>Ga0070738_10003498_pt1 | contig 20495 bp, 21 predicted proteins | sample Coa_R2_2_FD_66446 | JGI IMG/M metagenome (GOLD analysis project Ga0070738, IMG submission 66446) | Surface soil microbial communities from Centralia Pennsylvania, which are recovering from an underground coalmine fire - Coalmine... | ecosystem: Environmental > Terrestrial > Soil > Unclassified ... | reverse complement strand
CAACACGGTGACGATCGTCGCGCAGCTGGTGGGCCGCTCTTCCAATGGTTTCGTCTCAACCAACAGCGGATTCGAGCGGTTTGGAACGGTGGTCGCGGTCGACGTGCTTTCGGATCCGCCGACCATCAGCCTCGAGGCCGCAAACGGCGTGCGGACCGTTCGCGTGGCGCCCAATGCGAGCATCGACGTGCAGGACGTCAACGTGAACGTTACGTCGCCGGGCGAGCTTGGCGACGTACGGCCCGGCGACTTCGCGCGCGTTACCATGCGCAAGGATGGGCGCGTCGTCAGCATCGTCGACGAGTACGGTTCGCGCAACGGCCACATCGTCGCGATCGCGGGCAACCAGTTCGTCTTAGACGACGGACAGGTCGTCGAGGGCGGCCGGCTCACCGAGATTTCGCTCAACGGCAAAGCCGCTTCGTTCGATCAGCTGCGCCCCGGCGATTCGGTGACGGTGCGGTACAACGTGGAGACCAACGAAGTGCGTGAAATACTTGCGAGCCGCAGCGTCGCCAGCAGTCCGTCGGGTGACGCCGGTCACGTGCAGATCGCCGGAATCTCGAGCGATGCGACGCATCCGCTTCACGCCGGCGAAACGATTCACGTAACGATGAACGGCACGCCGGGCGGCTCGGCGACCTTCGATATCGGATCCGACGTTGCCGATCAAGCGATGCGCCAGAGCTCTCCGGGGGTCTACGTCGGCAGCTATACGATCCCGTCCGGCGCGAACTTTGACGACGTCGCCTTGATCGGTCGCTTGACGCTCGGAACCGCGACCGCCCAAGCTCCCGCGCCGCAAACGATCTCCGCGTCAAGTATCGGGCCGGGAATCGCCGACTTCGCGCCCGACGCCGGCTCCACGATCAACACCACGCGGCCCGCGGTCTACGCCAGCTTTACCTCGGAGGCCGTGCCGGTCAATCCCTCGAGCGCGCTCCTCTGGATCGACGGACGCGACGTCACGTCGGAATGCGTCCGAACCGCACAGTTCATCCAGTACTTGCCGTCGTACAGCTATCCCGACGGTCCGGTCCGCGTAACCGTGAGAGTCTCGGACGCAGCCGGCAACACGACGTCGAAATCGTGGAGCTTTACGATTAGGACGCGCTAATGGACGAATGCATCTTTTGTAAGATCGCTTCCGGAACGATTCCGGCTCGCGTGGTTTACCGCGACGAGCGCGTCGTGGCGATCGAGGATCTCAATCCGCAGGCACCGTCGCATCTACTGGTGCTCCCGATCGAGCACCACGCCTCCGTGGCCGACGCTGCGCAGCCGAGCAACGCCGTTCTGATCTCGGAACTCTTCGGGACGGCCGCGCGCTTAGGACGCGAACGCGGCGGCGAGCGCGGCTTTCGCTTGGTCGTGAATACCGGACCGGACGGCGGTCAGACCGTCGGACACCTTCACGTCCACGTGCTCGCCGGCCGCGCAATGTCCTGGCCCCCGGGCTGAGCGTTTGACCCTCGAAGCCGCGTATGTTACCCTGGGCCAAGGTCCTTATCGGGCCTAATTTTTCGCGCTTCGAATTTACGTCATCCGAGCAAAGGCGCTAAGCGCCGGAGTCCAGGGGCGGCCGAAAGGGGGGTTGTCAACGAATGGAAGTTCGTATCGCACCGGGCGAAACGATCGAGAGCGCATTGCGCCGCTTCAAGAAAGCCACCCAGAAGGCGGGAATCCTCGCCGAGGCGCGCAAGCACGAGCATTACGAAAAGCCGAGCGTTCGCCGTAAGAAGAAATCGGCCGCCGCTCGCAAGCGGCGCGCCTAAACGCTCGTGGGAACCCTCAAAGACCGCATCGCCTCCGATCTCAAAGAGGCGATGCGCGCGCGCGACCAGCTTCGACTCAATACGCTCCGCTCCGCGCTTTCCGGCTTCACCTACAAGCGTACGGAGAGCGGCGGCGAGATTTCCGATGCGGACGAAGTCGACGTCGTGCGCCGGCTCGTCAAGCAGCGCGGCGACTCCGTCGCCGAGTTCGAGCGCGCGGGTCGCAACGATCTTGCCGAAAAGGAACGAGCCGAGCGTGAGATCCTGCTCGCGTACCTTCCGGCGCAGCGTTCGGCGGTAGAGATTCGAGAGATCGTTGCGAGCGTGCTCGCCGAATTGCCGCCGGAGTCGCGCAATGCCGGCGCCGTGATGAAGGTCGTTATGCCCCAGCTCAAAGGCCTTGCGGACGGCAACCTCGTCCGCCAAATCGTCACCGAAGAGCTCTCGGCCTAAGCCGGCGTAACCTTCGGCAGCGACGAAGGTAGCTAGCCATATGAGGAGTTTGCGGCTGCGGGCCTGGCTTTCGGCCGGACTGCTGCTTTGCGGCGCTACCGGATTCGCCGTCGGTCAGGGTTTAGCGGTGGGGCGCCCCGTCGTCGTCGTGCCGATCGAAGGAACGGTCGACGCCGGAATGGCGCATATGGTCCAGCGGTCGGTGGACGAAGCCAATCGAGATCGAGCGCGGGCCATCGTGTTGGAAGTCAACAGCCCCGGCGGGCTCGTGGACTCCGCATTTGAGATCCGCGACGCGCTCTTCTCGGCGCAGGAGCCCGTCGATGCGTACGTCTCCGAGCGCGCCTATTCCGCCGCGGCGCTGATCTCGCTCTCGGCCGGGCGTATCGTCATGGGGCCGGGCGCTTCGATCGGCGCGGCCGAACCGATTCCGGCGACCGTCAAAACGATCTCGGCACTGCGCGCCGAATTCGAATCGACTGCGCAGCGGAATCACTACGATCCCAAGCTGGCCGGAGCCATGGTCGATAAGAACGTGGACGTGCCGCAATTCAAAGGCGCCGGATCCATTCTCACGCTCAATACCGACGACGCGCTGCGCGCGAAGATCGCCTCCTCCGAGGCACCGACGCTCGACGCGGCGCTGAATCAGCTAGGGCTGAGCGGGGCGCCGCGCGTGACGCAATCGTTCTCGTGGGCTGAAGCGCTCGCCCGCTTCGCAACCGATCCGGTCGTCAGCGGTCTGCTCTTGACGCTGGGTATGCTCGGCTTGCTCATCGAGATGCAGACGATGCACGGAATCGCCGGAATCGTCGGCATCGGAGCGCTGGCGCTGTTTTTTGGGACGCACGTCTACGCCGGGTTCTCCAACGGCCTCGTCGCCGTGCTTGCAGTCCTGGGGCTTTTCGGTATCCTGTGGGAGCTGCACGTCGTCCCCGGTCATGGACTGCCGGGTATTCTCGGCGTCGCCGCCTTGCTCGTGGCGGTCCTCATGGCGTTCGGGATGCCGTTTCTGTTCGTCGGAATCGAGACGATCGCGACCGCGATCGTGCTGACGGTCATTGGGTTCAGCCTTGTCGTGCGTGCCGTGCCGCAAAACGCCTGGGCCCAACGGCTCGCGCTGGCGGCGGCTCAAGGGCCGGAATACGTCACGAGCGCCGATTTCCGGGGCCTTTATGGCCGCCATGGGACCGCCGTCAGCTATCTGCGGCCGGCCGGCATCGCCTCCATCGACGGCCGCCGCGTCGACGTTCTGACCGAAGGCGAGTTCATCGCGCAGGGAACCCCAATCCGCGTCGTGCGTGTCGAAGGGGCGCGGGTCTTCGTCGAGCCCGCTACTGGATAGGAGAAGCGTATGGTTGCCGTGAGCGGCGCGATCATCGTACTGATCGCGCTCATCCTGTTTTTCGCGTTCCTTTACTACTTTCCGATCGGGCTGTGGATCCGCACCATCGCCGCCGGCGTCCCGCTGGGCATCATCGCCTTGGTCCGGATGCGTCTGATCGGGATACCGCCCGGCGTCATCGTGACGAACTACGTGCGCGCGCGAAAAGCCGGACTGAATCTGAGCGTCGACCAGATGCAGTCCCACTACCTTGCGGGCGGCAACGTCGAGAACGTTACGCTCGCGATGATCGCCGCGCAGCGCGCCCAGATCCCGCTGGAATGGCAGCGAGCGGCCGCAATCGATTTGGCTGGGCGTAACGTGCTCGAGGCGCTTCAGACGTCGGTCAATCCGAAGGTTATCGAAACGCCGATCTTTCAGGGCGTCGCGCAGAACGGCATTCAGCTCAACGTCAAGGCGCGAATCACGGTACGCAGCAACCTCGATCGCTACGTCGGCGGCGCGGGCGAACCGACGATCGTCGCGCGCGTCGGTGAGGGCGTCGTTTCGGCGGTCGGCGCGGCCGTGGATCACAAAGAAGTGCTCGAGTACCCCGATCGCATCAGCAAAACCGTGCTCGCCAAGGGCCTCGACGCCGGTACGGCGTTCGAGATCGTCTCGATCGACATCGCCGACGTGGACGTCGGTAAGAACATCGGCGCGGAGCTTCAGACGAGCCAAGCCGAAGCCGACCGCCGTATCGCGCAGGCAAAGGCCGCCGAGCGGCAATATGCCGCCCTGGCCGCCGAGCAAGAGCAGAAAGCCGAAACGCAGGCCATGCGAGCGAAGGTCGTCGAGGCGGAGGCCTCGATTCCGCAAGCGATTGCCCAGGCGTTCCTTAAGGGAAACCTCGGGGTGATGGATTACTATCGCCTGCGCAACGTTCAAGCCGACACCGAGATGCGATCGGCAATCGGTACGTCGACGGAAGGCCCGAGCGATATGACGCAGCCGCCGCCGGTGGGTCCGGCACCGAAGTAACGCGGCCTCGTGCGCGACGTCGGCCTGTTCGTCTGGGTCGTGCTGCTGTTCGTGGGAGTCATCGGCAGTATGGTCTCCCGCGTGCGCAGCGCGCGACAACAGAGCCCGCCCGCGCCGGCGCCGCGACGAGTCTCGCGCACGATCGTTCGGATTCCCGCACCGCCACCCCCGGTTCAATCGCCCCCGCCGCCGCGTCAGGCACCGCCGCCTCCGGTTGCGGCACCGCCGACACGGCGGGCGCAAGCGCCCAACGTCGTCGACCGGGTCGTTCAGGCTCCGGCCGCCCGGCGGCGGCCGCTCTTCGCCGATCGTCGTGACCTGGTACGGGCGGTGATCGCGGCCGAGGTCTTAGGGAAGCCTCGGGCGCTGCGCGACGAACGTCCTATTCCTTGACCGCGCAACGATCCGTCGATCTCGGCCCGCTTGCGGACCGCGTGCGTCTTTTCGGCGAGTACGATCGCAATCTCTCGGCAATCGAGGCGTCGCTCGACGTGGCCGTTCATGCCGACGGCGACCGGCTGCTGCTTGCCGGCGATGAAGCGGCCGTCGCGCGCGCGGAAGAAGTCGTCCGGCGCGTGTTGGAAGCCGCGGTGCACGGGGCACACATAACGCCCGACGACGTCGCGCTCGCGCTCTCGGACTCGAGCGCGAAGCGCAGCGCAGAAATCCCCAGCACGCTTCTGAGCACGCATCGCGGCCGCGAGATTCGTCCGCGAACTCGCGGTCAGCGGCAGTTCGTACGTTCGATCGAACGCGCGACGCTGACGTTCGGTATCGGTCCGGCCGGCACCGGGAAAACCTATCTCGCAGTAGTGATGGCGGTGCGCGCCCTCAAACGGCGCGAAGTTTCGCGCGTGATCCTCTCGCGTCCGGCCGTCGAGGCCGGCGAACGCCTGGGCTTTCTTCCGGGAGATTTGCGCGAGAAGTTCGATCCCTACATGCGACCGCTCTTCGATGCGCTCGCCGAGTTGCTGGACGAATCGGTCGTAAACAAATATATGGAGCGCGGAACGCTCGAGGTCGCTCCGCTCGCATATATGCGCGGCCGCACCCTGTCCGAAGCATTCGTGATTCTCGACGAAGCGCAGAACGCGACCGACGATCAGCTGAAAATGTTTCTCACGCGGCTCGGCGCCGGAGCGAAGATGGTCGTCACCGGCGATGCAACGCAAATCGATCTCCCGCCCGGGCAGCGTAGTGGATTGCGCGCCGCCGCAGGCCGCCTTGCGGCGATCGAGGACGTCGGCGTGGTCGAGCTCGATGAAGGCGACGTCGTCCGGCACCCGCTCGTCGCCAAGATCGTTCGGGCCTATGCGATGCACGCCGAGCCGTCGGCATGATCTATTATCGCAACGACGTCCGCCGCAGCGGCGTGGACGGCCGTTCGCTCGTCGCAACGGCGCGCCGGCTCCTCGATGCGGTCGGCGAGAAGGACGCGAGCCTCTCCCTCACCTTGGTTGACGACGAGGCGATCCGCGAGCTCAACAAAACCTATCGCGGGCGCGACGGCGCCACCGACGTCTTGAGCTTTCCCTTGGGCGACGCGCCGGTCCAGACCGAAAGAATGCTCGGCGACGTCGTCATCTCGGTTGAGACGGCGCGGCGTCAGGCGGCGCAGTACGATGCGTCGCTCCAGCGCGAGGTCTATCGGCTGCTGATCCATGGGCTGCTTCATCTCACGGGCCACGACCACGAAGACGCGGCCGAGCGGCGCGTCATGCGGCGCGAGGAACGACGGCTCGCCGGTGCGATCGCCATGCCCTGGCCGTATGGGGACGTCAGCTGATGCATCACCCGGCCGACGACCGCGGTAAGCGAGAACCGCATTATCTGCCGGTAGAGCGCAGCCGCTTCCTGCGCTCGTTCCACCACGCCTTCGAAGGGATCATCTACGCGACGCGCACCGAGCGGAACATGCGCGTTCATTTCCTCATCGCCGCACTCGTGTTGCTGGCAACGCTGATCTTGCGGCTCGACCGGTACTACGTCATCGCGACCATCACGCTCATCGCGCTGGTCCTGAGCCTCGAATTGATGAACACGGCGATCGAGTCCATCGTCGACCTCCTGACGGTCGCGCACCATCCGCTCGCCAAGACCGCCAAGGACGCGGCGGCGGGCGCCGTCTTGGTGGCCGCGGTCGGAGCGGCGCTGTGCGCGTATCTGATCTTTTATCAGGGCATCACCAGCGGAGGGGCGCGGGTTTTCACCGCGGTGCAGGCGGTGCCGGCCAACGTCGCGCTTATCGCGCTCGCCGTCGTCGCAATCGCGACGATCTTCGCCAAGGCCTGGGTCGGCCGGGGATCGCCCCTGCAAGGGGGCGCCGTTTCGGGCCACGCGTCGCTCGCCTTTGCCGCGGCCACGCTCGTGGCGCTGTTCTATCAAAAGCCGCTGGCCGCCATCCTGGCGTACTTCGTGGCCTTCTTAGTCGCCCAAAGCCGCGTGGAGGCTCGAATCCACCGTCCGTTCGAAGTTTTCTGGGGAGCAGTCTTGGGCGTGCTCGCGGCGCTCGCCATTTACGTGCTGGTGCGGCCCCACGTTATGCTATAATGGCGCCGATTTGAACTCGGACCCTCCAAGTAGCCACGAAGGCCTCCCGTACCAGATCGTCGCGCTCGTCGTGCTCGTCCTCCTGGCGGGCTTCTTCGCCGCCTCGGAGGCCGCGCTGGTCTCCATTTCCCGCCTGCGTGCCAGGGCGATCGCCGAGCGGCACGTGCGCGGTTCCGGAGATCTCGCCCGCGTCGTCGACGATAAGACCCGCTTCCTTACCGCGATCTTGGTCGGCAACACGATCGTCCTGCTGGCCGCCGATTCGCTGGCCACCTACATCGCGCTCTCGCTCGGCATTCCGTCGGGCGCCGTTCTGTCGACGATCGTCATGACGGTCGTCTTCCTGCTCTTCGGCGAGATCATCCCCAAGACGGTAGCTACCGGCGACAGCGAGCGCTGGGCGCTCAAACTTGCCCTGCCGATGCGTTACATCTCCAAAGTGCTCACGCCGATCGCGCGAACGTTCGAGTTCCTGACGGACTGGATATTGCGCATCTTCGGCATCAAACACGCGCATCGGCCGTACGTCACGGAGGAGGATATTCGGACGCTCGTCAACGTCGGCGCGGAGCAGCGCGTCATCGAAGAGCAGGAACGCGAGCTGATCCATTCGGTGATGGAGTTCGGCGACACGATCGTACGCGAGGTGATGAAACCGCGTCCCGAAATGGTCGCCGTTTCGATGGACGACTCGCCCCGGCGCGTGCTCGACGTGGTCATCGCCGAGGGCTACTCCAAACTGCCGGTCTACCGCGAGTCGAAAGACGATATCGTCGGCGTGATCCACGACCGCGAGCTGCTGATCGCGCTCGCCAACGGATCGCTGGCGCATGCCAGCGTGCGAGATTTGATGCGCACCGCAGTGCACGTTCCGGAGACAAAGAAGATCGCCGATCTGCTGCGGGAGATGCAACGCGACAAATTTTCGCTCGCGATCGTCGTGGACGAATACGGCGGCACCGCGGGACTCGTGACGATGGAAGATCTCCTCGAGGAGATCGTCGGCGAGATTCGCGACGAACACGACGTCGACGAACAAGAACCCATCGCGGTCGTCTCCGATCACGAAGCCGTCGTCGAGGCGGGAACGAACATTGAAGACGTCAACGCGCGACTGGGCACGGCACTCCCGACCGAAGACTTCGAGACGATCGGAGGCTACACGGTTGGACTCTTCGGCCGGTTACCCAACGAGGGTGAGGAGATCGACGCTGCCGATCACACCCGATTGCGCGTCGATCGGACCCGGGGGCGCCGAATCCTCGCGGTCCGGGTCTACACCAACGGCTCGATCCAGCGAACGCAGGAATCGGAGGCCTCGGACGCAGCCGCGCGCCTATAAGACGCGAGGCGTGATCGTGCGGGGGCGGCAGCTCGGCGAGGCCGACCGCATCCTCACGCTCTTCACGCTCGAACGCGGCAAGCTCGACGCCGTCGCCAAGGGCGTTCGGCGCGCCCGCAGCCACCTTGCCGGGCGCGTCGAGCTCTTCACCGAGTGCGACTTCTTGATGCATCGCGGGCGTTCGCTCGACGTTATCGTCTCGGCGGAGATCCGCCGCTCGCCGTGGGCACGACTGGTCGAGCCGGCGCGCTACGCAGTCGCCGGCGTCGTGGTGGAACTCATCGACGCGTTCTGCGAACCGGATCTCGCATTGCCCGACGTGTACGAGCTGCTCGTCGCCGCAATCGCCGCAATAGCGGCCTCCTCATCGCCGCGCGCGCTGCTCCCGCGCTTCTCGCTGCGGCTGCTCGAGATGCTCGGGTTGGCGCCGCCGCTCCACAGCTGCGTCCGATGCGGAGGTGACCTGCCTGCAGGAACCGTTTGGCTCGACGCGCAGTCCGGCGGCCTGATCGGCCCCGAGTGCCGCGAGCGCGGCTACGCGCTGCCCGAGTTGCACGAGGCCGACGTTGCGAATCTCCGGGCGCTCGCGCTTCCCAAGGGCGACGCCGGCGGCGCCGCGCTGCTCGCAACGGCGGGCGCCGCGGCGGCGGTCGACGAGCTCGTTGCGCATCACTTAGGCAAGCGTCCGAAGGCGATTGGGCAGCTCGCAGGTTTGGGAGCATAGCCGTTGCTCATGGCGCTCGACGTCGGAACCAAGCGGATCGGCATCGCCGTCGCCGATCCGAGCGGGAGCTTCGCGCTTCCGATCGGCACGGTCGTTCGCACCAATCGACGTGCCGACTTCGCGACGCTGCAGGAGTACTTCGATTCTTACGGCGTCGACGAGCTGGTCGTCGGCGAGCCGCTGACGCTCAAGGGCGAACGCGGCCCGGCGGCGGTTGAGATGGATGGCTTCGTCGAGAAGCTTCGCGACGTCTTTGCCGGTACGATTCATCGGGTCGACGAGCGAATGACGACCGCCCAAGCGACGAAGTCGCTCGTTGCGGCCGACGTTTCGCGGCGCAAGCGCCGGGAGTCCGTGGATAAGCTGGCTGCCGCGCTGATATTGGAAACGTTCTTGGCGCGGCGGCGCAACGACGCGCGTGCATGAAGGCGCTTCGCTACCTGCTCGGAGCGCTGGCCGGCGCGGCCGTTCTGGTTTGCGTTGCGGCGCTGGCGTTGGGGTATGCGATCTACGGCGACCGATCGCATCCGGCCACCGCGCGCCGGATCATCATCGCACAAGGGGCAACGTTTGCCGATGTGGGCGCGCAGCTGGTGGAAGCGGGCGTCATCGGCAACGCCACTACGTTTAGAATTCTGGCCCGAGCGCGCGGCGAAGAGGCCGAGGTGCGCGCCGGCGAATATCGCTTCCCGCCGCATCGAACGCAGAGCGAAGTTCTCGAGGCGCTCGTCAGCGGCGGAGCGCAAGTCGCGGCATGGGTGACGATTCCGGAAGGTTTTACGGCCGCACAGATCGCTGCGCGCCTGCAGCGCGACGGCGTGGGCGACGCCGCCGCCCTGCTGCGCGGGTTCATGACGCAACGCATCGTCGTCGGCGGGCGGCAAACGCGCAACCTCGAGGGCTTCCTCTTTCCGAGCACCTACTTGATTCCGTTGGGCGCGTCCCCCAGCCAAGCCGCCGCACCGATGATCGCACAGTTCTTCAAGGAGCTGCCGGGCGACGCGGCGCTGCGCGCTCGCGCGCTCAACGTGACCGTGCCCCAGGTGGTGACGATCGCGTCGCTGATCGAACGCGAAGCCAAGAGCGAGATCGATCGACCGCTGATCGCCGAGGTCATCTACAACCGGCTCCGCCTCGGAATGCCGCTGCAAATCGACGCCGCAATCGAGTATGCGCTGCCCGAGTACAAGAGCCGGCTCTCCTATGCCGACCTGAAGATCGACTCGCCGTACAATACCTACGTTCACGCGGGCCTGCCCCCCACGCCGATCGCCAACCCGGGAGCGCCCTCGCTGGAAGCGGCCTTCCATCCGTCGAATGGCAGATTTCTCTACTACGTCTACTGCGGCAGCGGACGGCACGTCTTTGCAAAGACCCTCGCCGAGCACCAAGCCAACGTGGCGCGCTGCCTGTAGAAGCCGGCGCGAAGTTCAAAAAGGAGGCCTGCGATGTCAACGCCCAACGGTGAGAGCGCGCATCCCCACGGTCCGCTCGAGCTCAGCGACGTCCTGAACGTCGAAACGAACGACGGCACGTCGCGCGCCTTCGAGGTGGTCGGCATCTTGGAAGATCCGCAAGCGGGCACGTCGTACGCCGTTCTTCGTCACGAAGCCGAGGACGACGAGGAATACATCGTTACGGATCTCGAGGGCAATCTTCTTCCCGAGCAGGAGCTTGCAGAGGAGATCATCGACGACTTCTTGGCCTTCGCGCAGGACGAAAGCGAAGGCGGCGGTCGGAACGGGGAGCCGGACTAATTCGCGTTCTCTTTCTCTCAGCGAGCGTCGGCGTCGGGCATCTCTCGGCCGCGAACGCCGTTGCCGCCGCGCTGCACGATGTCGATCCGGGTGCCAGCACTCCCGTGGTGGATTCGTATCGTTACGCGGCGCTGGTCGTGTCCCGCGTCGTCTCGGACGGCTACTTGCGAATGGTGAAAACGATTCCGCAGATGTATCGGTACATCTACGATCGCGCCGAGCGGGCGACGGAAGTGGGCCGCTTTCGCACGTGGGCGCATCAATTTACTGCGGCTAACCTGCGTCCGCTCATCGTGCGAGAACGACCCGACGTGGTCGTCTGCACGCACGCATTTCCGTGCGGGGCTATGGCGGAGTATAAGAACCGTTTCGCCGACTCTCCGCCGATCGTCGCGATCGTAACCGATTTCGCGGTGCACGGCTTTTGGGCGCACGAGAACGTCGATCGCTACGTCGTTGCGGCGGACGGCATGCGTGCGGCACTGCAGGCCCGCCGCGTCCGTCCCGAGGCCGTCGCCGTCACCGGGATTCCGGTGCGGCCGGAGTTCGGCGCGGCGCCGCACGACGTGCGAATGCTGCGCGAGCGGCTCGACCTCCCGTCGGACCGGCACGTCGTCCTGCTGATGGGCGGCGGACTGGGCATCGCGCCGATCGAACGGATGCTTGCGGCGCTCAAATCGGTCCGGCTGCCGCTGGCCGCGGTCGTGATCGCCGGCCGTAACGCCGGCATCGTGCGACGGCTGAAAGAGACGGCAGAGAGCGTGGATTTTCCGGTACGGGCACTGAGTTTCGTGGAAAACGTTTACGAGTACATGCACGCTGCCGACGTCCTGGTGACCAAACCCGGAGGATTGACCGCCGCCGAGGCTCTGGTCGCGGGCATCCCGACGGTTCTCTGCAAGCCCCTGCCGGGACAAGAGGAGCGTAACGCGCGATTTCTCGTCGAGGCCGGAGCCGCACTTCGCGCGCGAAGCGTCGACGATTTGGCGGAGACGGTGCAGGCGTTGTTGCTCGACCAGGCACAGCGCGAACGGTTGGTTTGCGCGGCGCGCTCGCTCGCGCGACCCAACGCCGCCGCCGACGCCGCCGCGCTGATCGCGCGTCTCGCCGACGGTGCGAACGAGGTCGTCGCGTGAGGTTACCCTCGTCGCGCATCTACGGGGCTTGGCTCGGCGTCGTCCGGGCGTTGACGGGCGCCATTTGGTTGATTCACGCCGCGCCGAAGTTCATCAACGCGCCTGCGTTCTTGCCGCCGACCGGCATCTTTGCAACGTATCTGCAGAACGGGATCGCGAAGACCGTAGGTCCGTATCACGACTTCATGCTCAACGTCGTGCAGCCCAATGCCGCAATCTTCGCGCAGCTCGTGCGCTTCGGCGAGGTTTTGGTCGGCATCTCGCTCGTGCTCGGCCTTTTCTCGCGTCTCGGAGCGTTCTTCGGCGTCCTGCTGCCGCTCAATTACATGGCCGCGCGCGGCGCTCTTTGGACGGTGAACGGCTGGGGCTCGATCGACGCATGCCTAGCGTTGCTGTCGGCGATCAGCTTGGTACTGCCGACCGGACGCGTCGGCGGAATCGACGGGTTGCGCGCCGCATCGCGGCGTCCCGTCGTCGTCGCAGAAATGGTTCCCGAAAGGCCGCTGAACGGCCCAACCGCACCCCCGTAAGGGCGCGCTAGGTTACCGCCGGGGATGCGTGGTATAGTGCTTAGCCGATTCGGGAGAGATGGCCGAGCGGCTGAAGGCGGCGGTTTGCTAAACCGTTATACGATGTAAAGTCGTATCGAGGGTTCGAATCCCTCTCTCTCCGATGCGCGCCCTGCGACGGCGTGCACGTGCGGTCGTAGCTCAATTGGATAGAGCAACAGGCTACGAACTTGTAGGCTGGGGGTTCGAGTCCCTCCGACCGCGATTGTTTGCTCGGGGCCGGCATTAGCCGGCCCCGATCGGCGTTATTGCGTGTCGCACGGCTGCCATCCGCCGGTTGTCGGCGTCAGGCGGGCCTGATATACTTCGGTGTCAGGTTCCACCCACAGCAACGGCTCGGTAGCTCAGTGGTAGAGCAGGGGACTCATAAGCCCTTGGTCGTAGGTTCAAGTCCTACCCGAGCCAAGAACGAAAGAGGCCAGGTACAGTTTTTCATGTCGACGATACCGTGCGATTTTTGTCCGCATCCGGTCGATCGGGCGCAAATGGAAGAGATCGAGATCTCCCATTACGTGCCCGATAGCTCGGGTGAAGATCTTGCGTACGCGCGAACCTATTTTTTCGGACACCCCGACTGCGTCCGCAAGTTCTACCGCACCCTGGTCGATCATAAGCTCGATCTTTTCAAACACATCCCCAGCGCGGGATCGCCGCCCGACGCCACCCGTTAGGGCGGGGGCCGTTCGTTGCGCCCGTAGCGTAGCTGGATAACGCACAGCCCTCCGAAGGCTGGGATCGGGGGTTCGAATCCCTCCGGGCGCGCATCATTTGGCCGCGCTGGGTACGTAGAGATCATGCACAACGGCGATTCCACGTTCCCGGCGCGCTTCGGCTACAGTGAGTTCACCACATGGCCCTGGTCGTTTGAAGAAGACCTGCGGCAGTATGCGGCCGCCCGAGCCACCGCAATCGAGATATGCGAGTTCAAGCTCGCGCATAAGGATTATGGGGCGCTCGGCGACCTGGCGACGTCTGCTTTGGTTCCGTCGTCGGTTCAAATGGAGGTGCACTCCGTTTTCGTCGACTCGATGGCCAATAAACCGCAAGACCCGTCCGACCGGATCGCGGAGATGAAGAACGCCATCGTTCGGACCGCCCCGTACGTACCGGCCGGTACGCCTTTTGTCGTGATCACCGGCGTGCCGCCCGCAGGCAACTTTCGCAAGACCGTGGAGCGTACCGTGGAGGCGCTCAAGGAGCTCGGCGATTTCGCGGGCGAGCGCAACGTGCGCATTGCCTTCGAACCGCTCAGCCCGGTCAACATCCATACCGACACGGCGGTGTGGTACCTCGATCAAGGTTTGGAAATCGTGGAACGCGTTGCCAATCCGCACGTGGGCATCTGCATCGACACCTGGAACGTCTGGCAGACGCCGAATTTGCTAGAGGTGATTCGACAGTGCGGCGACCGCATTGCGCTGGTGCAACTGAGCGATTGGAAGACGCCGCGCTCGACCGCCGATCGTTACTCGCTCGGTACGGGCGAGATCCCGCTCGTGCCGATCGTGCGCGCGATCCGGCAGACGGGATATCGCGGTGCGTGGGTGGTCGAGATCCTTTCGTCGGAGCATCTCGACGGCTCGCTCTGGAAACGCGACCTCACGGAAGTCTTGCGGGAGAATCGTCGAGCATTCGAGAGAATTTGGAGCGAGGCCGGCGCTGAATGACCGGCGACGAGCGGCACGTGAGCCGCGCGATCGAGCTGGCCGACGAAGCGGCGCGTGCGGGCGACGTTCCGGTTGGTGCCGTCCTGGTGAGCGGCGCCTTAGTGCTCGAAGCGCGCAACGAAAAAGAAGCGGCGCGCGATCCGACGGCCCACGCCGAGATGCTCTTGCTGCGTGAGGCCGCGCGACGGCTGGACGCCTGGCGGCTTTCCGAAGCGACGCTCTACGTGACCAAAGAGCCGTGCGTGATGTGCGCGGGAGCGATCCTGGCGGCGCGCGTCAAGCGGCTCGTCTACGGTGCGCGCGACCCCAAGGGCGGCGCCGACGGCGGCGCCTTCGACATCCTTCGCTCGCCCAAGACGAATCATCGCTTAGAGGTCACGGCAGGCGTGCTGGAAGCGGAGACGGCCGAGCAGCTTCAGCGTTTCTTCCGCGAGCGCCGCGATACCGAACAAGAAGGTATCGGCACCTAACCGTCCCAACCCAAGGCCTCGGAGAGGTGGTCGAGTGGTTGAAGGCACCCGCCTCGAAAGCGGGCGAACGTGTTGAGCGTTCCGTGAGTTCGAATCTCACCCTCTCCGATTTAGCTCGCCCGAGGGAGTTCGACGATAAAGCGGGAGCCGCGCGGGCTGCTTTGCAGCGATATGGTTCCTCGAGCGCGTTCGACCGCGCGTTTGACGATCGCTAATCCAAGCCCCGAGCCCGGTACGTCGCGCTGCGTTCCCCGATAGAATCGATCGAACACGCGTGTGGCGTCGGTCGACGGAATCCCCGGTCCTTCGTCGGCGACTTCGATGACGGCTTTGGAGTCCTGCGCGCCGACGCGTACGGTGATCTCTCCCCGCCCGTACTTTACCGCGTTATCCGCCAAATTCGTAACGACGTAGCCGAGCTCGGTCGGATCGATTGCCGCGAGGATCCCGGCGCGTGTGCTGACGGCAAAGCGGCGTTCGGGGTGCGCGTCGGCAATCGGCGCGACCAAATCCGCGACGAGCGTTCCCACGTCGATCGGCGTCGTTGCGGGTGCGGCCTCGGGGCTCTCCCAGCGCTCGAGCAGTATCAGCTTGTCGATGAGCGCGCCCATGATCCGGCTTTGATCGTTCATGGTGTCGAGAATCCGGTCGCGGTCGGTTGGGCTGTCGAAACCGCCGCGCCGCAGGATCGCGATGAATCCTTGCACGACGGTCAGCGGCGTGCGCAGCTGATGACCCGCGTCGGCGATGAATTGGCGCATCGACGCGTTGGCGCGATCGCGGGCGGCAAACGCGCGCTCCATCTGCGCGATTGCGCCGTTGTAAGCGGCGGCCAACGACCCGAGCTCGTGCCGTTCGTCGGCCGGAATCAGCTGCGGGGTGAGGTCGCCTGAGGCAAAGCGCGCAAGCGCGGCGGTTACGTCGTCGAGCGGTCGCAGCGCCTGTCGCGTAAGGGCGCGCGCGATCAGAATTCCGCAAAGCACCGCCACGACGAGCGCTCCCAGCAATGGAATGAGGAAGACCTCGACGGTCGAAACGAGCGCGGCGTCGTTTGCGCGCGCGATGATGTAAAGATTGCCGACGTGCGCGAAGAGCGGGGTCAGACCGAACGCCGTACCGAGTCCGAGAACGATGCGTGCGAGCGGTCCCGAGGGACGTGGATCGCCCGAGAGGTCGCCGCGGCGGCGCACGACGACCACCGGGGCGGGATCGGCGCGATGCAGCCGGTAGACCGTTACGCGCGTGTCGGCGTCGAGAAAGACGATCTCCGTGCCGGCGCCCAGCAGGAGCGAAGCGGCGAACCTTCCGCCGGCGCGCGCGTCGGGAAGCCTCTCGTGCGCCAGCGAGCCTTGGAGCTGCGCGAGCGTGCCGCTCAGCTCGTTTGAGAGCGTGCGCACGTAAACGCCGAACGCGAGCAGTGCGCCCGCGACGAGTACCGCCACGAGCACGAGCGAGATCTCCACGGCCGCCAGCGTTTCGATCCGCCGCGCCAATCGCGTCGTCACGTCGTTGTCGCCCGCAGCGAGTAGCCGGCACCGCGCAACGTCTGAATCAGCTTGATAGGTTCTCCCGAATCGATCTTGGCGCGCAAGAACGAAACGTAGGTTTCGACCGTGTTGGGAATTACGTCGCGGTCGATTCCCCAAACTAGGTCGAGTAGTTGAGACCGCGTCAGGACCTCTTCGGCGCGTTCGGCGAAGACGCGCAGCAGATCGAACTCGCGCGGCGTGAGCTCGATGCGGCGGTTTCCGCGATAAACCGTGCGGCTCGACGCGTCCACGCTCAGGTCGGCGTAGGTGAGCGTTTCCCGTTCGTCGATTCGCGGGCGGCGAAGGAGAGTCCGCAGTCGCGCGACGAGCTCTTCGAGCTCGAACGGCTTACCGACGTAATCGTCGGCGCCCGCCGACAGCGCCGCCACCTTTTCGGCAATCTCGGTTCGTGCCGTGAGCATGACGACGGGCGCCGTCGTCAGCCGGCGAATCTCGGGAAGCAGCGCGAAACCATCCTTGCCGGGCAGCATGACGTCCAGCACGATGGCGTCGGGCGACCACGCCTGTAACAAGGCAAGCGCGGCCGGGCCGTCGGCGACGCTGCGGACGGAGAAACCGGCCTGCTCGAGTCCATATTCCAAGAGATCGCGTAGCGCCCGCTCGTCGTCGACGATCAGGACGGCGGCCGCTTGGGGGATGGACGGCATTCTCAGACTCACTCCAGGATTAAGAGCCCGGGCTTTGGCTACAATCGGACCAGTGACGCAACGCAGGGGAGGCCTCCCGAATCGGATTTTCACAGTACTTTTCGTCATCCTCGCGGTAGCCGGCTGCGGGCGCCGGCCCGCCGCGCACGAGACGCCGGCCCCGTACGTCGATACGACTGTAACGACCTTTGGTTCTATCGAACCCGCGCGGGAGCTTGCCGGAGTCATCGCGCCCTATCAAAACGTCGCGATCCAGAGCTCGCTCTCGGAGCCGGCCGATGCCGTTTACGTCAAGGAGGGTGACGTCGTACGTGCCGGCCAGCTGCTGGCGCAGCTCGACACCTCCGATTTGCAAGCCCAACTGCAATCCGACCTGGCAACCGCCAACAGCAATCACGCCAGCACGGTTCATACCGTCTTCCAAGGCTCGCTGACGATTCAACAAGGCCTCGACACGTTGCGCAACGACGAAGCCGCGGTTCGACAGGCGCAGCAGACGCTGGCGAACGACCAAACCAACTTACAGCGCGATCAGAATCTGCTCGCGCAAGGTTACGTTTCGCAGCAGGCGGTCGACGCGCAGCGGACGCTGGTTAAGAACGACGAGCAAGCCGTAAATCAGGCCAACGGCAATTTAGCTTCCGCGCGCTCCACGGTGCAAGCCAACGGCACCCTGGGAGGCCAGGGTCTGCAGTCGTCGGCCGTAGAGCAATCGGCCGCGCAGGAGCAAGTGGCGTTGGCGCAAGCTCAGCAAGTGCGCGTCCAGATCGCCAAGGCGGCGATCGTCTCGCCGATCGACGGCGTCGTCGTGAACCGCAATCTCAATCCGGGAGAATATCCGGGCAACCGCCAGCTCTTCACGTTACAGCAAGTCAACCCGATTTATGCGGTGCTTCACGCGTCGAGCGAAGAGGTCGCGCGGATCGTTAACGGTTCTCCCGCGACGATTACCGCCGCCGACTTGACGGGCAACGCGCGCTTCACCGGCCGCGTTTCCGGCGTACTAAACCAAATCAATCCGGGATCCACCGACTTTCAGGTAAAGGTAGTGCTTGCCAATCCCGCCGGCCGGCTGCGTCCGGGCATGGTCGTGGAGGGTGCGATCGATACGCTTCCCCTGCGCGGCATCCGCGTTCCGGTTACCGCGTTTACCGACGATAACCACGACGCGGTGATGGTGATCGAGTCCGACGATACCGTCAAGACCGTCAAGGTTGCCGAGATCGGCACCGACGGCACGACCTCCGTGGTCTCCGGCATCGAGAACGGGACGCGGCTCGTTGCCAATGGCCAGATGAGCCTCGGCGACGGGGAAAAGGTTTCGTTCCGGCAGTGAACTTCAGCCTGACGCGGCTCTTCATCAAGCGCCCGACCCTCGTCTTTGTGATCGTGGCGCTCATGATGTTTGCGGGCGTATTGTCCACCGCCACGATCGTCAAAGAGCTCTATCCGGACGTCTCGCAGCCGACCGTCACGATTCAGGTGGAGTACAGCGGCGCCTCGGTTACGGAGATGCGCGACAATATCGTTCAACCGATCGAACAGAGTCTCGCCGGAACCGCCGACCTGCAGACCGTCAACTCGGTCGTGCAGCAAGGCCGCGCCTCGATCAGCGCCATCTTCGACATTACGTCCGACACCGCTACCGACCTCGCGCTGAGCAATAAAGCGATTCAGGCCGCCGAGAAGTACTTGCCGACCAATCTCACGCCGCCCACCGTAAATTTGTACGACCCGACCCAATCGGTGGTCGTCACGTTGGCGATCTACTCGCAGAAACTCTCGCTTTCGCGGCTAGCGCTCTACGCTCAGAACGTGATCGCGCCGCAGCTCGAGCAAGTGCCGGGCATTTCCTTTGCCAACGTCGGCGGCCTCGTAACGCCGGCCTATGAAGTCGTCGTCAATCCGGTGCGCCTGGCGGCCGCAAATCTCACGCTCAACGACGTCGTCAACACGCTGCAGCAGGACAACGCGCGCGTCCCCGGCGGCTTTGCCTACGAGCCAAACCGCCAAACCACCATCGACGTCCGCGGCGACATCTATAATCTCGACACCGTCCGCAACCTGGCGATCATACCGGGCGGCGGGAGCGGCGCCGGGGCGATTCTCAACCAGACCGGCGGCCAGATTCAGAATTATTTCGGCGGCGTCTCCACGCTTCCGGGCTTGGTCGATCCGTGGACGGCGACCAACTCCGTCGTGCGCGTCGGCGATGTGGCCACCGTCACCGAAGGTTACGAGCCGCGCCTTCAGTTCGCGCAGATCAGCGGCCGTCAGGGTCTCTTCATGCAGATCCAGAAAGCCGCGGCGGGCAGCGAAGTCACGGCCTCGAACAACGTCTTGCGCGCACTGCCGCAGATCGAACGGCGCTTCCCCGAGATCAGCTTCCGCGTCATCAACGTTCAGTCGAAGTTCACGCAGCAACAGATCAATATTGTAACGCGAACGCTCTTGCTTGCGATTCTGCTCACCGGCGTCGCGATGATTTTCTTCCTGCGTTCCTGGCGCAGCGCGATCGTCGTCTGCATTTCGATTCCGACTTCGCTAGCCATCGCGATCACCGCGATGAAGATGATGCATCTGACGATCGATACCATCTCGCTCTTGGGTATGTCGCTGGTGATCGGCATCCTGGTGGACGACTCGACGGTCGTTCTCGAGAACATCGAGCGACATTTCGCGGAACTGAAGGAACCGCCGGAAGAAGCGGCCGTCCGCGGTCGCGAAGAGATCGGCGCCGCCGCGGTCGTGATCACCCTCGTCGACGTCGTCGTCTTCTTGCCGATCGCGTTCATACAGGGCCAGGTGGGTCGGCAGATCGCCGAGTTCGCGATCGTCGTCGTCATTTCGACGCTCACGTCGCTCTTCGTTTCGTTTACGATCACCCCGACGCTGGCGGGTCTCTGGGCGTTGCGTTCCCATTGGAAACCTTGGAAGATCGTCGATTGGTTCGGCGGCCGATTCGACGACACGCGGGCATGGTACACGCAGCGCGTGCTGCCCTGGAGTCTCGATCACGGGCGGCTGGTCGCGGCGTTTTGCGCCGGCACCTTCCTGCTGGCCCTCGCGATGGTCGGCCTAGGAGCGGTCGGCGAAGAGTTCATTCCACCGGTGGACCGCGGCGAGATCTTCGTTCAGCTCATCTATCCGATCGGCACGCCGATCCAAACCGTCTCCAAAGGCGTCTTCGGACTGGAGCGCAAGATCCTCACAACGCCCGACGTTTTCGCCAACACGGCGGTCGCGGGCGCCTACGCCGCCTCGTTCGGCGGCTTCGTCTCGCAAAGCAACGTCGGTCAAGTCCACGTCTGGCTCAAGGACGATCGAGCGCATCCCACCGCGTACTGGGTTTCGGAGTTCCGGCGCATCGCTCGTAAGACGCTCCCGCCTTCGGTGCAATCGGTCGTCGTGCCCTCGACCGGAACGGGGGGCGGCAACGCACAGCCGATCGACTTCCTGGTGACGGATGTGACCGGCGGCGATCCGACGC
>Ga0070738_10003492_pt1 | contig 20521 bp, 17 predicted proteins | sample Coa_R2_2_FD_66446 | JGI IMG/M metagenome (GOLD analysis project Ga0070738, IMG submission 66446) | Surface soil microbial communities from Centralia Pennsylvania, which are recovering from an underground coalmine fire - Coalmine... | ecosystem: Environmental > Terrestrial > Soil > Unclassified ... | reverse complement strand
GGCCACCGCGACAATATCGACGGCGGTCTCTATCCCCAGTTCGTCCAGAATGTCCAGCGCGCTTATCATGGCAGCAACATTGACGCTGTTGTCGCCGATGCCGGGGCCGCGCAAGATGTCGCCTTCGCGCTTCACAACAATGGGCGTTGTCTGTGGAAAGACGGTATCCGTGTGCGCCAGCAGCATCAAGATCGGCCCCTGCCAGCGTTTGCCGCGTCGCACATAGACATTGCCAACGGCATCGATCTCCGGCGTGTAGCCACGCTCCTGCCAGAGAGAGGCGACCAGTTGCGCGCGCTCCCACTCACGGCCCGTTGGCGCCGGTACCTCACAGATACGACGGGCAAGATCAGCAACGGCTTCGGTATGCTGCGCGGCGGCGGTGCGTAGCTGGCTCAATACAGGCTCCGGGATCATAGCTTGCTCTCCTTTATTTTGCAAAGGACGCGACAACAGGTGAAACCAGGGCGCGCAGGTCGGCGCTTTTCATGGCAATCGAATGCGTAGTGCTGCCGGGATTGAAGTTGATTACCTCGTTCTCGAACAGCCCCTCATCGAAGTAGGTGGGCAGTCCCAGGATATTGCCGAAAGGCGGCACGCTGCCCATTTTGACATGGGCAACGCTTTCGGCCTCTTCCTCAGTCGCGAAACGCAGGTGGCGCACACCCAGGATGGCGCGCAGCCGCTTCCAGTCAAGCTGTTTGTCGGCAGGCAGAACGAAAAGGGAATAATCGTCGTCCTTGCCGCGCACAATCATGGCTTTCGCCCCCGTTTTGAGGGCAACGCCGCGCAACCTTGCCGCTTCCTCACTCGTGCGCACCGCCTCGTGTTCCGTCAGTTTGTACGGCACGTGTCGTTCTTCCAGCAGCGCGAGAATCTGTTCAAAGACGCTCATCTCTGTGTTATCCATTCTACAACTTTTGCCTCATATCATGCCATGTTGAGATCAGGATATCGTGGCTGCAACTACGCCGCTCATGGTTCCCACAAGGACCATGTTGCCCGAAAGGGTGGGCGTGGCGAAACGCGAGGTCGGGCCGACGGAGAGCGTGGCGCGTACATTGCCGTTGCTGACATCGACGGCGTAGAGCGTGCCGCCGACGTAATCGACGCTATAGATGGTGTGGCCGCCGATAATGGGCGAGCCGCTGATCTGCGATTGCGTGTGCCAGCCCACGTTCATCGACGGGGCGGAACTGATGATGACCTGCCGCAGACCGTCTGTGCAGGGAACAAAAATCTGCAAATCGATCGCTGCCAGCCCGCCATAGGCTGCGCATACTGATTTCTCCTGAAGCTGGCCCCCGACGCCGCCGAGCGCGCTGGCGCGGAGCAGGTACGCCTGGCCTGATTTGCCATCGGCGTAGATCAAGTCATCGGGAAGCAGGGTTGGCCCCAGCGAGCCGAGGTCGGCATCGCTGGCATTATCCTGCGGCCAGCTCGTGGGGGCAAAACCATCTTCGTACTGCAATGTTGGCGACAGGCGCAAAATCGAATCGCTTTTATCCCACTGGCCCGAAGTCACCTCCCCATTACCAACCGAGACATAGATATTGCCCCTGCTATCCACTGCCGGCCCCGGTGGTGCCCAGATGCCACCCTCGCGAGGGGTGGGGACGCGGAAGGAGAGCAACGAACCGGTACCATCTGTGCGCGAGGCCACCACCGTGCCGATGTAATCGCTACAGTCACCGGCCAGCCCGCCATAGGCAATATAGATCATATTGTGAGAGAGTGCAAGCGCCGCACGCTGCTGATACGCCCGTGCATCCATGTCCGCCAGATCGACGGAGCGACGCACGCGCACCTTGCCGGTGGAGAGATCTACCCCTACCAGGATATGCGCAGGAGACGAGGGCTGCACCTCGGCCACCGCGAAGACCAGCCCGGTCGCGGGGTCGTAGACAGGCGTGCCGGTAATGCCCAGCGGGAAAATATTGCCGCAAGGCAGCGATGAGCGAGGCACCGGCGTGCCAACATTAGTACGCCATTGCACCTGCCCCGTGCTTTTATCCAGCGCATAGAACGAATCGCCCTCCGTCACCACTATCACACGGTTACCAATGACGAGCGGCTCAGCATAGACGGCCCCATCGAGTTGCACATTCCATGCTCGTGTCAACTGCTGCGGGTCAGGCGCGCTGGCAACATAGCCCGTGCGTGCATTGTTGAGGTGATAGGTCGTCCAATCGGTATCGCTCACCGGCGTTGCAGTCGCGCTGCCTGTCGCATCCGGCGTGAGCGTCATAGGCGTAATCGTGGGCGCAGGCGTATTGCTCTGCCCTGATCCCAGGCTGCACCCGGCGAGCATGATGAGCAAGAAGCTCATCAATACAACAAAAAGTCGTGCGCGTTCTCTTCTCAACGTTCAACCTCTCTATGTACACATCAAGATGACCAGGTAACGACAAAAGCCATGACACGTCTATAGAGCTTTCTCATAGCATGTAGTAACTATACCATAGCAATCTCAGAGCTTCTCGCAAGGTAGGAGATTCAGAATTTCATAGAAGTGAGAAACGCCTTCACGGTCTTTTGCCCGATCCCGGCCCTCTCGGCGTACTTGAAAATCTCTTCTTTCTGCCGGGCATACATCTGCTTGATGAGCTTGCGCCTGGTTGGATCGATGCCTCTGGGCGAGGACTGACCGATTTCATAGAGGAAGCCGATCATGTCCAGCAATTTCAGTTCATCGTGTAGCTCCCGGTCTTCCTCAATGGCAAACGCTTGCAGAATATCCTGCTGGATGGAGTCAATGGCCTCTTTGACCGCCGTCGTCTTGAAAAAGGGCAGGATATCGCCGATCACCGCCTCGTGGACATCATGCATCACCGCCAGCGTTACCAGCCGGTCGCGCTTCTCCTGCGGGTAGCCGTGGAAGGCTGACCAGTAGAGGGCCAGAAAGGCAACGGCCATCGTGTGCTGCCCGACATTCCAGGTGCCAAAGCCGGAGACGCTGTAGACTCTGGGGATATTGAAGATGTTCATGAGGAAATCGAGGTTGGGATGCTTCGAGACATGTCCCAGCATGCCCTGCGGCGTGAAGATGTTCTCGTAATCGATATGTTCACGTTCGCCTTTTTCGTTTTTCTGGTTTTCCGGTTGCTCCATAGATATGCTTTCTTCCAGGAACGTAATCTAACAGGCGTCGGTTGATCAGTAAGACGGACAATATAAGTGAAACTGGCCAATCAATCGACGCCTACAGAAGTCTAAGGTTATATAGTGACGGGTAAGGCGCGCAGGCCGCGAAAGACGAGGCCGGGCAGCCATGTCAGCGTATCGGCCTCGCAGGCAAGATGCAGGGCAGGAAAACGGCGCAGCAGGGTATTGAGGGCAATTTCGGCCTCAAGGCGACCGAGGGGCGCGCCCAGGCAGTAGTGGATGCCGTGACCAAAGGCGAGCTGTTTGCCTGCCGCTCGCTGTAGATCGAGCCGGTCGGGGTCGGGGAACTGCTGCGGGTCGCGATTGGCCGCGCCCAGGCAGGCGAGAATGTATTGCCCGGCCTGAATATGCTTGCCGCCAATGTCCAGGTCTGTTCGCGCCTGGCGACCGGTCATCTGCACCGGGCTGTCGTAGCGCAGCAGTTCGAGAACCGCCGAACCAATCAGGGAAGGATTCTGGCGCAATATTTCTAGCTGGTCGGGGTGTTGCAGCAGAGCCAGCAGGCCGTTGCCGATCAGGTGCGTGGTGGTGCCATGACCGGCCGCCAGCAGCAAGATGCAGTTGCCCAGCAGTTCATCCTCACTGAGCGTGTCGCCCTGTTCTTCCGCGTTGAGCAACGCCTGCAAGAGGTCATCGCGGGGCGCGCTGCGTCGTTCGGCGATGATCTGGCGGAAGTAATCCATTAACGCGGAGACGCGGATGAGGGCCTCCTGCAGGCCAATCGCGGTCAGCAATGCGCCATCGAGCAACGCGCCGAAGGCGGCGGTCCAGTGAGCAAATTGCAGGCGATCCTCCGGCGGCACACCGAGCATCTGAGCAATGACGATGGCAGGCAAGGGAAAAGCCAGCGCGTCGATCACCTCGAAGCTTCCATCAGGCTCAACCGCGTCCAGCAGGTCGTCAACGATACGCTGGATAGACAGGCGCATCATCTCCACCATGCGCGGAGTGAAGGCTTTGGCGGCCAGCGTGCGCAGGCGTGTATGATCGGGTGGATCGAGAAAGAGCATCTGCCGGGCCAGAGCGCGCACAGGCCGCTGCACCTCTTCCGGCAACCCTGAAACATCCAGCGAGAAACGCTCCGCCGAGAGCCGGGAATCGCGCAGGGCCGCGACAACGTCGGCGTAGCGCGTCAAAACCCAGCTCCCTCGTTCATCCCAATGCACAGGATCGGCGGTGCGCAATCGCCGGTAGAGCGCGTAGGGATTGCCGGCATAGGCCGGTTCGAGCAGCTGTGACAGACTCAAATCCTCTATCTCATCAATATTCTGCATAGCCAATCTCCTCCCGCTTTCGCGGCCAGAACATCCTTCTTAACAGGTAGTATATGCCAGAGACAGCGTATCTATCAAACTTCGCCCTTGCCCGCATTCCTTGACAACCCGGCTGTACTTTCCTAGAATCAACAACACAACGCATGGCATGACACGTTCGCGGCGGTTTTTTATTCTGGCTGGAAAGCTGAAGCAAGGGAAGCGCGTATGGCAAAGCAAGGGGAACAATACCTGGGCAGGCAACTGGGGAACTATCGCCTCACCCGGTTCCTGGGCCGGGGAGGCTTTGCAGAGGTCTATCTCGGCGAACATATTTACCTGGGAAGTTATGCCGCCATCAAAGTCCTGACGTCCGCCCTCGCGGAAGAAGAGATTGAGCAGTTTCGCAATGAGGCCCGCACCATCATCAATATCGAACATCCCAATATTGTGCGCGTCTTCGACTTCGGCATCGAAGACTCCATCCCTTTTATTGTCATGAGCTACGCCCCTAACGGCTCGCTACGCAAACGCTACCCGGCGAGAACTTGCCTCCCTCTAGCCGTAGTGATTACGTATGTCAGGCAGCTTGCCTCCGCCTTGCAATACGTGCATGATCGCAAAATTGTCCACCGCGACATCAAGCCGGAGAACATGTTGCTGGGGCGCAATGATGAAGTCTTGCTCACCGATTTCGGCATCGCCGCCATCGCCCGCAGCACCAGTTCGATCAGCACTGATACCGGCACCGGTACCCTCTACTACATGGCGCCCGAACAGATTCAAGGCAAGCCGCGCCCGGCCAGCGATCAATACGCGCTGGCTGTGGTGGCCTACGAGTGGCTGAGCGGCAACCGCCCCTTTAACGGCACTTCATGGGAAGTTATTTCGCAGCATCTCTCAACGCCGCCACCATCCTTACGCCAGCAAGTCCCGTCGCTGCCAGAGGCAGTTGAGCAGGTTATCTTGCGGGCGCTGTCCAAAGACCCGCACCAGCGTTTTGACACTGTGAGCGCATTTGCCGCTGAACTGGAACAGGCGGCTACCAGACCATCACGGGGCGCGCTCCTCTGCACCTATCGCGGCCACAGCGAACTCATCTGGTCGGTTGCCTGGGCGCCCGATGGCTCGCGCATCGCTTCGGCTGGCGCTGATAAAACTGTTCAACTCTGGGAAGCGCGCACGGCTAACCCCATTCTGACCTACAGTCGGCACACCCAACCGATCCTCTCCGTGGCCTGGTCGCCCGATAGCGCACGCCTCGTCTCAACAGATACCGAATATATAGCGCGCGTATGGCTGGCGCGCGCAGGGCAGCATAGACTGACCTACCTCGGACATAGCGATCAGGTCTGGACGGCGGTATGGTCGCCCGACGGCGCGCTCATCGCCTCGGCAGGGGGCGACAAAACGGCGCAAGTGTGGGAAGCCGCCACCGGCGAGCGTCTGCTCAGCTATCGACAGCACAAAGGGACAATTGACGCCCTGGCATGGTCGCCGGATGGCACGCGGCTCGCCTCTGCCAGCGATGACCGGACAGTGCAAATCTGGCAGGCGCGTACAGGGGCAACAGTGCTGACATATGCAGGTCATGCAAACGAAGTATGGGCAGTGGCATGGTCACCTGATGGCACCCTCATCGCCTCGGCTGGCCGCGATAAGACCGTTCACATCTGGCAGGCGCAGACAGGCCGCCTCCTGCTGACATATAAAGGGCATAGCAACTGGATCAGAACTGTCGCCTGGTCGTCCGCGCGGCCCATCATTGCCTCCGCCAGCTACGACGGCACCGTGCAGGTGTGGGAAGCCACAACCGGCAAAACGCTCTATACCTACCGGGGCCACACCCGCGAAGTTCTCTCCCTGGCATGGTCGCCCGACGGCACCCACATCGCCTCAGCCGGGGGCGACGGCACCGTGCAGGTCTGGCAGGCAATCTAACAGAAAGGCACTTCCAGGTACGAGGCCAGGCGAGATGCCTTGAAAACATCCCATCCGGCCCGACCTGGAAGTGAGGCAGACCACCGGGGCAAATGCCTCCCGGATGACCTGGAGAGTGGAGCAAACGACCATTCCGGCAAAGCGCGACGCCGTTCAGCCAGAACGAACTGGAACTGGCCCCAACCGTGCCGCAGATGCACTCCGGTCATTTTCTCCACATGCAATGAGCCGACAGAACGTCGACATATATATTACGAACGAATGTTCATAAAAGTTAGCCTGATGAGCGTTGACAACCGGATGAGGGGCATGCAATCTGGCAGCCTATCCCAGAATCTGGATGCCAAAGAAACCGAGTACCTGCGTGACAAGGTAGAGTAAGGCCAGAAAGCTGACCACGATGGTCAGTGTGTAGGCCAGAATGTTGTAGATCAGGCCGTTGGTATAGCGTCCCATCAGACGCTTGTTGTTGACGAGGCGCAGGATGGTGAAGAGGATAATCGGCAGCAGCAGGCCGTTGAGCATGTAGAGGTTGAGCAAAATTGGCACTACCGGCAGATTGGGTACCATCGCAACCACCACGCCAATCACGATTAGCAGAGTAAAGAGCGTCCAGAAAAAGGGGGCTTCGCTCCAGCGCCTGTCAACACCTCTTTCCAGACCAAGAGCTTCAGCTATCGAATAGCTGGTGGAGAGGGGCAGCACGGCGGCGGCGAGGAAGGCCGCGCCGATCAGGCCAAGCGCGAAAGCATCCCTGGCAAAGACGCCCAGAAACGGGGTCAGCGCCTGTGCGGCATCGGCTGCTGAAGCAAGCGCAACGCCCTTGCCCCCGCTATGCACAAAGAGCGTGGCAGCCGTTGCAACCACAATAAAGAAGGCAACTGCGTTGGAAAAAACAGCGCCCACGTAGACTTCAAAGCGTTCGTATTTATAATCGCGCATACTGACACCCCGGTCAACGACGGCGCTCTGCACATAAAGCTGCATATAGGGACTGATGGTCGTGCCAGTAGCGGCGATCAGGGTCAGGATATAGCCGCCGTTCAGTTGAATGGTGGGAATGACGGCCCCGGCTAGCACATGGCCCCAGTCCGGTTTCGCGAGAAAGGCGGAGAAAATATAGGCAAAAAAAGTGAAAGTCAGCGCGAGGAAGACCTTCTCGACGCGCGCATAGGAGCCGCGAGCGACGAGCAGCCAGATCAAGATGCCGCCAACAGGGGCGGCAATCCAGCCGGGAACGCCAAACAGGCCGAGGGCAGCAGTAATGCCAATAAATTCGGAGACAATGACTCCTCCGTTTGCAATCAGGAAGATCAGCATAATAAAGGCCGTCAATCGCAGGGGAAAGTTTTCGCGAATCAGGTCGGAAAGCCCTTTGCCCGTGACAGCCCCCATCCGGCTCGCCATCTCCTGCACAATTGCCATGCCGATGGTCAGCACGACCAGGGTCCACAGCATCTGGTAGCCAAACTGCGCGCCCATCGTACTATATGTGTAGATGCCGCCGGGGTCATTGCCCGCATTGGCGGCGATCAGACCCGGCCCAAAAATGCCGAGATAGAACAGCAGGCGAGAGCCGCGCCTCCTCCCATGCTGCCGATGCTGGCGACGGTTCTCACGCTGCTGCTCCTGCGAAACGGTCTTGTCCATTGGCGCACCTCCCTGTCAGGGAACAGTTTTAAGCAGGTCCAAAAAAAGCACAATAAAAAATGCCCCCATCACTAACGAGGGGGCGTAATCAGAGCCGCGCACTGCACAAACCCCCTCTAGTTGAGCTTTGGCACTGCACGACGTAGAATAGCCGCCGGGGCTATCCAGCCACTTCGGGTCACGCCTTATGCCGACGAGACCTGGCCTGATCGTTGGCGTCTCTCGACGTTTCTGATCAGTGGCCTTTGTTCGCGCAGCCGCCTCACCTAACGAGGTAAGACAGAAAACATAGTATTTGCTATTTGTACTATACGGCACCGAGGAAAATCTGTCAAATGCTTCCGGCAAATCGACAAATCAGGAAAGAACAGACAGGGGAACGAATAGTGGTAGTTCGCTCCCTTATCTGTTCTACCTTCAACAAATCTTATCCCGGCCTCTGCCGCTCCAGCGTTCGCTTCAACAGGCCAACCAGGGCAATTGTGCCGAACCAGAGGGCTGTGATGACCCACGCTCGCTTCTCGCTCATATGCTCCCGCCTTTCGCTGCCAATTGCATCGTGTCTCAGGGAAAAATACTCTTTCCCACCAGATATACGCTCCATTAACAGAAAGGGTTAAGCTTCACTCCATTTCAGGCTCACGTCAGGGGATGTTCCAGGGCAAGGATGTACCTGTCTGCCGAGCGAATGACGGCGTTTCTGGCGTCAGAAGCGACGACGCGCTCGAACCAGGCGCCATAGAGACGCTCAAACCGGTAGGAAGCGATGGTGTCGCGAATACGCGCTACTTCGTATGCTGGCAATGGGATCAGATTCGGGTAGCTGTACATGAAGCTGACCCAGTTGCGATCTGAGACCACCTGAATGATGTCGCCGGAGAGCAGCACGCCTCTGCCTTCCGCGCCTGCGGGCCAGTGCAGGACCTGACCGCCGCGAAAATGGCCACCCAGCCGAATGAGGGTAGTATCGCCCACCAGCGGGCGCGTCTCGCCGGACCAGAAAACAATATGCTCGCTCGGCCTCATCACCCACTGACGGTCAGATTCGTGCAGGTAGATGGGAACATCAAAACGCTGCGCCCACTCGACCATTGTGGTGTAATAGTGCGGATGGGAGATGGCAATGGCTTTAAGTCCGCCGTGCTGCTGGATGGTGGAGACAATCTCGTCATCCAGAAAGGCCATGCAATCCCAGAGGATATTGCCCTCGCCCGTCTGCACCAGTAAGGGACGCTGCCCGATGGCAAAGGACGGCTCTGAGCCGATACCGATCAACCCAGGCTCGTGTTCTTTGACAATCTGGTGATAGCCATCCGCTTTCATAGCAGCCAGCGTCGTCCACTGCTGCCCGTTATAGCCCACGTACTGTCGCTGGTCGAGGCAGATGGGGCATTCCGAGGGCGGTTCCTCGCTCTCCGGGTATTGCATGCCGCAGGTAACACATAGCCAGTTTTCCAAGATGAGGCTCCTCTCTATCAAACGATACTTTCAATGACAATATCAGTATAACCCGGAAACCTGTCTGCCGTGTGCGCAATGCTGAGCAAAACTTGACGGGATCAGATACTCGTGCTTTAATGTTATACACTTGAATACTTCTTCAGATAGAGAAGAGGCTGGCAATGGAAATACAAATAGAAACCAACGACCCGGAACTGCGCCTTTTGCTCACGAACAGTTTGCCTTCTTCCGAGCCTCTTGAAACTCCTCCCGAAGGGGTCACTCTCACTTTGCAAAAAAAGACAACCAGGAGAGCATTGAACTCTCCTGAGATACTGACGTTCATACTTACCATCAGCACATCAGTCGCAACAAATCTCGTCAGTTCCTGGCTATATGAACGCTTGAAAGGGCGCACTCTTACGGTGCGCATCGGCGGCAAAAAGGTTCCGGTTGAGCGGGAAGAGATCAAAGCAGCCATTGAAAGCTCGCGCGATGAGATTCCGTAAGCAGGGAACGAGATCGCACGGGCGAGAAAGGGCAGACCGATGGACAATCAGCCTCGCACCACTCCGAAAGCGCACAGAGATAGCTCTGAAACGAGTCTTGAATCGTTGTATCAAACAGGACTTGAACATACCAGTACCTTTGATTTGCACCAGCTTTTGCACTCTATTGTTCGCAGTCTGACAAAAATTCTTCGGGCCGATCTGATTACGCTGTATCTCTACGATCAGGTAAAGGGGGATTTTTATCCGCCCGCAATCGCAAGCGGAACATATACCGGGATTGAGGAAAATGATTTACCGGACAAGGGAGGATGCGCCGCCCGTATCGCGCTGGGAGGAGAAGCCGTTATTGCGCATCAGGCGCAGGAACACCCCTTGATGGCGCAGGGCTTTATTCAGAAACACCATATCGCATCGTCTGCCGGGTTTCCGTTGAAGATTGCGGGAAACACGGTCGGCGTCCTGTTTGTCAACTTTTTCGACCCCCACCAGTTCAGTACAGAAGACATTGAGCGCGTCACGATTTTTGCCAGTCAGGCCGCCATAGTCATTCGCAACGCGGAACTGCTGCGCCAGCAGGAAGCGGCAAACAAGCGCCTGGAGGTGCTTCAGCAAGCGCAAAAGGCCATCGATTCCGCGACAGATTTGCAGGAAGTCCTTACGCAGATTCTTTCAGAGGGGTTGAAGACGGTAAAGACCGGGCGCGGCTCCCTGATGCTCATCGAAGGAGAAAATCTTGTCATTAAAGCCCAGGCCGGACCGGAGGCGGGTGACCCGGACAGAACTACTATGGCTTTCAAGCTGGGAGAAGGCATTGCCGGCATCGTGGCGAAAACCGGCGACGCCCGCATTTGCCCGGAGGTATCCCTCGAACCAGATTTCAAAAGCCCTGAAGGCAAGGATATCCGCTTCCACTCGTTACTTGCCGTTCCCATTATTTCGCGAGAAAGCAAGCAGGTGATCGGCGTTATCAGCGCGGATGACCCACGCCCAAACTACTTTGATGAGACGCATAAGCAATTACTTTCAGATATGGCGGTTCAATTTGCCACCGCCATTGAGAAAATGATGCTGGTTGACACGCTTCACTCGCTGCACAAGATTTTCGAGCAAATCACCTCGGTCGCCATTGTGGGTCGCGAACTCCCGCTCGTGTTGGACGAAATTGCGCGTAATGCTATCGAAGTTCTCAAGATCGACGTGATTACCATTTATGAATATGACCAGGATCACGAAAAATTTCTGGTTCCACCGCTGATGAGAGGCATCTCACAGAATCAGCGCATGCAAATGCAGACGGAAGTGTTTGAAGGGGAGGCGCCCTGGCTGCTCGTGCGCCAGCTGAAGCGAAATCACTATGCCGCCGATGCTCCTGCTGACCCGATTATGTCGCCCCCGCGTCCGGCCTGGAAAGGAGCAGGCTTTGTCAGTCGAGAAGGCATCCGTTCTTCCGCCGGGGTGTTGTTGAAAGTTGGCGAAGTGATTGTAGGCGTCATGTTCGTGAACTACAGGTCGCCGCACGCATTTCTCGCCAGGGAGACACAAACCATTGAGACGTTTGCCAATAGCGCGGCCATCGCCATTCAAGATGTCAGGCAGTGGAACAATTTGAAAAGAACACAGGAACAGCTGATACAGACGGCAAAAATGAGCGCCGTCGGCACGCTGGCCAGCGGTGTGGCACACGAACTGAAAAATCCCCTGGCCAATATCCTCTCCTCGATTAACCTGATCGAGACCGGGCGTATCCCCAGACCAATGACCGAGGAAAAACTGCAAGAGATCAAGAGCGAGGTTCACCGCGCGCGCAAAATAATCGATAGTCTGCTCAACTTTGTACGCCCCCGCGAGTCCATCCGCGAGGCAGTGGATGTTGTGACATTGATTAATGAGTCGCTGAACATCCTGGAAAATCAGGCGAGACTCAACCATGTCACCATCGAACCAAGACTCAGCGCGGTACCTCTGCTGCAAGGCAATGCCACTGCTCTCAGACAGGTTTTTATCAACATTCTCATCAATGCGATTGAAGCCATGCCAGATGGAGGCAGACTCACTATAGAGACGCAGGCAGATAACAGCAATGTCCGCATTGAAATCCAGGATACCGGGCCGGGCATTGCAGCCGATCAGATCGGACGTATCTTCGAGCCATTTTTTACCACGAAAGAGGCAGGAGACGGTACCGGTCTGGGCCTGGCATTAAGCTACGAGATCGTTCACGACCATCATGGCGATATCACTGCTGTGAGTGTGGCCGGGCAAGGCGCGACCTTTGTGGTAACGCTGCCTATAGGAGACCGCAACTATGAAAGTGCTGATCGCTGAAGATGAAAGCATCTTAGCCAACAATATTAAGACCTTCCTGGAATACAGCGATTTTGAGGGAGAACCGTTTGCAGTAGAGATCGCCAGAAATGGCAGTCTCGCGTTAAAAATGATCCAGAATGCCTATGATCTGCTGATACTCGATTTGAAAATGCCAGAAATGGATGGCACCAGGATCATAGAAGCGGTCAAAAAGATTGCGCCGGAGAAACGACCCTCCGTTATTCTGATTACTGCCTACCCCGGTGATTATGAAACGGCCAATACCGCTATCCAGATGGGCGCGCAGTTTGTTTTACCCAAACCTTTCGAACTGGCGCAACTGGTGGCCATTATTATGCCGGTGCTGAAATCCCGCCAGGAGCTGCTCGACGCCTATAAACACGGGTTAGACCTGGAATGTAACTGGACCTTGATGCTCAGCAAAACGCATACTGCCTTTATCCACGTCTATGGACGGCTGAATTTCGCGGAATACTGCCACTTACCGTTCGATAGCCTGGATTCGCTGATGGTCGGGCAGCAAGCCGATGTCGCCGGGGCGCTCTTTATGGCTTCAAGCCCCCTCAACACCTACCGCGACGCCCAGGCCAAGATTGTGGGCATACAACTCTTTGAGAAGCTGTTTGTAGGAGACATCCAACGCAGTCTCATAGAAGCAGGTCGCGCTGTTCTCCATAATCATAACCTGCGTTTGACGTTCGTGGGTCCGCGCGATTATCTCAGATACCCGCTCGAATTTTTACATGACCGGGCCGATTACCTGATCTTGAAGCATCCCATCAAGCGTTTCGTCACCAGTGTTCGCGCGACAAGGGGGACAGCTGACTTCAATCTCTTACTGGATGAATTAAAAGCCAGGAAAGAGAAGCTGAAAATCCTGCTTATTGCCTCAAATACCTCTGGCCCGACAGAGTCTGGCCGCCTTCCTCCCATCGACTACGTCGATCAAGAAATAGATGAGATTTCGGCATACCTGAAACAGCTTTTGCCAACCCGATACTTTACGATAGACGTTCTGCACACGGAACAGGCAACATTGAGCGAAATACTGACGCGGCTGGAAGGGTGCAAGTACCATATTCTCCACTACGCAGGTCATGGATATCATGACGAACGTTTCCCAGATAAAAGCTGCCTTTTCTTCTGGGAGCAAGAAGGATGCAAAGGCAAAGTCAAAGCATTATCGATCAGTACGCTGAAAAATGTCTTGAGCAGGAGAGGGTTTGATCTTCGTTTCCTCTATCTTAGCTGCTGCTCCGGCAATGCCAGCAGCGGGGAGGCGGCATTGCTCAGCGATAATTTTCTGGGCATAGCGGATGGTCTCATTCAAACAGGCATACCTGCTGTCCTGGGTTTTCGCTGGTCAATCAGTGATGATGGGGCCAGAGAGCTTGCGCAGTCATTCTACAGGCACCTCTTCGAAAAGGGAAAGTACGATTTGAGTACAGCCCTTTTTAATGCAAGATGTGAAGTGGCCGGGAGCGAAAACGGGCAAGAATTTGGAGACTGGCTTGCCCCCATTTTGATTGTGCAGGGATAATCAGAGCCACCCCTTCTGCTCGGCAATGTGCGCCGCCTCGACCCGGTTGTGCGCGCCGAGTTTCTGGATGGCGACGGAGAGATAGTTGCGCACGGTTCCTTCTGAGAGGAAGAGGGTTGAGGCGATCTCGGCGATGCTTGCCCCGCCACTGGCAGCCGCTAAGACCATGCGCTCGCGCTCGGTCAGGGGATTGTTGCCCTCGCTGAGGGCGGCCATCGCCAGCGTGGGATCGACGACGCGCTCCCCGGCAACGACACGGCGAATGGCGGCGGCAAGCTGAGTAGAGGGGGCATCTTTGAGCAGGAAGCCGACGACGCCGCTTTCCATCGCCTTGCGCAGGTAGCCGGGACGGCCAAACGTCGTCAGAATCAACACGCGGCAGGCGGGGAGCCGTTTATGGAGTGCAGCGGCGGCGCTGATACCATCCAGGCCAGGCATCTCGATGTCGAGCAGGGCGACATCCGGCTTCGTGGCAAGTGCGGCTGAAACTACCTCGTCTCCCCGGCCAACTTCGGCCACAATCTCGATATCGCCTTCCAGCGTGAGCAGGGCCGCCAGCGCGCCGCGTACCATCGCCTGATCTTCGGCCAGCATGACACGAATCATCGCATGTTCTCCTCTCCATCTCCATTGTCGGCACGCTCAGTCAGGGCCAACGGCGCCTGTGTCGTTCTTCCATCGCTCTGTGCGAGCGGCAGCGCGACGGCGAGCCGGAAACCGCCCTCTTTACGCGGCCCAGCCTCGCAGCTTCCACCCAGCGCGTTGACCCGCTCGCCCAGGCCGCGCAGGCCGTTGCCCCCACTGGCAGCCATATCGCCGCTTGTTGCCAGCGCAGCGCCGGGGCCATCGTCGATAACCTCAACGCGCACATCACCGGGGTCGCGATGGACGCGAATGATACAATGGCGGGCACGGCTGTGCCGGATAACGTTCGTTACGCCTTCACGCAGCGCCCACGAGAGCGCGGCCTCAATAGAAGCTGGCAGGGTGGCGATAATCCCCGCGTCGCCTTCGTAGCGGTAGGCGATACCGGCGGCAGCCAGGATTTCCTGCGCGCCCTGCAATTCGCTGGCGAGCGTGGGCTGACGGTAGCTGGCGACGGCTTCGCGCACTTCCTGCAAGGTGGTACGCGCTACCGTCTCGATATCGCTAATCTCGGTGGCTGCACGCTCCGGGGCAACGGTCAGCAGACGCCGGGCCAGTTCGCTTTTCAGCGCGATGAGCGAGAGATTGTGGCCGAGCAGATCGTGAAGGTCGCGCGCAATGCGCAGTCGCTCGTTCGTCACGGCGAGCCGGGCAATCTCTTCGCGCGCGGAACGCAATTCGCGGCTTGTCAGGTTAAAACGTACCATGCTCATCGTTACCGCCCCCACCACCACGACGTAGACAACTCCCTGCCCGATCTGAAACCGGGTCAGATGAGTGAGCCAGCCAACAGCAGTCGCCAGCAGGGCAAGTACGAGTAGCGCCAGTGAGGCCCGCACAACCGAGAGACGACCGGCTATATAGGCGCTGGTATAGATAAATGGCTCCAGCAGTGTGTTGCCATTGATGCTGCCCAGCAAGGCCAGCACAACGCTTAACACGACCAGAAGCAGTATCGGAAGTTCCTTTACAGGCGTCTTTCGCCCCACCAGCGGCAGCATACCAAAGCGTTCCTGCACATTGCGCCATGTGGCCCACAGATAGATGGCGACGAAAAGCGCAATACCGGCGAGCGTGATAAGCAGGCGCGGCAGCGGGGTGCCTACCTGAAACAGCCCGACGATGGGGGGTATCAGAAAGGGCAGCCAGACAATCCACACCAGCCACAAAAGATAAAGCGAGCGATCCTGCGTTCTCAAGAACCAGCTTCCCTCGTCCCGTTCGTGTCTCTGTGGGTCGTTCACCTGTACATCGTTCATCTTTTCGTGTCCTCTGGTTTACCGCTCTGGCTCGTGTCATACCCCGATCAACTTTCCGCTCTATTTTACATCGAAGACAGGCGTTTATCTACCTGTTATAGGCGGCGTTTTCCCCGATCACTCACACAACAGAATGCCGGGCAACCAGTCGGTCGCCCGGCATCCAGTGTTATTTCACGACATCCATTTCCTTTTGAGGCGTTAGCGCCGCAGCCTCTTTCCCGCGCCAGAAGGGCAGGAGGGTGGCAATCCAGAGCAGCGTACCCGCGTTCAGGACAATGACCGGCATCGTGTCCTCGAAGGTATGCACACCGACCGAATTGGGATCGGGATTGCTCGCGCCCAGAATAATAAACACCAGGCAGGCAAGGATGCCGAAAGCTGCAACGATGGTAATGCCAATCCCCGCACCCCTGGAACGCTTCCCTTCCATGAATGCGCTGAAGAAGGGCAGGCTCAACAGCAGCAATGCGATGAAGGGGGCGAGATGGAGCAGATCGGCGAACATGCCCCACGAGGTGAAGAAGGGCTGTACGAAGTTGCCGTTGATCCAGCCATACCCGGCAGCCATCAGAATAACAGCGATGAGTTGCAGTTTGTAGAGTGTCATTTCTGTCTTTGTCATGATTGATAACCTTTCCCTTTCTTAATCTTGCTCCCAATCACCTGGGAACATCACTATTTGTTCATTTGTAGACCTACGTGCAAAGTCGCATCTGTTATTTCAGAGCAGGCTCTATTGTCTGAAGCTACGCCAGTTGCTGTACCAGGCGGTTCTTCAGGCTTTTGCTGTATTTGACGACGACGATGACAGCAATCCAGAGAACGGCGGCATAGACGGCGTACCACAACGCTTCCTGTACGGGCGATACGGAGACCGGGCTGAGGATAACCAGGAAGCCGGTGGAACTCGCGTGCAACAGTTGGGCCAGCAGGACACTTTTCGTGTTAGAGTAGACCCAGACGATTATGACTCTGATCGCCATTATCAGGCCAATGAAAGCCAGGTAAAAGGGCAACCAGTAGGCCCCGTGAGGATAGGCGGCTCCCAGGAAATCAACGACCGGCGCGTGCCACAGCCCCCAGATTATCCCCAGCAAGAGACTGGCGGGCAATACTCCATATTTCAATTGCATCTGCGGGAAGACATAGCCCGTCCAACCGATCTCTTCCAGAATGCCGGGCGCGAGGCCAAACAGAATGCCCATCAGGAAAAAATGGGGAGTATACACCGGTGAGACCAGCGTTTTCATGGTCAGCAGCACGGCCAGTATCAGCAGCGGGGGAATGAGCAGCGCCGCGTACCAGCGCGCACCAACGCGCCAGCGTATCATGCAAGAGAAAAGGTCGCGTAACCCGCTTTTCCCGTTGACGATTGCCGTCATCACGATACCTGCGACGCTGGGGCCGAGCAGCATCACCGGGAACATAAGCAGACCCTGCAGGGTGGATATCCCTTCGCCCCGCAGAAGCTCCGGCGCAACCACCAGCAATGCGCCGAACCAGGAAATCGTGAAGGCCATGCAAAAGTAGCTGATAATGGGACGACGTTGAATAAAAGCCTTAAAGTTCATTATCTTCTCCTTCCCTGTCCTGTCTTACCTGTTTTACAGTTCAACGAACGTTTTCTCGTTGCGTCTGATGGTCTAAGTATATGGGGATGGGCAGGTACGCGGTAGTGAAGACAATCATGAGATGGATATGACATTTGTCATGAAAAGGTAAAAGAGCAGAAAATTGTCCGGCGTGATGCCATCGTGATCTCTTCCGACCATTCTGTGACTGGTTTGAGAGACCAGAACACTATTCTTTCAACAAGCCTCTCAAAGCAGGCAGCAGAAAGTTAGCAATAAACATTCCGCAGGAGGGAAATTATGTATCAGATTCGCGAAGAGGTTTCTGTCGGCTCAACGACACAGACGGCTTCATCCACGCTATTCGTTTACATCGGCGTCTTCTTTGGTCTCCTTTGTTGCGCCGCCTTTATTGTAAGCACCTCATTTGCCTTTTCAATGGCTTTTGGTCGCCCGCTGGTCAAAACGGCGCATGCAGCCACACCCATCAGGCATGTGCAGGTCAACCTGAGTATCGTCGTCAATCAACCGGGGATGCAGAAAGACTGGCCAGGATATGCCCCCAACCACCTGATCGTGCCAGCCAATAGCATTGTTACCATCACCCTCAAAGATTACGATCTGGGTGATACCCCACTGCCACACGGCTCGCCCTTCAGTAGCGTCCAGGGGGTAATAGGTGGAGTGGCCTACGCCGACGGCAAGGCATATAGCTTCCTGGCCCCGGAAAAAGTCGCCCATACTTTCACCATCACGCAATTGCACATTAACGTGCCGCTCCCTGGCGACGGCGCGAAAGGGGCAGATTACAATACCATCACCTTCACTTTCCACACCGGAAAAGCAGGAACCTACACATTCCAGTGCTTCGATCCCTGTGGCACCGGCTCAACCGGCTGGATGGGACCAATGATGACCAAAGGGTATATGATTGGCACCCTGACCGTCCAGTAATTCACATTTGTTCCAGAGAAACGCCGCTGGGACGTGGCGTTTCTCTGGAACAAATGTGGCTTCGTCAGACCTCCCCGGCGCCGCTATATTCAGGGCGGTCGACGAAGTTTTTGTTTCGGGGGTTATTGTACCAGGGGGTGATACGTTCCAGGTAGCCGACGATGACATGCTGGGCGTAGGGGCCGGGCGGGACTGTTGGCTCAAGAACGCGCCAGGAACGCTGACCGGGCTGGTCGGAGGGATAGCTCATGATCTGCACGCCGAGGGCGTTCATGACCGTCATATTGCGCTGAGCCAGCGCCTGGTGCGGCACAAAGTCGTAGATGGGCCTCTCCATCTCGGCCAGTTGCTGCTCGATCTGCTCCGGTCTATGTCCGAACTCGGCGCAAGCGGCCTGCACCTGCTGCTGAAGCTCGTCGGGTGAGGGAGCGAAGATAGCATCGAGGGCGTGCAGGAAGTTCATACTGCGCACAATTTGCACGACACGCCCATGTGCCAGGCGTCGAGCAAGACCGAAATCTCCGCCACTGCGCTGTGCCAGCTCATACTGCTGCGTAAGTTGCGCCAGCGGGGGCATATCGAGTTTGCGCTGGAGGAAAGCCACCACGTCGCTGCTGTCGCCGTTTTGCCAGCTTCGCATCAATTCCAGACAGTGACGTCCTTCATACCGCTCGATATTGCGGTACACGCTTAGCAGGCGATCTTTGCACTCACAGAGCCAGAGGGCATGCAGGAAATGCACGGTCTCCCTGACAGGAAACGATGGGAAACGCTTCTGCCCCTGCACATCCTGTACAAAACGAAAACACGCTTCAAATTCAGGCTGTATCTGCTCAAATGCCGTCAGTTTCTCGCGCACCACCGGCGGTGGCGCTATGGTACCCGGTCCGACAACCATGATGACCTCTCTCTTTGCGGACTCTTTCAGGACTCTTCCAGAAAATATATCTTCTCTACATATGCCTCCTCTAAGGATTACGGCACAACCAGCAAAATCGTGACTACTTTCGCCCTCATGAGAGCGGAGCATGCAGAACTGTCTCATAAAACATGAGTTCGTATTCGTGACTGAGACGGACGGCGCGGGTGATACGCTGGCGGTCGGCGGGAGTATCATAGCGGGCCAGCAGCGCGGCATCGACGGGGGTGACGTGCGCGCCGATCGCGTCGTGGGCGCTGAAAAACTCGACCTGTTCGGCACTTAGACCGTAGTTGCGCATGAGCGCGGGGCCAACACGGGCGCAAATCTGGATGAAGATATCCTCGCTGGCGCTGACGGAAGTCAGTTTCTCGGCGGGCGAGCCATAAGCCAGCATCCAGTAAAAGAAGTTGGTAAGCGCCATGCAACCGGCCAGCGGCTCAACGGCGTCGAAATCGGCCCGTGAGAGGCCCAGCGCCGCGCCAAAACGCAGGAGCAGTTTATAGCCGCCAATTTTTGGCACAAGCTTGGCAAGCAACAACTCCTGCACCTCAAGGTCGGAAACACCTGCTACGGCCAGGGCGTCCAGCCGATAGGCTTCGCGTACCAGCCACCAGTCCTGCAAGGCGAACAGACGCAGGCGCTCCCGTGCCAGCGTTCCCTGCTCTATCCCCAGCCAGAGCGGATGATAGAGCAGTCGCCGACGCAATGGTTCCAGATCCTCGGTCAAGATGCTATCAGCAAAGCTCACGGTTTATACTCCCTTCATCTCTTAGCAGAAGCGATTCGTGTTACATAAAGAAAGTATATACTATCGGACCTTAACAGGTTATTGAAAACCAGCATAGATGCGTCATGCTTCGCTGCCGCTCAGCATCCGGGGCCACCAATGCTCAGAATGGAATGCGCAGATGCTTCGCTGCCGCTCAGCATGACATATCCAGGTGCCTTATTGTTGACTTGTTCATGCATACCTCACAGGATATGCTATAGAAGGATAAAGGCAGGCGCAGCCAGAAGCAATCAAACCCGCGCTTGCTCCGGGTGAGCAATGCATGGATAGGATGGAAGGAGGGAGACGCTGCTTGAACCGGCGTGGAGAGAGCAGCGCCGGGAGATTATGAATAGCACAGCCAATCAAGTTCAGGTGCCGATCGGGTATAACGTGATACTCGAAGGCAACCTCACCATTCCCGAGAATGCACGGGGGGTGGTATTGTTCGCTCATGGTAGCGGGAGCAGCAGGTTCAGCCCGCGCAACCAGTACGTCGCCGGAGTCCTGCAACAGGCAGGTTTCGCCACGCTTTTAATCGATTTACTGACGCAGCGAGAAGAGGTGGA
>Ga0070738_10003490_pt1 | contig 20528 bp, 19 predicted proteins | sample Coa_R2_2_FD_66446 | JGI IMG/M metagenome (GOLD analysis project Ga0070738, IMG submission 66446) | Surface soil microbial communities from Centralia Pennsylvania, which are recovering from an underground coalmine fire - Coalmine... | ecosystem: Environmental > Terrestrial > Soil > Unclassified ... | reverse complement strand
CTTGGTTTAATCAATCGGCTTCTGGACTCTTTACGCAATTTCAAACAGGCTTCTTGAAACTTGGAAACCTTGCAACTTTGAAACCTGCATGCTGATCTTTCGCAAACCGCTCGAAGGAATTGAACGCCCGCAGATGCCGGCCGACGTTGTCATCGTCGGCGGCGGGCCAGCAGGCATGGCTTGTGCGCTGCGTCTTTCGCAGTTAATTGATGCGCACAACGCTTCGCATCCTGATTCGCAGCTCAGCAAAGAAAATATTTACGTATTAGAGAAGGCCCGTGAGATCGGTCAGCATTGCCTATCGGGTGCACTGCTCGACCCTCGCTCCATGCGCGAGTTGCTGCCCGGATTCGAGAAAGAAGCCCCACTCGACGCTGAAGTCCACAAAGAAGCTGTCTATTTCTTCACTGAAAAGCACCAATTCAAATTTCCCATCACGCCGCCGCCGTTGCGCGATCACGGGAACTACGTTATCTCGTTGAATCGTTTTGTGAAGTGGCTGGGCAGCAAAGTCGAAGAAACCGGAATCACCGTTTTTACCGGATTCGCCGGATCGGAACTGCTCTACGACGGCAATCGCGTCACCGGCGTCCGCACCGACGACAAAGGCGTGGACAAAGAAAATCGCCCGAAGTCGAACTTTGAGCCCGGCTACGATCTGCAAGCCAAAGTTGTCATTCTCGCCGAAGGCACACGTGGATCGCTGACCAAACAGCTAATTCAAAAATTCGACCTCGACAAAGATTCGAACGCGCAGACTTACGGCGTGGGCATCAAAGAGTTGTGGGAGGTTCCCTCGGGCCGCATCGCCCCCGGCGAAGTCATTTACACCATGGGCTGGCCGCTGACCACGCACGAATACGGCGGTGCGTGGATTTACGGCAGCAAAGACAACATTGTTTCGTTGGGCTTCGTTACGGGCCTTGACTATCAAGACCCTCGAGTCGACCCGCAGCATATTTTGCAGTCTTTCAAGCAGCATCCCTTTGTGAAGAAGTTGCTGGAAGGCGGCAAGATGATTCGCTACGGGGCCAAGACCATGCCCTACGGCGGATGGTTTGCGTTGCCTCCACTAGCGGGCGATGGTTGGATGATTCTCGGCGATTCGGCTGGCTTCGTGAACTCGGCGCGGCTCAAGGGAATTCATCTCGCCATCAAGAGCGGGATGCTCGCGGCGGAAACGGCGTTCGAAGCTCTGACTAAAGACGATTCATCAGCGGCAACTTTGCGCAATTATCAGACCCGGGCCGAATCCAGTTGGATCAAAGAAGAACTCTGGGGCGTCCGCAATATGCACCAGGGCTTCGAAAAGGGATTTTTCGCCGGCATGTTCAACACCGGTTTGCAGATGATCAGTGGTGGGCGCGGCCTGCACGCGCGCTATCCTTCAACGCCCGGTTATGAGCACATGGAGAAGCTCCGCTACACCGACCCGAGTGGCGCAGAAGAGCCGCAAAATCTCGGCCCGGCGAAGGGCGACGGCAAGCTGACTTTCGATAAGCTGACTGATTTGTATCACTCCGGCACGAAGCATGAAGAAGATCAGCCTGCGCATCTGGTGATTCACGATACCAATATTTGCAATTCGCGTTGCGTGAAAGAATTTGGCAGCCCCTGCCAGAACTTCTGCCCAGCGAATGTTTATGAAATGGTGGATGACGCCAACCAGCCCTTCGGCAAGCGCATCAGCTTGAATCCTTCAAATTGTGTGCACTGCAAGACCTGCGACATTCAGGATCCCTACCAGATCATCACCTGGGTTCCACCCGAAGGCGGCGGTGGGCCGAATTATGATGGGATGTAACGGTGTTTGCGCGGCGTGAGCGAAGCGGGAGACGCGCACGTCATCCTGAGCAAAGCGAAGGATCTCGCGTGTGGCTAGGACGGCTTTCTGATCTCCTACACCGGCTTGGGATTTCTCTCAAACTGCCGCTGATGCCAATACGGATAAACTGGCGTCTGCTCGCTCGCAGCATCAAGCTTCGCGATCTGATCTTTTGTGAGATTCCATCCCACCGAACCTAAATTTTGCCGCAATTGCTCTTCATTGCGCGCACCCATGATTACGTTGGCGACCGTCGGACGCTGCAACAACCAGTTCAGCGCAACCTGCGGAATCGTCTTGCCGGTTTCTTTGGCAACTTCATCGAGCGCGTCAACAACTTTGTAGAGATATTCGTCTGGGGTTGGCGGGCCTTGCTCGGCCGTCGAATGCAAGCGGCTTACTTTCGGCAAGGGCTGTCCCCGGCGGATTTTACCCGTGAGTCTTCCCCACCCCAATGGGCTCCAAACAATCGCTGCCACATTTTCCTTCATCCCTAGTGGCATGAGTTCCCACTCATAATCTCTCCCGACCAGCGAATAATAAACCTGGTGGGCGCAATAGCGCTCCCATCCGTATCTTTCGGCGGTCGAGATAGACTTCATCAAGTGCCATCCTGAAAAATTCGAGCAGGCGAGATAACGAACTTTGCCGCTCTGCACTAGATGGTCGAGAGTCTTCACCGTTTCTTCAATCGGCGTCTGCGCGTCGAAACCATGCATGTGATAGATGTCAATGTAGTCGGTGCCGAGGCGGCGCAGGCTGGCTTCGCAGGCTTCTAGAATGTGGTGGCGTGAGGAACCCAAATCATTCGGGCCATCGCCCATGCGGAACGTGGTTTTCGTGGAAATTAAAACCTGGTTGCGGCGGCCTTTAATCGCTTTGCCTAAAATCTCTTCTGACACACCTTTCGAATACACGTCCGCCGTGTCGAACAAATTCACGCCTGCTTCGAGGCAAACATCCACCAGGCGCGTAGCTTCGGCCACGTCGCTGCTGCCCCAGGCGTTAAAAAATTCGCCCTTACCGCCGAATGTACCGGTGCCGAAGCTAAGAACCGGAACTTTAAGACCAGAGCGACCGAGTGTGCGATATTCCATGACAGCAAGATGCCAGAGTTTTCAGCCAAGATGCAACTTTCGTATGAATTTTTCGTGGCGCGATGCATTATGCTGTGGAATCATGCGCTATTCCAGAATCATGCTTGCGATGATCGGGCTGGTCTCTATCGGCTTTGCTCAAGAAAATGCAATACCATCGACTGGATATCCAGGGTTGGATAAATATCGCGCCTCGCGGATTTCGATTTTTACTGATGATTTTGGGCAGCTCACACGATACCGAGATGCGAACGCTGCCATGAAGCCTCCTGCTCAAAATGAAAATCGCGTAGTCTTCTTCGGCGATTCCATCACCGATATGTGGAAGCTTGACCAATACTTCGCCGGGAAACCATACGTCAATCGCGGCATCAGCGGACAAACCACGCCGCAAATGCTGATTCGTTTTCGCCAGGATGTGATTGATCTCAAACCGAAAGCTGTTGTCTTTCTCGCGGGCACCAATGACATCGCCGGAAACACCGGCCCCATGCGACTCGAAGACATCGAAGCGAACCTGGCTTCAATGGCTGAGCTTGCGCGATCGCATGAAATCAGGGTGATTTTCGCGTCTGTTCTTCCGGTGAACAATTACACACCGGAATCGCTGGAGCTATTTTCGGAACGCTCACCAGACAAAATCGTCAAACTTAATGTCTGGCTGAAAGATTATTGTGCCGCGAATAACTTAATCTATCTCGATTACTTCCAAGCCATGGTTGACGAAAAAGGCTTGCTCAAGAGCGAATTCGCCGAAGACGGCTTGCATCCAAACGCGGCGGGATACAAGGCCATGGCGCCTCTTGCGGAGCAGGCGATCGAAATATCCATCCGAAAATGAATCAAACCGCAACCTCCACGGCCTTAGGAACTATCTGTTAGGCTTTTTCGTACTGTAAACATGACCATTCGACGCGTTACAACATTCTTAATCGCCCTCTTTCTTGCTTCCGTTTCTGTCGTTGCGCAAGACGGCAAGAAGCCCCAGTCCTCCGCTCACGCAGCGAAACCAAAGGTTTGCTCTGCTTGTATCCGTGCCCACGAGGAATTCCTCGCCTCCGACGCCATGCAGGGCCGCGGTAGCGGGACGCATGACGAGCTATTGGCCGCGACTTACGTGGCCGCGGAGTTGCGCGCATACGGCATTGCGCCTGCCGGCGATGACGGGGGGTATATACAGGCCGCGCCGCTCATCAAGCGCAAAGTAACCGCGCCACCCAGACTTGAAATTACGCCGGCAAACGGTTCTCCGGTCACCCTGCAATACGGCAAAGATTTTTTGTTGCGTTTTTCCACTGCACCGGAATTCTCTGGCCCTCTGCACAAGGTTGATACCGACAAGGAAGCCAATCCAAAACTGACGGCGGGGTCTGTGGTTTTCGCGACCGGAGTGAATCCCCGCAAGATTCAGGCAGCCACAATGTCCGTGGCGGACCAGGCAGGCGGTATTGCAGTCATCGTCACCGGCAAGGCAGAAGAATTTGGAACCGAATCGAAAGAACTGCCGAACTTCCCGAATCAGTTAAAGGGTCAGAGCAGCGGCATGATGACGATCAACTTTCTTGAAGTCAGTCCGGATGCCGCGAAGACTATTTTGCAAACGGACGATGGCGCGAACATCAAGTTTGTGGCTGCAGTCGAAGAAGAAAATGGTTTCACCTGGAATGCCGTCGGAATTCTCAAGGGCGCCGATCCAAAGTTGCAGCACGAGGCGATTTTGCTTTCAGCGCACCTCGATCATTTAGGAATCGGCCCGGCAGTAAATGGCGACAGCATCTACAACGGCGCAGACGATGATGCTTCCGGCACAACCGCTGTGCTAGAACTTGCGCGCGTATTAGGCGCGGGGCCACATCCCAAGCGTACGGTAATTTTTGCTTTGTTCGGCAGTGAAGAATCCGGCGGCTTGGGTTCAACGTATTTTCGCGAGCACCCGCCGATACCGCTAAATGAATTTGCTGCCAATCTTGAGTTCGAAATGATAGGCCGCGCCGATTCAAAAGTCCCGGCTGACACACTTTGGCTCACCGGATGGGAACGCTCCAATCTCGGACCAATGCTGGCTGCACATGGCGCAAATCTGGTTGGCGACCCACATCCTGATCAAAATTTCTTCGCGCGCTCCGACAATTATGTGCTGGCAAAAAAAGGTGTTGTGGCGCAAACGGTTTCGAGCTACGGCCTACATTCCGACTACCATCATCCTAGCGATGATCTTGCCCATCTCGACTTTAAGCACATGGATGCTGCGATTGGCTCGATGCTTGCTCCCGTCGAATGGCTAGTGAACTCCGACTTCACGCCGCAGTGGAACAAGGGCGGACAGCCTTAGATCAAATCAAGAAGCCGGCGGAGGTTCCTCCGCCGGCTTTGTTATTTATAGATACTTAACGGTGCTCTCCCCCACCATGGGATTCGGCGTGCGGCGCAGGCTCAGGACGAGGAGCGTTTTCCCTCGTTGGCGCAGCCTGTCGGGGTTGCGAGTTCTGCATCGTTGTTCCGGGGTGCGGAGACGATTGAGGCCGCGGAGTATTCCCGTTTGATTGAGGACGATTTTGCATACCCGTTTCGGGACGCGGCGTGGATTGCGGCCGTGGAACATTATTCCCATACTGCTGCTGTGGCCGGGGCGAAGATGAATTCTGCCCGGAAGACGCGGTGGGCCGAGTCATGCTTGAAGGCGGACGCGGCACATCGCGCGTCTGGTTTGGCTCGGACTGGCTTGGCGATGGGCGCGGCACCGATGTATTCATCCCACCATTATTTTGCGGACGTGTAGCGCCTTGCGTACCTCCCAAGTTATTGGATGGCGGACGGGGCACCGTATTTCTCGCTGGCGTGGAATTCCCTTCAGCCGATGGCGCACGATTAGGCGCTCCCGCCGACTGCGCACGAACGACTCCTGCTCCGCTAAACTGCGCAGGCCGCGCAGTTGCAGCAATCGGAGGTGCACCATGATTCACCGATGCCAATAGTTCCCGGTTATTGCCTGCCATCTGCTCATGCTGCACCTGAGTTTGCAGAGGCGGCGTGTGCTGCTCCCGCGCCGCAGCCTGTTCCAGAGGAGTTGCCACCGCAGTTGTGCCTCCAGTGCCGCCGTTGTAGCTCACGCGGTTGACATTTGTGTTGTTGTTCACAACCGTTGTGTTATAGACATTTGTCACGTTGGTGACGTTTACATTGGTTACGCTGCGGTTGTAATAGTACGCGCCATGATTCCAATACCCGCCGGCAAAACCAACTCCGCCATAGCCGTAGCCGTAGTTAATCCCACCGTAGAAACCCACATGCGGGCCCCAATAGCCGGCATGCCAGATATAGACTCCTCCTCCCCATCCCCAGTAACCGGGAGTCCACAACAAACCAACCGGAGCGACCACCCAGGTACCGGGCACCCAGTAATATCCATCTGGGCCATAAGCCCAATAGCCGGGCGTCCAGGCATATCCCGGAGCCGGGCATGGCGGCTGCGTATAAACCGGCAATGCCGGAGGACCAATCGTGATGGAAATCCCAATTTGCGCGAAAGACGCTACGGGCACAATCAATAACGTTGCGGCGATCAAAAAATAACGAAGGCTTCGGTGAATACGCATGAGTGCTCCTATGTGAGCTTTTGCTGGCTGTGGGTATAAACGCGGAAGAAGAAGATTAGTTGCTGCAAAGATTGGTGGAGTCGCTCTACTAGCGGGCGAAATAATTGCGTGAGAGGCAACCTTTTTAGGTTGTTAATGGGTGCGGCGGCTTTTGGAGATTCTTTCGTCAATCGGCTTTCGCCCGGCAAAGCCTTCGTGCGTACCGTGCCAGTGAGTAATTCCAGTTTCGCCCAGCTTCCAGCACAGCAAGATTGTTTGCCCCTCGACATCGCAGGGAAAATCCAACAAACCGATGTCGAGGTCTTTAACTTGCACGCCGATGGCGTCAATTTCGGCCATGGCGTCTTTCACGCGTTGAATCGCTTTTTCGCGTTCGGCTTTGCGGCGCGCCATGTGGACAATATTCACGTGCAGCCCGCCGCTCAAGAATATGCGGTGCGCTAATTCCTGAAATTCCTCATCCACTGACTCGATCAGTTTCTTGCCGTCAATAGATGTACGCAGAAGCGATTCCAGTACCGGCAACAGCAACTGAGCTTCATCGAGAGTGAACGTGCGGTCAGACATGAAGATATTCATATTGTAATTCATTGCATCTCTGGCGATGGAATCAGCTTTAAAGCTCGTAATTCCCTACATTTAAATAATTCTGTGATCTAGCCCAAACTGGCGGTACACTTGCGCGGAGGCCAAATGGCCTTCTCGCGAGGTGCGCCATGAATCCACGGCGATGGCCTTTAAACCGGGCCGCTATCGTAGTTTCCCTCTTAGTCGTTTCTTTAATACGCTGCGCAACTGCTCAATATAACGGCGAACATGTAATCTACCGCTTCCAGGGCGGTGTGGACGGTTACAGTCCGATGAGCAGCCTCATCTCTGATCCTGCCGGAAATTTTTATGGCACTACGGAATATGGTGGTGGCTCTTTCTATGGGACCGTGTTTGAACTCTCTCCGCCCGCGCAACCGGGCGGCGAGTATAACGAAACGATTCTCCACAGCTTCACGAACACCGGTGACGGTGCGCGACCAACCGCGGCGTTGCTCCGTGACAACGCGGGAAATCTTTACGGGACAACCAGCGATTCCAACGCCGGCGGAGATGGCGAGGTGTTTAAGCTATCACCCCCAACGCAACCCGGCGGAGCCTGGACTGAATCCATTCTCTATCACTTTCAGGGTGGGACCGATGGCGCGACTCCAAACGCCGCTCTGATTACCGACGGCAGAGGAAATCTCTATGGCACAGCAACTTCGTCTGTTTTTGAATTAAGCCCACCGCAGAATCAAGGGGATGCTTGGACATTCACCTTGCTGCACGAGTTCAAGTGTTGTACATCCGACGGCTGGAACGCAGTTGCGCCACTGGTTCGCGATGCTTCAGGAAATCTATACGGCACCACCGAATGGGGCGGCTATCTTAACAGCGACGACTGCGGCTCTCTTGGCTGTGGAACGGTGTTCGAAGTCAGTCCCCCTTCGCAGCCCGGACAGGCATGGACGGAAAAAGTCATCCACACTTTTACCGCCGGCAACGACGGGTTTGATCCGTTAACCGGATTGACCCTCGACACATCTGGCAATCTTTACGGGACGACATATTCCGGTGGCACGGGAGGCGGCGGCACTGCTTTTGAGCTCACCCCGCCTACCGCGCCGGATAGCAGCTGGACTCATGCAGTCATCCACAACTTCACCTATAGCAGCACTCAGGATGGGGCAGTGCCCAGCTCCATGATTCTCGACAGCTCCGGCCACCTCTTTGGCAGCACGCTGTTCGGTGGAAAGCAGTGTGCTTACAATGGCGCTTACTACGGCTGCGGCACAGTTTTTGAGCTGCGCAACCAAGAGGGAGTTTGGAATGAGAGGGTGCTTTATTTCTTTCACAACGGAGGAGTGGCTGCTCGACAGCCAGATGCGGGAGTGATCCTGGACCGCGCCGGAAATTTATTCGGGACCACTGAGGAGGGCGGCTATGCGCAGTGTTACAACGGATATTCTTTTTGCGGAACCGTCTATCAAATTGGCATGCGAAAGTAGCGCCGACTATTGAATTTCCAGCATGCGATCCAGCGCTACTTTTGCCCAATGCTTTACATCACTTTTCACTTTGATCTGGTTGACGACATTGCCCTCTACCAAATTTTCTAAAACCCAGCACAAATGTTGGGGCGAGATGCGGAACATCGTCGTGCACAGACAACCAGAATCGTCGAGCGTAATGACCTTCTTGCCATCCGCTGCAAACTCTTTTCCCATGCGATTGACGAGATGAATTTCCGTGCCCACAGCGAACATGCTGCCTGACGGCGCTTGCTTGATCATCTTCAGCAGGCCTTCGGTGGAACCAATGCCGTCAGCCTTCTGGCAAACTTCCCAGCGGCATTCCGGATGAACAATTACCTGAATCCCCGGATACTTCGCGCGCACATTGTCCACATGCTCAGGGAGGAAACGCTGATGCACCGAGCAGTGGCCCTTCCATAAAATCACTTTCGCGGCGCGCAGGCGATCAGGCGTCAATCCGCCATTGATGAGATACGGATCCCACACGACCATCTCATTCAGCGGAATGCCCATGGCAAAGCCAGTATTGCGGCCAAGATGCTGATCGGGGAGGAAGAGAATTTTTTCGTTTTTAGAGAAGGCCCATTTGAAAGCGCCGGGTGCATTCGATGACGTGCAAACTACTCCGCCGCGTTCGCCGCAAAAAGCCTTAATCGCAGCGGTCGAGTTCATGTAAGTGATTGGCGTCACGCCGTTGCCGGAGTCGTCCGTCGCACCAGCGCGAATCAACTGCTCCCAGCAATCTTCGACTTGGGTGATTTCGGCCATGTCGGCCATGGAGCATCCGGCGTTGAGGTCAGGAAGAATCGTGACTTGGTTGGGGCGGCTGAGAACGTCCGCGCTCTCCGCCATAAAATGCACGCCACAAAAAATGATGTATTTGCCACCAGCGCGGGCGGCTTCCTGCGCCAGCTTGTAAGAGTCGCCGCGAAAATCGGCATAGCGGATGACTTCATCGCGCTGATAGTGGTGGCCTAGAATCACGCAGTCTCGGCCCAATTCACGACGAGCGGCTGCGATGCGATCGTCCATCGTATGGTCCGGCTGGACGAGATAATTCTCCAAACTGCAAACTGCTGTTGCTGTAGCCATGTCATGTCCTGCTTTCAGCTTCAATTCAAAGCAATAGCGAAACGAACTGCTTCGCTTCATGCCCGAAATTGAAACGGGGATGTTGAAAGCCTCTCAGCGGCTCCAGCAGATTCGCTGCGTCTTGATCTTGCAAAATCGACGCCCAACCTGCGGGGTTGTTGAAGCCACTCACTTCCGTACAACTTTTGGATGCTCAGAGCACGCAAAAGACGCCTAAATTTTAGGGCGTCTTTGGCTTTACTGGGCTCCGTCAAGTATTGTGCACTGTTGGCGGTGCTTTGGCAAGAGCAGTTACCGCGCGCCTTTATAGAAGAAATCTCCCAGGCCGACCGTAAACATCCAGCAGCCGTAAAGCGCATGTTCGAAGGCCGACGTGAATAGTGAACCTGTAGCGGCATACCGCCACGCGAAGATCACCCCGCCGATTAGAGTTAACGAAACAGCAATCGGGTTGCGAAAAATGATGTGCACGAAGCTGAAAGCAAGCGCGCTTATGGCAATTCGCCAATAATCGTTCGGCAGCAGGGCTTGATAGCGCTGAAAGAAAAATGCGCGATAGACTACTCCCTGCGGATAAACCGAAAATATGGGATAGAGCACCATCAGCAGCGCCCAAAATATCGGGTCACGCTTGATGAAATTGAAGAGCAATTGCGGCGCGAAATAGGCGACGCACAATCCAACTCCGATCGCCGAAACCAGGAACAATAGAAATATTTGCTGTGCGCGAGGATGGAATGCTGCCAGGTTCCAGAGCTTGCGCCGGTCGAAACTGGCGTCGTGCCTTAATCGAGCAAAACAATAAATGGCTACAAGCCATAAAGCAGGGATAGGCGAAAGCGGAATCAGATGGCAGTAAAACGCCAGGGGAAGAAATAGGAAAATTACGAGAAACTCAAGCGATAAACCGAATTTTGAAAAACGTTTAACTTCCATTTAAGAGCGCACCGAGCGAGGAGCGCTATGGCTCAGTTTATTCAAGGTCTTGGCAAACTCTTTCATCGTTTCCGGCTTGGCCTTGTTGTAAATGAACTGCCCGTCACGTCGGCTCTCAATCAAATCGGCATCAGCCAAAATCTTTAGATGGTGCGAAATTGTCCCCGGCGCAACATCTTCCATCTCCACCAGTTCGCCGCAAAAGCACTCGCCTTTTTGCGCAATTTCCTGGTAGATCCGCAAGCGAGTCGGATCAGCGAGGGCCTTCGCGATTTTGGCCAGCCGGATCGTATCCATAAGCCTATTGATTCTAAACGATGAAATTTGTACCAAAGAATTCTGAAACTAATTATTTCAATAATCATCAAAACATCGAAACAAGCGCAAGAAGTCACAATTCACGCAACGCGCTTGCGAGGAGAGTTCCTTTATGAAGAGATTTGCGGGCAAAACAGCAGTAGTCACCGGCGGCAACAGCGGCATTGGTCTGGCCACAGCCAAGTTATTTCACGACGAAGGCGCAAAGGTCGCCATCTCAGGACGCGATCAAAAAACACTGGACGAAGCTGTAAAAACTATCGGAAGCGACATTCTGGCCATTAAGGCAGATGTTTCGAAAAGCGCTGATCTTGATCGGATGTATAACGAGATTGCGGCAAAATTCGGCAAGATTGACGCGTTGTTTGCCAACGCCGGCATCGGCAAATTTGCCCCGGTCGATCAAACCAGCGAGGAGCTGTTTGATGAAACCTTCAATGTAAACGCTAAAGGTTTATTTTTCACGGTGCAGAAGGCGCTTCCCTATCTCAATGACAATGCCGGAATTGTGCTCAATGCCTCGATTGCAGGCGTGAAGGGCGAACTTCATACCAGTGTTTATTCGGCGACCAAAGCGGCCGTCCGGTCATTCGCCCGTACCATGGCAGCAGAACTGGTGACTCGCGGGATTCGCGTCAATGTGGTCAGCCCCGGGCCCATCGTCACCCCGATTTTCGATCGCCTTGGTTTGCCCAAAGAAGCCGTGGACGAATTTGCCAGGCAGATCGTCGCCAAAGTTCCTATGAAGCGCTTCGGTCAGCCCGAGGAAGTCGGGCGAGCTGTGCTGTTTCTCGCGGGGCAGGAAGCTTCTTACATCACCGGTGTTGACCTCATGGTGGATGGTGGTCTAACGCAGGTTTAATCTCTCGACCGGGCGGACAGAGCGTCCGCCCTACGTCACTCGTGGCCGCGTCCGTGGGATGGATCGGGTGAGTTCGCAGTTTCAATATCTATATGTAAACCGGTCGCGGTATCCATTTCCGGCGGATAGCAATTTCCATCGGCGTTGTAGGTTTTAACGCAATTCGCCGTAACCGCCGGGCGTCTGGGCGATTGCGCAAACTGCCAGACATCGGCGAACTTTACTCCACTTTGCGATGGGCTTGGCGGCAGCTTCGGAAACGCGCAACCCGGCGACGGCGGGCAAGTATCGTTCGCAATCCAAAATGCGATCTGGCGGCCATGTGCGTTATCGCGAATATCGTCGGCGGTAACGATGCTTACGCGCTCCGATTCCTGATTGGCAATTCCTGAACAATAAACGCCTGCCGCAAAGCCGCTGGCATTCACCGCATCCACCCAGGCATAGATATAAGCTTTTTGCTCTAGCAACATGCGGCCGCCTTCTTCCTGATCGAGAAAAATGACGGTCCCACCGGGAAAACCTTCGCGATGCGCCGCCGATATGGCAGCCGCAGCGTCCAATTTGCCTAAGCGCGTCGCATTGGCTACAGACTTGAGTTGCACATAGGCGCGCCCGTTGTAAAGAACAAGAAATCCGAATCCAGCAGCTTCGATCTTGCGGCGCTTGCCCTTCCAGGTGTTCGTCTTCGCGCTCGGAGGATGTCCGAGCCAGTAGCCCATGTAAGAAAAAGTCTGATGAAGAGCTTTTAGATTTTCGTCACCCGGATAATTATTGCGATCGAAGCCCAGATAAAAGGAAGGTTTTTCTTGCGCGTGAAGAGGCGCAATCAAAAGCAACAACATAGAAACAATGCGGCATATTTTGTTCACATCTGATTTTAAGTCACGCTTCAGACGATGCAATCGGGCAAATATTTACAATTTAAATGCAGTTTATTTTGGGGAAGTTTCAGGAGTGCGCGCCGGCAGCTCGCGCCATGCTTTGGCCATCTTTTTCCGCCTGCCGTTCCACCACACTGAATTCGTTTTCCAGCGAAGTGAAGCGCTGCATAATTTCATGAATGCGCAGCCCCATGTTGCGGACTGTTTCGACTTGTGACAACGTGCCCGCAGAAAGCGTGCCCGGTTCAAGGAGCAACAACTCTGCATTGCCCAAAACCGCGGTCAGCGCGTTGTTCATCGTATGCCGCATCTCGAGAATGTAGCGCCCGAGCGTCGCATCGCGCTGCAATAAAGCGCTTTCTTGCTCGAGCCTGCACAAGCGATTGGCAACTTCACACCGGCGCAAAATTTCTCCGGTCAAGAGTACAACTGTATCCAGCCATGTTTCACTTGGCTGCACAACAAGGACGCGCGGATACGACTCATGGATGTCAGTGTTCGCGCTGCGTTCGCCAATCAGCACAACCGGCTTGCTCGATGCCTGCAAGGTCTGAACAACTTTGGAAAGACGGCGAGGCTCAATGGCTCCAACAATGGCAGCTTGAAAATTTTGTCCCAATCCCTGACTGCAAAGTTCCGAGCCCACTACCGTAAATGATGGCAGATTACGCTCCGATTGCCAGCGGCTGGTGATCGCACGCGAAAATGCTACATCGTCAGAGACGATGAGCACAGCGGCTTCATGCGCGTTGGAAGTAGTGGAAGGCATGCGACTCAGGTTTAGTTGGAACCGTCCGCGCCGCCGCTGGAAACTTCGAACTCAGCCACTTCGGCGCCTGCCGCCGCAGCTTTTGCTTTTCCGGCTCCGCTCTTAGTTAAAGCTGTTTCCACCGCAGTTCTTAAATCCACGAGCATGGCCAAGGCCTGCCCGGAAGAGTATTCTGCCTGGAACATGACCTTCCATGAATGACAAATCATGCGCAAGCGTTCGACCGGCTCTTCCGCCGAGAATTGCGCTTTGCGGCAATCGAGCGTGGTCACGCCGCGCTGTTCCAGTTCCCTCAACCCGTCAAGAATGGCATTGAGGTCTTGATGCATCAGACGGAAGAACACGCGCCGCATCAGAAAACTGAAGCGGGTGAAAGAGGCCATGGCCACCGGCGTAAAGAAGTTTGCTCCGGCTGAAGTTTTAACTTTTCTGCCACGCTCAATAATTCTGCTGGTAAAGAGGGTGTTTAAGCTGGTGCAGCGATTTGCTTCCAGAATCAGCGCATCCAGCGGCGCCAGCCATTCCGGAATGCTCAAGTCCGCTTCACCTAAAACTGGGCGCAACACCTTGCCGACAAACTCCATGTTGACTTCGGCATCCTCCATGCGTGGCGGAGCAGAATGGGAAAAGAACTGGACCAGCAAGAAATCAATCTTGTCGCGGTCGGAATCGGTACGTTCTTTTTTCCCGATGTGATGGCGCAGCAATGCGGCCAATGCAGCCTCACTGCTTAACGTTGTCGTCTGCAAAAATTGCCGAAGCTGGTGGACTTGAATTTGGCGGTCCACGCCCAGCAGCCATTGCTCCGCCTGATCAATGGATTCCTGTGAAGGAACATCCACGCCGGTTTCCAAGTCGCTAAAAGCTGGCAGGTCAATCACAAACTCGCGCGCCAGCGCGGTGTAAAGAGGATAAAGAGTCCGGGCAATCCGCCACTCGGCGGAAGCTTGATTCGTATCAACAGAAGTCATGATTTTACGATCCAATTGGGAAGAGCTGCGGTGAAGCGCGCCGCGACAGCTGCGCGATCGCCGTTATATTGCAGTGCAACAACACAGGCTTCGGTGTCCAGAGTGCCGTCAGAATTTTGCAGCCTTAGAAGATCGCCATATTCGAGCGGCAACGTCGAGGCAAACAATACTTCTTTGGCTGTGCCAAATTCGACCATGGTGGTTTCAGAGAATGCAGCTGTTCCTTCGCTTACCCGGGTAAGCCGCACTGGAATACGAACGGGGGTGGCGTTGGGAAAAAATCTGGCCAATTCTGTGGTCGTGCTCGGTCGCCCCGAGCGCGCCATGGCCGCTGCTGCTCTCGACACTTTGTCCTCGATTCCGAGGGGGAGGAATGAGTCAGGATGATTTCGATACGCGGTCGGGGATTCCAAGACTGCCGGTTAGCAAGACTCAGTTCGCCCGAACCGCTTTGGAATATCAATGTGCACGCCGAGAGCCAGAGTGCGTCTCATCTCAAGTGCCTGATTTTAAAAGCGGGAGGCAAGAACCTATGCCTGATGATGCGTCTCATCTTGATACGCAGTCTCAGGCTAAGACAAAACCAACTATTGCAACGCATGCCGCGAACGGGTCAATGGCGGCAACGGTTCCATTCCAATGTTGTAACGTTTCAACTTGCGATACAGCGTGGCCCGGCTGATGCCTAACATCTTGCCGGCTAAAACTTTATCGCCGTTCACTTGCTCAAATACTCGCTGGATCGTAGCTCTCTCAATCGCTTCCAAATCAGTAGATGCCGAAGGCGAGTTCTGCGTAGCACTTGTTGCAATTCTGGCATCGTCTTGCGACCTGGGTGTTTCTGCTGCCAATGCTGGGGGAAGATCGCTTATGTCAATTGCGCTTCGATCGCCAAGCGCGATGGCGCGCTCAATACAATTCTCAAGTTCGCGCACGTTGCCAGGCCAGTCATACTGCAAAAGACTTTTCATCGCACTGCTGGTTACAGGAATGGATTCGCCGGGCGCAAATCGCTCCAAAAACCAGTGCACGAGCATTGGAATATCGGATCGCCGCTCCCGCAGCGACGGAATGTTCACAGTAACCACATTCAGTCTGAAATAAAGGTCTTTGCGGAATGTGCCCTTACGATATTCTGCTTCCAGATCGCGGTTGGTCGCTGCGATGACGCGCACATCCACTTTTACTCTTTGATTGCTGCCGACGGGGCGCACTTCTTTTTCCTGTAGAACGCGCAACAACTTTGCTTGCAACTCCAGCGGCAATTCGCCAATTTCATCCAGAAAAACTGTGCCGCCATTGGCGGACTGGAATAGTCCGGCTTTGGATTTCACGGCCCCGGTAAAAGCGCCCTTTTCGTAACCGAATAATTCGCTTTCAATCAACGTGGGCACCAGAGAGCCGCAATCCACGGCGACAAATGGACGATTGGCCAAAGAACCATGAAAGTGAATGGCACGCGCCACCAACTCTTTTCCCGTACCACTTTCTCCCGTAATCAAAACCGGTGTGCGCGTATCTTTAAGGCGGGAAACCATTCGCAATACATCTTGAATCTTGGCGGAAGCCCCCACAATGCCGTGCAGTTTGACTTCATTTTCCATGCGCTCGCGCAAAAACTGGTTCTCTTCGACCAAGCGGACTTTGTCAGCCATGCGCCGCAAGAAAAGACGTAATTCTTCGAGCGGAGAAAAAGGCTTGCTAATGTAGTCGTAAGCCCCGAGTTTCATCGCTTGCACGGCGGTTTCCACCGAACCATGTCCGGTCATTACCGCTACTTCACAACGCGGAAACAGCTTTTTCACTTTCTCTAAGAATTCCAGCCCCGACATGTTGGGCATCACCAGATCAGTGAGGATAATGTCCACAGGCTGCTCTTCCAGCAAGGCCAGTGCATTTTCCCCGCTATCCGCTTCCAGACAGATAAAACCGAGGCCTGTGCCAACGGTCACGCAGAGCCTGCGAATGCTCTGCTCATCGTCCACAATCAGAAATCGAACTCGTAGATCTTCGCTCACGACACCTTCCCAATCGTTTGTTCCACAACCGACATAAATTGCTGCACTCGAAATGGTTTCTCCACGCAAGGTGCACCGGTTCGCTGCAATGTCGCTACTGTTTCTTCATTTGCAATGTCGCCAGTGATAAAAACAATGTGCGCTGCCAAATCAGGCCGGTTTTGCACCACCCATGCATAGACATCGGCGCCGTCCACCCCGCCCGGTGTGCGCATGTCGGAAACCACCCCGAGAAATTCTCCGGACTCCAGTTGCCGAATGCCATCCACGCCGCTTTCCGCGCAAACCACCTGATATCCGCTTCTTTCGAGCGTAGCGCGCACATACGCCATAACGGCAGGCTCATCTTCAATGAGTAGAACGGGCAAACGTGATTGTTGCGCGGCAATCTGCTTCATGGCTGTTTCACCCCCGCGGCAACACCGACAGATGCCGCTCCCACCGCGACGGGAAGGCGCACGAGAAACGTCGCACCGCCCTCCGGATTGTTCCTGCAAATAATCTCGCCGCCATGCTCTCGCACAATTCCATAGCAAATACTCAAGCCCAAGCCAGTGCCTTGCCCCACTTCCTTGGTCGTAAAGAAGGGATCAAAAATGCGTTCCGGATGACTGATGCCTTCCCCATTGTCCAGGAACTGGATTTCCACTAAACCATCTTTCTGGTGCGAAATAATTTCTATGCGTCCCGGCCTCTTAATGTCACGCACGGCATCATAGGCGTTGTTCAGAATATTCAGGAAGACCTGCTGCAGTTGGTGGGAATCCCCGACGACAGAGGGCAGCGCCTCATCCAGCCTCTCCAGCACTTCCACGCCGCGGCTATGCAGATCGTAAGAGCGCAGTTGCACAGTGCGGCGAAGGATGGGATTCAACTGCACAGGTTGCCTTTGCGGCGGCATTTGCCGCGCGAAGCTCAAAAGATTTTGGACAATTTGTTTGGTGCGTTGGGCCTCCTGCAAAATCACTCGCAGGTCTTTGCGTGCCGATTCCGGCACTTCGTTGTTCTCCAAAAGCAAATCAGAGAAACCTAAAATCGCCGTCAACGGGTTGTTCACTTCATGTGCCACGCCCGAAACCAATTGCCCCACTGCCGCCATTTTTTCGGTGTGCACGAGCTTGGCCTGCAATGTAGCCGCATCAGTGATATCACTCATCACCACCACAATGCTGCTCACATTTCCCTGCTCATCCCGCATGGGGCTCAAGTTCATGGAAAACTGGCCAATGCGCCCGTCCACATACTGAATCTGCATTTCCACGTTGTCCACCTGCCGCCCGGAAATCGTAGCGGTCAACGCTTCCCGCAACGCTTCCTGCTTGGCAGGAACAAAAAGTTTTTCGATGGGCGAACCCAGAATTTGGTTTTGCGCAAAGCCCATGTCATACCATCGCCGATTGGCATAGTTCACTACCCCTGTGACATCCGCCACCAGAATCAAACTTTGCGTGTTGTTCAGAATCTTTCCGGAAAAATCGCGTTCCCGCTGCAACTCCGCCTGAAAATTCTTCAGCCCGCTGATGTCCAGCATCAGCCCGCGATATTGCAAAATGCGGTCTTGTGCGTCGCGGACAGCAAATGCATTAATCAGGACATGCACCAGCGCGCCATCGCGTTTGCGCAATGTTTCCTCGTGGTTGCGCAACACGCCGTGGCGTTGCATTTGCGATACAAGCTGATCGTGGCGTTCTGGTTCCAGATAGACCTGATTGCGCAAATCGGAATGTAGAAGTTCCTCGCGGCTGCTGAAACCAAGCATCCTCACCAGCGCGTCATTCACTTCAATAAAACGGCCATTCGGAGTCGAGAAAAACAGACCCTCCTGAATATTGTCAAAGAGTTCACGATAACGGCGTTCAGCCTCGAGACGATCCGTAATGTCTTTCAACACGTGGATCGTCTGCATTCCTTCGCTGTTGGCGCCATGCACCCGCGAAGTCGAAACCAGATACGTCCGGTCGAGAACAGGGTGCGCATATTCGTCATTGCCGCGGCTCGTAATCAAGCAAAACGGACAGGAATGAAGGGCCGTACCTTGCCCCATTTCGAGCAGCGCCCAGGTACTCACTCCAATCAACTCCGCTGGTTCGGAACCGATGAAATCTGCCAAAGATCGATTCACGCGCAAAACCCGATCGGCTTCATCGTGCGCCATGATGAAGTCGGTGATGGAGTCGAAAATCTCTGTCCAGTGCCGGTTCGCCTGCTCGACCCGCGTAAACAAGCGCGCATTTTCCAGAGCGACTGATCCATGACCAGCCAATGCCAGCAAAAGACCTTGTTCTTCGCCTGCATCGTGCGGGTCCTGTCTCGCAAGGCACAACAAACCCGCCAATTCCCCAGACGTTGCGAATAATCGGACCAGCGTGCAATCTCCCCAACCAAGTTCCGCGGCTAGAGACTCTCCCATCAACTCGGCAGTGGACGCGGTGATGATCGTGTCTTTTCGCTGTGCAAGAGATGCATTGAGTGCGCGGGCCACTTGCGAACGCAAAACCGGAGTTCCCGAAGCGCCCGAAACGCCTTGCAAAGCAATGACTTCCAATCCGTTGCCCTGCTGGACCGCAAACGCCGCGGCTTTTGCGCCCATAATTTCCATGGCGCGGCTGACAAACCCTTCCGTAAATTCCGGCAAGCGCAGAAGAGAATTCAATCCGATAGCGAGCCGCATCAGCGACTCAGCCCGGCGGCGATGCTGTTGCGCCAAATGCAGATTGCGCGTAACTTCGAGCACAATCGCGGCCTGCGCCGCCAATGATCGCGCCCGCCTCACGTCCTCTTGCGAAATGCTGACGTGATCTATGCGATCGAGTACACCGAACATTCCCAAAACCTGACCGTCTGCTCCCAGCAGCGGCACAGCCAAGATTTGGCGCACTGCGTATTGCGCAATCAAAGCTAAATTTGCGCCAGGAAGTTTTGTAGGATCATCCGACCAGAAGACCTGCCGGTCGCGCAGCGCCCGGCTGGCTGCGCCATCCGGGAAAACCAGCTCCAGTCGCTGGCTTTGTCCCTCCTGCGCCCCCCAGCGCACGCGAAACTCACCCTCTTCGAGCAGCCCAATGAATGCACGCCCAAAGCCTAGAAAATCAGCCGCTCGCAGTGCGAACTTTTGCAGAAAATGATCCAGGTCTCCGATGGACCCCAATTCTGAGGAGATCACCAGCAGTTGCTGTAACTCGTGTGCCTGGTCCTGCGCGGTGGCGTAGAGCTCGGCATTGGCAATAGCCACGGCGCCAAAGCTGGCGATCGTGGAAACCAGCGACTTTTCATCCGGATTAAAGGGATCTCCCCGTCGCGGATAAACCAGCAGCACGCCGTCGCTCGAAGAAGTGCGGAATGGCGCCGCGAGCACTGATCCCGCTTCGACCAGTTCTCCGAGAGCGTGGGTGCCAGGGTCAATCGTAGTGGAGATCATCTCTCCGGAAGAAACTGCGCGACGCGCCAGATCTGCTGCGAAATGCATCGCCTTGCGGTCATGGCGCGAGCGGATCGCCGTTTCTTTTTCTCCGGATTCCGCGCTCACCGCGCGTAATTCAAAAACCGGCCCTGCTTGCCGCATCAGCACGCAAACCAGCGGAACCGACAAGGCGACCCGCAATCTCTCGGCTAGCACCTGCACAGCCGCAGCGGCTTCAGGAATTGTTTGCAGCGATTGCGCCACGCTCGCGAGAATCTCCGCCCGGCGATGCTCCTGTTGCGACGCCGCGCTCAACCGGCTGGCTTCCAGCAAGCTGCCTAATTGCCCAGCCAAAATCGTGGCCTTGGCTGCAAGGTCGGCGTTGAAATACTCCGGCTCCGTGCTGTGGAGGAATACGGCCGCGCCAATCAATTCATTGGCAACCACCAGGGGCGCGGCCATCAAGGATTTTGCGCGGAATTCCGCTGCCGTGGCATACCGCGAGACATCCACATGGTTCACAAAGATGGTTCTGCGCGTACGCACCGCTTCCATGGTTACGGCGCTCTCATCCGCCCGTAGGCGCAATCCGGCAAAACCCTGAGCCATCAAGCCATCTGCAACCGCGCCGATCAATTCGTCCGAAGAAACCGATTGCCAAAAATACACTCCATCCACACGAAAAAATCTGCGC
>Ga0070738_10003486_pt1 | contig 20563 bp, 25 predicted proteins | sample Coa_R2_2_FD_66446 | JGI IMG/M metagenome (GOLD analysis project Ga0070738, IMG submission 66446) | Surface soil microbial communities from Centralia Pennsylvania, which are recovering from an underground coalmine fire - Coalmine... | ecosystem: Environmental > Terrestrial > Soil > Unclassified ... | reverse complement strand
CTTAGGAGGTCCTTTACTCCAGATGGTCGATGATTTCTCGCGCCGACTGGGCTATACGGGCCGGCGTCGTCAAACTGTCGAGCTAAGTTGCAAACTCATGACCGTTCTCGTCACCGGCGCCGCCGGCTTCATCGGCATGCACACCTGCGCGTCGTTGCTTCGGCGCGGTGAAGGGGTGATCGGTGTCGACAACCTCAACGACTATTACTCTGTTGCTCTGAAGGAAGCGCGGCTCGCGCGATTGACCGCTCAGAAGGGCTTCACCTTCCATCGTCTCGAGCTTGCCGAGCGCGGCGCGCTCCGCGCTCTCTTTGACCGTCATCCCGATATCGATCGCGTCATCCACTTGGCGGCCCAAGCCGGCGTGCGCCATTCGCTGATTGATCCGCATGCCTACATCACCGCCAATATCCAGGGCCAGCTCGAGGTACTCGAGGCATGTCGGCACCGCGCCGGGTTGAAGCATCTGGTCTTTGCCAGTTCCTCCTCGGTCTATGGCGGGAACACCAAACTGCCCTTCTCCGTCGAGGATCGCGTGGACACGCCGCAATCGCTTTATGCGGCGACCAAGAAGGCCGACGAGTTGATGGGATACTGCTACGCGCATCTCTATCGGATACCGAGCACGGGCTTGCGCTTCTTTACCGTCTATGGGCCGTGGGGCAGGCCCGATATGGCGGCGTGGCTCTTCACCGAGGCCATTCTCGCCGGCAAGCCGATTCGTGTTTTCAATCATGGCAATATGCGGCGTGATTTCACCTTCATCGACGACATCGTTGCCGGCGTCATCGCTTGTCTCGACCACCCGCCGGCCGATACGGGAAGAGAACCCCCCTTCCGGGTTTACAATATCGGCAACAATCGCAGCGAAGAGCTCAAGCACTTCGTTGGCATCATCGAGCAAGCGCTTGGGCGCAAAGCCGTGATCGAGCTTGCGCCGCTTCAGCCCGGCGACGTTCCCGCGACCTATGCCGACATCGCCGACACCACGCGCGATCTCGGCTTCAAGCCGACGACGACGATCGATCAGGGCTTGCCGCGCTTCGTCGCCTGGTTCCGCGACTACCATAAGCTCTGAGCCTGTCGGCAATTCTTACGCTTTTACCGCGGAACGAGCGCCGCCTCGCATGTAGTCGATTGATGTGCCCGAGTTTTCGGGCGATGGTCCCTTTTTTGCATTTTGCCCGGCATGATGCGCCGGCCAAAATTCCGACACCGCTTTCTCGGCGCTTGCGGGATCTTCCGCCAAGTGACGCCGGTTGCGGCCGTCGCCTTTCTTCTGATCATGATGGCCCCGCCGGCCTGGAGCGGGGGCGATATGGCGGCGTTGCCCGGCCCGCAACATCCCTCCGGCGATTTCGAGCAGGCGCTGCGATTTGAGCATGGCGAAGGCGTACGGCAGGACTATGCCCGCGCCCTGGAACTCTACTGCGAAGCCGCGGCCCAGGGAGATGCAAGGGCGTATTTCAATCTTGGATGGATGTATGCCAATGGCCGAGGCGTTCCGCGCGACGGCGGAATTGCCGCTGGTTGGTGGCGCAAGGCGGCCGATGCCGGCCTCGTGGAGGCGGCCAATCTCGTGCATCTCCTCAGCAATACGCCGCCGGCGCCCAAGCTCGGATGCGCCGTCGCCGCGCCACCCGCATCGCCCGTGCAGGCGCCGGCGGAAATCCGCAAGATGGTCCAGACCATCGCCCCGGGCGTCGGTCTCGATGCGAGATTGGTGATGGCAGTGATCGCGGCCGAATCCGCATTCAATTCCCAAGCCGTATCAAAGAAGAATGCCAAGGGCCTGATGCAGCTCATGCCGGAAACGGCAGCGCGGTTCGGCGTCCGGGATCCTTTCGATCCCCGTGAGAATATTCGCGGCGGCACGGAGTATCTGCGCTGGCTGTTGCAGCGCTTCTCCGGCAATGTGAGCCTGGCGCTTGCGGCCTACAACGCCGGAGAGGGAGCGGTCGATCTCTATGGCGGCGTGCCGCCGTTTCAGGAAACCATCGACTATATCGATCGCATCAAGCGCTATTACCGCTCCGGCGATCGCCTCAAGCCGTAAGCCGGCTGCTCGCGACATCCGGCGAATCGGAGCCTTGCTCAACGGCTTGCGCTGGCTCCTTGAGAGAGCGCAACAGGCTCGATCACGTCCAAGAATTGAAGCCCCAGCCGATCCGCTTCGACCCAGGCGACGCGCGCCCGACGCGCGCCAAACCGCCTCGACGAGAGCGTCACCGGATCGCCCGCAGCAAGCGAATGCTGGACCATCAGCTTCGCGCCACCCGCCGACAGGTCGAGCACCGCGCAATCGAGCCGTCGGCCATCGCGTGTCTCGAGTTGCGCGGCCCATAGCACCGCGCTCCGGGGATGGCGACGCTGCCAGGCCTCGCCCGCGGACATGTCTTCCGGCACTTGAGGTCCTCCTCCGCTCATGCTGCTCTCGGGGTCCGCAGACGCCGCGGCCGCCGAGGCAGGCGAGGAGCTTAAAGGCGAGGTCCTACCGAAATCGTTAAGATCGGCGGCGCCGGCGGCGCTATCGCCTAAACAGCGCGACAAGTGCCGGCAAAGGCCACGGCGGTGTCGGAGAAACTTACGACAGCCGTCGCAAACGAGCCTCGACCACCGCCTAAGCTGCTGATAATGCTCGTCTTAACCATAGCTGGCACGAACTTTGCTGTAGTTCGGTTGCGCATTTTCTATTACTTGGCGAGCGTCGGGTGAATGACGGAACTGCCGGAACTTAGCCATCGCCGGGCGGGGATCTGGATTGCGGCGCTGTCCTTCGCGATCTGGATCGCGCTCTACGAGATCGCCACGATCATTTGGCATCTCGTGTAATCGTCACCCACAAACACCACTATTTTCGCCTCCATCGATTCGTCCCGTCCCCTCGCCGAGGAGCGACAGCCAATCGACGTCGCGCAGGATGTCGAAGCAACTGCTGCAGAGCTGATGATCGCGCACGAGCAGCCGATCCTCCTCCGGCGGCGTCAACCCGCACCAGCCGCATCTGAGCGCCATCTCGCTGGCGCAAGGATGCGCCGAAGCATCGCGCGCCACGACCTGCCTGGCCGAACTTCCATTGTCCATCGGGAGCTCCTCGCAAAGCCCGGCATTCTGCAGGGCGAGGATAAAAAAAGGGCTACCGGCGCCCGGCAGGGCGCGAGTTTTCGAAGCCGGCGAGGCGGCGCGCGCAGCGGTGATTTTAGGACTTCGTAAGGGTCTTCGCTGAAGATCGCGCGATGAGCAGAGAGAGCAACGATAACGCGCCGCGCGCGAACAAGCGCCCTACGCCCCAAGAACTTCGGCAGATCCTTCAGCTCCAAAAGCGCTATGTCGAAGCTCGCCCGGGTGGTCGGCCGGCGTCGCTTGCCCATCGCGATCTCTCCGGGACCGATCTCAGCAATCTCGATCTCACCGGTGCCGATCTCACCGGCGCCGATCTCCATGCCTGCCGGCTCGACGGCGTGCGGCTCGCCAACAGCAATCTCTTCGCCGCCGATCTGCGCCTCGCCACGCTCAACGGCGCCGATCTCTCCCGTTCGGATCTTCGCGGCGCGTGCCTGCGCGGTGCGCAAATGGAGCGGGCCAAACTGGTGGGCGCCGATCTCAAGGAAGGTGCCTTCGCGCGCGGCGAAAGCGGCCGCCGCGCCGATGCCGACACCTTCGTGACCCGCGCCACCGATCTGAGCTCGGTGCGGGCGCGCGGCGCCGATTTCTCTCAGGCGATCCTGAGCGGCGCTTCGCTCGCCAATGCCGATCTCGCCGACGCCGTCATGCGCCATGCGGATCTCCGCAACACCGATCTGCGCCGCACCAATCTGACCGGTGCCATCCTTGAAGGCGCGGATCTCGGCTTTGCCAAGCTGACCGACGCCATTCTCTGCGGCGCGGTTCTCGCTGGCGCGATCTTGAAAGGCGCGGAGGTCGCCGGCGTCGATATCAGCGGCGCAATCCTAGATCCCGGCGCCTTGCGCGACGCGCCCGGTTTCGACTCGGTGAAAGGCGCGAGCCTCCTCGAGCTTCGTCCCGAGCAGCTCCTCGACAAGCTCAGGCGACATGCCGAATGGGTGGCGAGCAATGGCCGCTCAGGCGAGCGGGCCGTGCTCAGCGACACCGATCTCAGCGGCCGCGATCTCGCCAATGCCAATCTGGCGATGGCGGTGCTGCGCAGCGCATGCTTGCGCGGCGCCAATCTGACCGGCGCGATCCTGGCGATGTGCGATCTCTCCTATGCCGACCTGCGCGAGGCAGCCTTGAGCCGCGCCGATCTCAGAGGCGCCATTCTCGTCCACGCCAATCTCGGCGCCGCGACATTGATCGGCGCCAATCTCGGTCCGCTCGAGCATGTCGGGGCGGGTCAGCTCAAGCTGCCGTCCAATCTGGAGGGTGCAAAGCTTTTCGGTGCCAATCTGAAGAGCGCCAAGCTGACCATGGCGCGGCTCGGCGAGACGGATTTCGGCGGCGCCATTCTCGACGATGTCGATTTCGCAGAGGCCGATATCGCGCATGCGCGCCTGCCCCAGGCGGGGGGCGGCGCCGGCCCCAATTCCGGCGCGGCCTCCGCGCGCAACCTCAAGGCGCGGTGATCGGCTCCCGCCGGCTATCCAAGCAGATACCGTCCCAGCCCGAACGCTGCCGCCCAGGCAAGCAGACTCAACCCGCCGATGAGAGCAATCGCGGCGCGCATCGACAGTCGGCCGGCATCGCGATCGGCGGCGCTGTGACGGTCGCGAATCAGGCGGCCGGCATAGATCGCGATGCTGCGTGATCGAGGCATGGGGGCTCATCTCCCATATTGCGCGAGGAGCTAACGCTCTCCCACGCCCGATGGCAGCCTCCCAGGCATTAATTTATAGCGAGATGTGCGCGGCAGTCGAATGATTTCGCGATCGCGCAACCAGCCGTCACGCCGGCATGGCGGCCCCTGCTAGAACGCGCCGTTGCCGGGCGTCCAGGAATTTGCGCGTGCCGCCCGCATGACGAGATCACGGACCCGCGGCTGTCGCTCGGTGAAATGCAGACCCAGCCGGTGGCCGCGGCGCCAGGCGACATGAGCGTCGATCGGATCGAAATCGATGATGACGAGAGAGGCGTTGCCGCCATCGATGAGCGCCGGACCGATGCACAGCTTCGCTCCGGCCGCCGAGATGTCCTCGACGATGCATGGCAGAGCGCCGCGCGCCGTTTGCAGCTGCGCCACCCAATTCGCCCGCCAGCGCCGGCGAAACACCGCGTTGGGTGTCGTCGGGCGCCGAAGATGCCGGATATTGTCCGAGTACATGGTGCACTACTTGGATTTGCGAAGTACCGCTAAACCGTGCCTTGCCCATGTCTACCGCACAAAATGCCAATACACCGTGAATACCGAAGTTAATCGGCGGTGATTTTTCGCGTATTTTACGAAAACGCGCGACGCGGATGTCACCGTCGCGGCGCTTGCGCGCAGCCGCGACGATGCCGTTGCCCGGCGGCATCGATGCCGCTATTCCTTCATTTCCCGACGCTTGATGACGTTAGGGACGTGTTAGGGGTTGCTTGGCAATCTCGGCGCGCCCCGAGGAAGCGGAGGCGCGTAGCTCATCGGCAGAGCGCTGCCCATACCCGGCAGAGGTAGGAGGTTCAATTCCTTCCCGCGCCTACCAATTCACGCCGCCAAGCCGAGACGGCAAGGAAGCTCGCCGCGGCGCGAGCGCGGGACGAGCCGGCGGCTCTTTCAGAGAAAATGCAGAATGGCGAGGGTGATGCCCGACCACAGCGCCAGGCTTGCGCTGCCGATCATCAGGCTCGCGCTCTTGACCGAGATCCGCTCCGGCAGACCTCTCGGCTGAACGAAATCTCTCGTCGCTGGAAGAGAGAGCATCCGACCCTCCTATCCCGTGAATTCCGATACAGCATTCTTACTCATCGGAGTGTGCGACAATTCGTGTCAATTTTTAGTTAAATCCGGGATGATGGCATAAGGCGAGGTCACTACAATAAAGATTGTAGCCGTCCCAAACATTACTTCAAATAAAAAATGCCGGAAAACAATGATCTTGGTTCTATTTTTCGCGCCTGGATTAATCCACAACGGTCATCTTCATGCCCGATGCGACGTCATGTTGCCTCGAAGGCAATGAATTCTGCAATCGATTTGGAATATCGAAACCGGAGGTAATGAAATCTTCGCGGCCGTCATCGCGCCACAATCCTGGACCTCCGGCCGCGGCGTCGTTGCCTCAGTGCTGTGCCGCGATGGGCTCTCCCTTCGGCGGCCGGCTCAAGCCTTCGCCCGACCGGCTTTGGGCGGACGGCCGCGCCGGCGGGGCGCGGCGGCTTGCGCCGATTCCGATTTGCGCGGCCGGCCTCGGCGGCGCGGCGTCGGCTCGGACGGCTTGTTGCCCGCCGTCTCGGCGAAATTGGCTGCCGCGCGTGGCGCCGGTTGAGGTGGCAACAGCAGCGAGAGCGCCCGCTGCTGAGCCTCGATGATGGTCTTGGTGGCGGCGGCCCATCCCGCCATCCACGCCGTCCAATAGTCGGACCGATTCTGCATTTTTCCGCTCGCCGCACGGGTTGCGAATACCGGCGCAAACGCCGCGACGGAGGCAATGTTCCGGATTTCGCGCGGCTGCCGCCGGCTCAAGGATCGGCCGCGCTCGCGGTGTTCGCGCCGAGGCTGAGCTGCTGGGCCATGTGATGGAGAAAGCCCTCGACGAGAAACTTCGTGCCCTCGTGCGAGACGGGCTCCGGCAAGGGCGTGCAATCTCCGGCAATCGTGCAGACCGCGGCCGAGCCCGGTCCGTCCGACATATCGTCGAAGCCGCGCGAGGTGTAATGGACACGCGAGAGCGCCGTGTCTTGCGCCAGGATCATGGCGGCGACCGCGACGACCATGACGGCGATCAACTGCGCCGGCCGCGCCTTGGCGAGTCCCAAGCGCGCCGGCCACGTCTTGCGCCGCTTTTTCTCGAAGCCGTCGATCGTGATCTCGAGGCGCCGCCGCTCGAGCTGCCAGATCGAGCGCTGATCGCTATGCGAGGCTTCGAGCTCGGTGATCGCGCGCCGGTGCTCGACCGCCGCCCGGGCGAGGTCGTCTTTGAGCATCGCGACCGCCGCTTTCGCCTCGGCGAGATCCGAGGCGAGCTGCTGCATGGCCCGCGCCCACCCCGCCTTCTCGCGGTCGCGCGCGGCGAGGAGCTGACGCATGAGAGCGTGGGCGTCGGTCTCGTCTTTCGCACCGTCGCACGGCTCACCCGAAGGCTCGGCCGCCGGCTTCGCCTCGGAGGCGTCGCGCTCCGCCTTGATGGCGGCGACAAGCCTGGCGATCCGCGCCGTCGGGTCCGCGACGATTTCAGGCTCTGCCCGCGCCTCCTGATCCGTCTTCGCGCGATGCTGCTCGGCAAGACGCGCCAGCTCGGCTTCATCGATCGATACGATGACGCGGCCCGACGCATCGCGCTGCCGTGGCCAGCCCCGCCGCCGCGCCAGCGCCCGCGCGCTGTTCGGCGTCAGCGACAAGCGTGCCGCAATTTCGCTATAGCCGAGCTGCAAGGGCATGCCATCGCCCGCAGCCATGCCGCTATCGTGGAATTCTGGCGCCATTGAGCCACCCCGAAATGCGCGCTTCCGGCGATTATCGGGCGGGATGGTTAACTATTGGTTTTGACGAAAATTGCCGGGATGGCCCTCGCCGGACACGCTTGTCATCAATGGGAATGCTGCTAAATGCGGCCTCGGGGCCGAGGAGGAGAAGCGGGCATGAAGAAGACCGGGGCGCCGGAGGGCAAGTCTCCTTCCGAGCTGATCGATGCGAGGATCAAGGAGCTGGGCGACTGGCGGGGCGAGATGCTCAGCCGTCTCCGGAGCTTGATCAAGGAAGCCGATCCCGCGGTCGTCGAGGAGTGGAAGTGGCGAGGCGTTCCGGTCTGGTCGCATGACGGCTTGATCTGCACCGGCGAGACGTACAAGAGTGTCGTGAAGATGACTTTCGCCAAAGGGGCGGCGCTCAAGGATCCCTCGGGCCTCTTCAACGCCAGCCTCGACGGGAACACGAGGCGTGCCATCGACTTCCGCGAAGGCGCAACGATCGATGAGGAGGCATTGAAGACTCTCATTCGCGCGGCCGTGGCGCTGAACCAGTCCCGAGTTCGACGCTGATCGGCAAGTTCGTGTGCGAAGCCGGCTTTCGTGAATCGCGAAGCGCGCCAAATCGGGGTCGGCCCGCAACGGGCCGATTTACCGCATCCTCGCGCCATGTCCGCGTGAGAAGTTGCCGCGCGGCGGGGGTTCTGTCGGTCTGTCGCCCGAATGCCGTGATTCTACTTTAAGTAGATCCATACCTTCTGGCACTAGCCATACAGGGCCACGTCGGGGTACAACTGGCTGAGAACCTTTAGAGGAGGCCAGGATGGTCGGAGGATCTCGAAAGCTGATGGGCGTGCTCGCGGCGGCAGCGTTGCTCGGTGCGGGGGCGGCGGCATTGGCAGACACCAAGCTTGCACCGCCCAAGAACTATCGCCAGTGGTTCCACGTCAACACTGCGATCGTCACCAAGGACAGTCCGGTCTTCGATCAGATCGGCGGCATGCACAACGTCTATGTGAACGCGATCGGGCTCAAGGCGCTGAAATCGGGCGGCACCTATCCCGATGGGAGCGTCTTTGCCAGCGACGTGCACGAGGTCACGCTGAGCGACGGGGTCTACAGCGAAGGCGGCCGCAAGGGGGTCGCGGTGATGGTCAAGGACGCCAAGAAATATGCGGCGACAGGCGGTTGGGGCTTCCAGGTCTGGATCGGCGGCGATCCCTCGAAGCCGGCCGTGACGGATGCAGCCAAGCAATGCTTTGGCTGCCACGTGCCGCAGAAGGCGCATGACTACGTCTTCTCGACGTATATTCCCTGAGCGCCGCGCCCGCTCCGGGCGCTAAAAGGAAGGCTGGAGCGAAAGCTTCGCCCCAAGCCTGCTGCGGCTGGTACTGGATGCCCGCTTTTTCGCGGGCATGACGAATGAATATCGACACAGTCTGGCCGTCAGATCGCGACCAGCGGCACAAGATGTGTGCATGCCCTAGCGCGAAAGCCGGCACCAGGTATCGAAATGGCCCCGGTCTGAGACATGCCCCGGATATCGCTTTTCCAGCTCTCCAGCCTGTCCTTCCGCCTCAAGCCATCCTGCGCTCAATCGAGCTCGGCCATCACATGCCGTAAGCGACATGCTTGTCGTTGCCGCGGCTGAGATTGCGGTAGCGCGCCAAGGCCCAGAGCGGGAAGAAGGCGCGGTAGCCGTGGTAGCGCAGATAGAAGACGCGCGGAAAGCCGACCGCGGTGTACCATTCCTCGTCCCAGAGCCCGTGCTCTTTCTGCGTCGCCAGGAGATAGGCGATGCCGCGCGCGACCGCAGGGTGGTCGGTCTCGCCGGCCGCCATCAGGCCGAGCACGGCCCAGGCGGTTTGCGAGGCGGTGCTTTCCTTGCCCTCGCCATGCGCCTCGCCCGGAAAATAGGAGGCGCCATCCTCGCCCCATCCGCCATCGGGCCGCTGCTTCGAGACGAGCCATTCGACGGCGCGGCGGACCGCCGGCGCGTGACCCTCCATCGGCATGAGGTTCAGGGCTGAGAGCACCGACCAGGTGCCGTAGATGTAATTCGTGCCCCAGCGGCCGAACCAGGAGCCGTCCTTCTCCTGCTCGCGCAGGAGGTAGTCGATGCCCGCCTTCAGGCATTTCGCCTCTTCGCCATGGCGCCCGCGCTGCGCGAGGAAGCTTGCGCAACGGGCGGAGACATCGGCCGTCGGCGGATCGAGCAGCGCGCCGTGATCGGCGAAGGGGATGTAGTTGAGATAATAGTAGGTGTTGTCGGCATCGAAGGCGCCCCAGCCGCCATTGCGGCTCTGCATGCCCACGATCCACTCCGCCGCGCGATCGATCGCTTGGCGATAGCGTTCGGCATCGAAGCGATGGAGCGCCATTGCCACGACGGCGGTGTCGTCGACATCTGGATAATGCGGATTGGCGTATTGGAAGGCCCAGCCGCCCGGTCTGAGGTCCGGGCGCCAGGTGGCCCAGTCGCCCGCGACATCGAGCACCTGGAGCGGTGCCAGCCAATCGAGGCCGCGCCGCACCGCGCGCGCCGCCGCCTCGCCTCCCGCCTCCATCAGCGCATGACAGGCAAGCCCGGTGTCCCAGATCGGCGAGACGCAAGGCTGGCAATAGGAGCGCGCGGGATCGAGGACGAGCAATTTGCGCAACGCCGCCTTCGCCGTGACGAGGCGCGGCTCGTCCTTGGGATAGCCCAGGCACTCGAACATCATCACGGCATTCGCCATCGCCGGATAGATCGCACCCAGGCCGTCCTCGCCATTGAGCCGCTCGGTGACGAAGGCGACGGCCTTGTCGATGGCGCGGGCGCGGAGCCGCTTCGGGAACCAGGGATCGGCGAGACGCAGCACATCATCGAGCCGGTTGAAGAGCGTGGCCCAGATCGAGCCCTTGGCACGCGGCGGATCGGCTTGGGTGCCCGGCGCGAAGAGTTCCCGCACGGTGATGCCGCGCGGATTCTTGGCGCGGGGCCGCTTCGCCATGAGCACGAGGAGCGGCGCGATGACGGTCCGCGACCAATAGGACACCTTGCTCAGATGGAAGGGGAACCAGCGCGGCAGATGCATGATCTCGACCGGCATCATCGGCACGGCGCGCCAGGAGAGCTCGCCGAAAAGCGCGAGCTGGATGCGGGTGAAGACGTTGCAATGCGCGGCACCGCCGCGCGCGAGGATCGCGGCGCGCGCCCGTGCCATGTGCGGCGCGTCGGCGGCATCGCCCACGGCCTTCAAGGCGAAATAGGCCTTGACGCTGGCGCTCAGATCGAAGGCGCCGCCGTGAAAGAGCGGCCAGCCGCCATGCTCGCCCTGGATCGAGCGCAGATAACGCGCGAGCGCCGCTTGCACGCCATCATCGATCTCGTCGAGATAATGCTGGAGCAGAATATACTCGGCGGGGATCGTCGCATCGGCCTCGAGCTCGAAGACCCAATGCCCGTCCGGCCGCTGCTTGGCGAGAAGCGCCGCCGCCGCCCGCTCGACCGCGCGGTCGAGCGCGTCGCTTGCCGATGCAGCCATCGTCGCTGGAAATTCGAGAGAGCCGAGATCCGCCTTGCCTTCCACGACCTGCCACGCCGGTTGTATGCCCCGCTTTAACCATGGCGCGTGAGTTGCCGCGGCTCAAGGGGGTTCCGCCAGGGCGATCGCCTAAGAAAATCCCTCTCCCCTCGGGGAGAGGCTAGCTGAGGGGGCGGTCCAACCGCCCGTGCCTGACGGGCGAGGTCGTGCGCTTCCCCCCCTCACCCCGCCCTCTCCCCGAGGGGAGAGGGAGTCAAAACCAGGCCGCGCCCCAATGCGATCAGCCCGGATTGTGGGGCTATTTCATCGGCAAGGGCTCGCCCGAGCGGATGTCGAGGGCGAGCGTGTCGCCGCTGATGCTCAGCGATTTGCTGGCGTTTTTCGGCACCGGAATCCGGCTCGTGCGGCAGAATTTCAGCAAAGCGGCGGCGACCTGCTCCGGCGCCAGCGTGATCATGGACTGATCATTGTCGGTGGCGCCGGCCATCGAGACGAGAACGACGCCTTGTCCCGCACCCTCCATCTGCACATTCATGATCACGCCGAGGGGAAGCGGCGTCTGTCGCCCGGCGAAATAATCGTCGAGCGCGGAGCGAAGCTCGGTGTGAGTGAAGATGATGCGTCGGAGCTCGCTGGCCATTATCGGTCCTTCCCGGGCGTTGTCGTCGCGATCCTACGCCGCACCAGCCAATTTTTCGTTTACCTGCGGCTGCTACGCTGAGGCATTTCTCGAAACGCATTGTCGAGCGCCCTTTCCGATGCAGAACGCAAAAGCCTCGCCCGCCGCGCCCCGCAAATCCGCCGGCGCGCCCCGGCGTGCCCGGCGGAACGCCAATTTGATATCGCTATTGTTGATCGCGAGCCTGTTCCTCGCCGTCGCGGGCTTCGTCGCCGCGAAAACGCACGACCCGTGGTTCGCCGATCCGCCGGAGACGCCGGCCGCCAAGCCGGGCGCTACCGCCAACTAACTCGCTGGACCACCTGCAATATCGTGGTTAACAAGGCCAAGGAGATTTCACTTGGCCTTGAGAATTCGCGCGTCCTTTCCGAGCAAGGGTGTAAAATTCGCGGCGTTTTGCCGTCGGATTTGCTTACATAGACTCGTCCGTTCTTCATTCCATCATTTTCGCTAAATGCTTATTCCGGCGAAGATTTCGCCGGGCGGCACGAGGCTTGCTTATCAAGTCCTTAACAAAAACTTGTAAGGACGTTAATCATGCTCGGCCTTCTCAGGAAATCGATGTCCTCGACACTCGCGAGCTTTGGCGGCGCTTTGCGCAGCCTTTTGGGCCGCGGCGAGCCCACGACGTTCCAGCGCTGCCTTGCCGTGCACATGCACTTCGCCGCGCGCACCGGCGCTTTGCACTGAGTTGCCGCCAGGGAGGCAAGCCACCCGACGCGCGGACCGGCGCCCCAACCGGCCCGCGCGACGGACAGCCAGGCCGGCGCAGTCGCTCCCTGCTGCGCCGGCCGGCACGAACCGGCGGATCAACCGCTGTTGGAAGGGGTGAGTTTCGAATGAGCAGCGATCACGCACGGCAAACCGGCCCCATCAAAGAGCCCTGCCCGCTCTGCCGCGGCCATGGCATCACCTATCAGCTCCGCCGCAAGCCGGGCGTCGGGACGACGCTGATGACCACCGTGCGCATGGCGCTCTGTCAGGTCTGCGACGGGACCGGACGGCGGCCGCGGGAGGAGTCCTGGAGCAAGGATTTGCAAAGCCGTTTCGCGGCATTGCTGCGCCGGACCGAACGCTGAGACGCGGCGGAGGAGAAGGCGATGAACGCTCTCGACGGCCTGGTGATGAGCGATCTCGAAATGTGGATCGCGCTGGCGGGGTGCGTCACCGTGGCGCTCGCCTGGAAGCTTCACTGAACGAGCGGCGCGGGGCCGCATCGATCGATCGCCGCCGGACGCTCACGCGTTCCGGGGAAACATCAGACGCTCGATCAGGCCGCAGAGGATATGGCCGACGACGATATGGCCCTCCTGGATCTTCTGCGTCTCCTCCGACGGCATGCGCAGGCAATGATCGGCGAGTGCCAGCATGTCGCCACCCGAAGCGCCGGTCATCGCCACGGTGACGATCCGCTTCCGCCGCGCCGTCGCGAACGCCTTCACGACATTGCGTGAGCGCCCGGAGGTCGAGAGGCCGACGAGCACATCGCCTTCGCGCCCGATCGCCTCGATCTGGCGGTGGAAGACGTCGTCATAGCCATAATCATTGCCGATGGCGGTGAGGATCGAGGTGTCGGTGGTGAGCGAGAGCGCCGCCAGGCCCGGCCGGTCGTAGCCGAGCTTCCCCACCAGCTCCGCGGCGAGATGCTGGGCATCGGCGGCGCTTCCGCCATTGCCGCAGAACATCACCTTGCCGCCGGCGTTGAGCGCGCGGATGCAGGCATCGGCGACCTGCTCCAGCGCTTTCATCAACGCCTCGTCGGCGCGCAGCGCGCGCAGCAGGTCGAGGGCCTTGTCGAGCTCGGACTGGATAAAGGGCTGCACTCTTCCCTCCTCTCAAGGCGTCGCGGACAGAAGCGCCTCGGCCGCGGCGAAGCCCGAGCGGATGGCGCCTTCGATCGTCGCCGGCAGACCGGTCGCCGTCCAGTCTCCGGCAAGCATCAGATTCCGCCATCGCGTCGCGGTCTTCGGCCGGCGCGCCAATTGTGCCGGCAGCGCCGCGAAGGTCGCGCGCCGCTCCTTGACGATCTGCCACGCCGGCGGCGGCGCCTGGGCGAGATCATAGGCGCGGCGCACCTCGGGCCATAGCAAGGCCGCGAGATCCTCGGCCGGCATGTCGATGAGGCGGTCGGCGGCGCTGATCGTCACCGAGAGCACTTGGCCCTTGCGGAAGACCCATTCCGCCGTGCCGCCGATCAGGCCGATGAAGAGCGGCGAGTCCGGCGGCGCGTCGATGCGGAAATGCGCGTTGAGGATGGCGCGGAAAGCGTCGGGAGCGGCGAGATCCGGCACGAGCCGCGACGCGACCGGCGCGGTGACGGCGAGCACCACCGCATCCCCCGAAGCAAGCGATACGTCTCCTTCCTCGAAGGCAAGCGCGGTTGCCCGGCCGCCGTCGAAGGCGATGCTGCGCAGGCGCGCGCCGAAGCGGATCTCGGCGCCGGCCGCGGCGAGCCGCGCGAGCGCCGGCTCGACGAGGCTCTCCGACAGGCCCTCGCGCGGGACGAGCGGCCGGCACGCGCTGCCGCCCGCGCCGAAGCTCTCGCGCAGCACGCGCGCCAGCAGGGCGGCGGCGCCCGCTTCCGCCTCGGTGTTGAGCGCCGCAACGGCGAGAGGCTGCCACAAGCGGCGAAAGGCGACCGAGTGGCGGTCGAGCACATCGGCGACGCTGTCGCCCGGCCCGGCCAAGGCGAGGCGCAGCGCCTTCAGATAGTCGAGCGGCCCGGTACCCGGCACGCGGCGGCGCTCATCGAAGAGCCACCACGGGATCCGCCCTCGATTGGGCCGCACCACCCAGCGCTCGCCGGTCGCAAGATCGAGAAAGGGGTAGGCCGCGTCCTCCGGCCCCGTGAGCGTGTTCTCCGCGCCGCTCATGCCGAGATACCGCATCGCCGCGTGATTGCCGCGGATCAGCAAATGATTGCCATTGTCGATGCGGCAGCCGAGCGTCGCGTCCCGATAGGAGCGGCAGCGCCCGCCCGCTTGCGGCGCGGCCTCATGAAGCGCCACGGCGATGCCGGCCTCGGCGAGGCGCAGCGCCGCAGCCAGCCCGGCGAGACCGGCGCCCACGACATGGACGCGGCGGCCGCTCACAGCAGCCCGTGGCGCAGCGCGAGCCAGAGCTTGAGCGGTTTCGGCAGCTTCGCCTCGCCCGCAAGATCTTGCCAGCCGCGCTCGCGCAGCCGGACGAGGATTGCATGATAGACCGCGCCCATCACCGCGGCCGGCCGCATCGCGCGGCGCGGGCACGCGCGCATCGCGTCGCGCGCCTCCTCAAAGCGCTGCTCGGCAAGCGCGGCGAGCTGCTCGCAGACGCGGCCGATCTTGGGATGGCGGAGAACGACGGCCGGCTCGGTCGCCGTGATCCCCTGCGCCTCCAGGAATTCGCGCGGCAGATAAAGGCGGCCGCGCTGCGCATCCTCGTCGAGATCGCGCAGGATATTGGTGAGTTGCAAGGCGCGGCCGAGCGCCGCGGCGACGTGATCGGCCTCGGGAAGGTCGGCGCCGAAGATGCGCACGGAGAGCCGCCCCACCGCGCTTGCCACGCGATCGCAATAGAGATCGAGCTCGGCGAGCGCGGGCGCCCGGATATCGGCCGCCGCATCCATCTCCATGCCGTCGATGACCGCGAGAAAATCCTCGCGGCGCAGCCGATAGGTGATGGCGATCTCGGCGAGGATGATCGGGAGCGGCGTGTCCGCCTGGCCGGCATAGATCGCCTCGACCTCCTCGCGCCAGCGCGCCAGCGCCGCGCGCTTCACAGCGGGAGGATCATCGCTGTCGGCGATGTCGTCGACCTCGCGGCAGAAGGCGTAGACCGCGAACATCGCCTCGCGCCGCGCCTGCGGCAAAAGGCGCATCGCCCAATAGAAGGAGGTGCCCGCCGCGGCGACCCGCGCCCGAATGGCGGCGCGCGGATCGTCCGGCACATCGTGCTGCAAGGCGGCGCTCATGCCTGTCCCCAGCGGCGCCCGCGCCACAACCCGTCGAGCAGCGCCAGCGCGAAGTCGCCGCGGGTGAGCTTCACCCGCATCGCCAGCGGATCGCCGCGCCGCAGCCTCGCGGCGAGCCGTTCGGCGAGGCTCACGATCGCGCCGCATTCGCGCCGGAGACCGAGGCTCTGCACCAGGGCGGGCAGCGCGCGCCCCGTCGCGATGAGCGCGTCGGTGCCGTCGAGCAGGCGGTCGATGACGCGGCGCAAGCCGGGGCTCGCTCGCGGCGCCGTCAGATCCTCGACGCCGCTGCCGCAGGCGGCGAGATCGGCGAGCGGCAAATAGACGCGGTCGAGCACGCGATAATCGGCAGCGCAATCCTGGAGATGGTTCAGCACCTGAAGCGCGCTGCAGAGCGCGTCGGAGGGACCCCAGGTCGCGCGTGTTTCGCCATGGAGATCGAGCACCTGCCGGCCCACGGGCGAGGCGGAATAGCGGCAATACTCCATGAGATCGTCCCAATCGGCATAGCGCAGCTTCGTCGCATCCAAGCGGAAGGCGCGCAGCACGTCGCGGCAATGCTGCGGCGTGACGCCGGTCTCGGCGAGGCTCCGCCGCATTGCGATGGCCGCCGGCGCATCCTCTCCGGGCGCGCCGTCGAGCACGGCCTCCATGCGGTCGAGCCGGCGGAGCTTGTCCTCGGGCGCGAGCGCGCGGTTGTCGGCGATGTCATCGGCTTGCCGCGCGAAGCGGTAGAAGGCATGGACATGAGGCCGCAGATCGCGGCGGATGAGCCAGGAGCCCACCGGGAAATTCTCATCTCCCGCACCCTTGCCCGAGGGCGTCTCGATGATCTGGCCTAGCTCTGACTGCGCCACTGCGCCCGCCCCTTCCATTCCCCGCCCACGCCGCGCCAGTGGCGGCGCGCCGAGTCGATCGTCGCCGCGAGATAGACCAAGGCGGTCCCTGGCAGCAAGGGGGCCCAGAGCGGCGAAATGCCGTAGAAGCGCACCATCGGCAGATAGGCGAGCGTCATCGCCGCCCAGGCGGCGCCGGCGAGCCAGGCGGCCCGCCCGCCGGCAAAGAGGAGGCCAACCGGTGCCAGATATGTTGCGGCGAGGCCGAGCACGGTGCCGGCGAGGAGGACGGGGGAGTAGCCGAGCTGCGCGTAAGCGGTGCGCGCCACCATCCGCCAGATATCGGCGATGGCGGGATAAGGCCGGAGACTCCGCACCTGCCGCGTGAGGCCGAGCCAGATGCCGCCGCCCTGGCTCTTCACCGCGCGGGCGAGCGCGCAATCATCGATGAGCGCGTCCTTGATCGCCGCGAAACCGCCGATCCCGAGATAGGCGCTGCGCCGCAAGAGCACGCAGCCGCCCGCCGCCGCCGCAGTGGCGCGGCGCGGATCGTTCGACCAGGCGAAGGGATAGAGCATGGCGAAGAAGAAGACGAAGGCCGGGATGAGGAACCGCTCGGCCCGACTTTGACAGCGCAGCAGCACCATCAGCGAGACGAGATCCCGCCGCCCGCCTTCGAGCCGCGCCACGAGCTCCCTAAGGTTGCTGCGATGATGCGCGATGTCGGCATCGGTGAAGAGCAGCAGCTCCGGCGCCTCGCCGCGTTCCTCGACTTGCCGCACGCCCTCGGCGAGCGCCCAGAGCTTGCCGGTCCAGCGCGGCGGCAAGGCCCGCGCGCCGAGCACGGTGAAGCGGTCGGCCTTGCCGAGTGTCTCGGCGGCGCGGCGCGCCATCTCGGCGGTGCCGTCATCGCTGTGGTCATCGACGAGCACGACCGAGAAGTGGCCGGGATAATCCTGCTGGAGGAGCGAGGCGAGCGTCTCGCCGATCACCGCCGCCTCGTTGCGCGCCGGCACGATGGCGACGACGGCGGGCCAGCATTCGGGGAGCGGCGCGGGCGGCGCCACCCGCGGCAGCCAGAAGAACCCGCGGCCCAGCAGCAGATAGAGCCAGATCGCGAGCGAGAGCGCCGCGAGAGCGAGCGCCGCGCTCACGGGCACATGCCCGCCTGGCGGAACCACTGAATGGCGTCGGTGAGCCCCGCTTCGGCCGGGCGCGGTCGATAGCCGAGCGCGCGCTTCGCCTTCTCGGAAGAGAAGAACATCTTCTTCCGCGCCATGCGCAGACCGTCGAGCGTCACGAAAGGCTCGCGCCCGGTCGCTCGTCCCCACGCCTCGGCCGCGAGCGCGATCGGCCAGATCGCCGGAATGGGGAGCCTCAACGTCGGCGGGCCGCGGCCGGTGAGCGCGGCGATGCGGCGCAGGATCTCGGCGAGCGTCATGTCCTCGCCGCCGAGAATATAGCGCTCGCCCGCCCGCCCCTTCTCCTCCGCCAGAAGATGTCCCGCCGCGACATCATCGACATGGACGAGGTTGAGCCCGGTATCGACGAAAGCGGGCATGCGGCCCGATGCGGCCTCGACGATCATGCGGCCGGTCGGCGTCGGCTTCACGTCGCGCGGGCCGATCGGCGTCGAAGGGTTGACGATGACTGCCGGCAAGCCGCGCTCGCGCACCAGCGCGCGCACCGCCTCCTCGGCAAGAAACTTGGAGCGCTTATAGGGGCCGACCATGTCCTCGAGCGTGCTGGGCGTCGTCTCGTCGGCGGCGCTGCCGTCCGCTTTGAGGCCGAGGGTCGCGACGCTGCTGGTATGGACGATGCGCGCGACGCCGGCGTCGAGCGCCGCAATCATCAGCGCCTTGGTCCCCTCGACATTGGCGCGGTACATCGCCTCGGGATCGCGCACCCAAAGGCGATAATCGGCCGCAACATGGAAGAGCGCGCCGCAGCCTTCGAGCGCCGCCTTGAGCGATGCGGCATCTTCGAGCGCACCTAAGCGAATATCGACGTCGAGATCGCCGATATTGCGGCGGTCGCTCGCGGGACGCAGCAGGACGCGCACCTTGCGCCCCGCCGCCAGCAGCGCGCGCGTCACCGCCGAGCCGACGAAGCCCGAGGCGCCGGTGACGAACGCGGGTTTATCGGCGGCGATCATTCGCGCGCGAGCGGCTCACCCCGCCGCACGCCGCGCGCCATTGCCGACGAGGCGCGTGGCGATGGCGCGCGCCTCACGATCGGTGTCGTAGACATCGTCGAGGTTGTCGATGCGGCGATCGGGCAAGGCGTCGAGCGTGCTCTCGACGATCGCGGCAATATCGAGGAAGCCGGCGCGGCCGTCGAGGAAGGCGGCAACCGCAATCTCGTTGGCGGCGTTGAGGACGGTGGGAGCGCCGCCGCCGCTCGCGAGCGCCGCGCGCGTCAGGCGCAAGGCCGGAAAGCGTTCGGGATCGGCCGCCTCGAAAGTGAGCCGGCCGAGCTCGGCCAGAGCGAGGCGCGGGCTCGGCGCGTGGATGCGGTCGGGCCAGCCCAGCGCATTGGCGATGGGCGTGCGCATGTCCGGCGATCCCAACTGCGCCAGCACCGAGCCGTCGCTGTAATAGACGAGGCCATGCACCACCGATTGCGGGTGAACGACGATCTCGATGCGCTCGCTTTCGAGCGCGAAGAGATGATGCGCCTCGATCACTTCGAGGCCCTTGTTCATCATCGTCGCGGAATCGACCGAGATCTTGGCGCCCATCCGCCAATTGGGATGCGCCACCGCCTCAGCCGGCGTCACCGACGCCATCGCAGCGCGCGAGCGTTCGCGGAACGGCCCGCCGCTCGCTGTCAGCACGATGCGCTCGATCGCGGCGGAACGCGCGGCATCGAAGACCTGGAAGATCGCATTGTGCTCGCTATCGACCGGCAGCAGGCGCGCGCCGCGCCGCCGCGCCTCCTCGGTGACGAGCGCCCCGGCGCAGACCAACACCTCCTTGTTGGCGAGCGCCACGAGCGCGCCGCGGCGCACGGCTGCCAGCGTCGGCGCCAGGCCCGCGGCGCCGACGATCGCCGCCATCACCCAATCCGACGGCCGCGACGCCGCTTCGATCACGGCCGCGGCCCCCGCGGCGGCCTCGATGCCGGTGCCGCTCAGCGCCGCCTTCAAATCACGGTAATGGCCGTCATCGGCGACGACGGCGAGCTTCGCGCGCAATTGTCGCGCCTGCGCAGCGAGGCGGTCCACGCTCCGTTGCGCCACCAGCGCTTCGACCTCATAGAGATCGGGCGCGGCGGCGATGAGTTCGACCGTGTTGCAGCCGACCGATCCCGTCGATCCGAGGATGGCGACACGACGCGGTTTCTCCCGACCTTCTCCCATCGAGTCACCTCTCCTCATCACCGGGCGAAGATGCTCCCCCGAGCGCCCGTCCTAGTGATAAAGCCGACCCTATGCCAGCGTAAACGGCGAAAAAAGCCTCATGGCGGCGTCTCCTCGGCCGCGGCTTCCCGCGCCATGGCCGCCTGGACGCGATCGCGCAGGCGCGCCATGCGGCGATCGGAGAGCCCCAATTCCTCGAGATGGGCCACGGTCTTGAAGAGATATGTGGCACAAGCGCCGAGCGGTCCATGAGCACGAGCAATGGTAGCGACGATCTCGTCCTCGGCAAGCCGGCCGGCATAGCGGGTGTGGCGGCGGTTGATGTGGAAGGCCAAGGCGCGCACCGGCCCCTCGGGCGTCGTCACCTTCACCCAGCGCGGCGCATAGGCGCCGGTCAGCATCTCGCGCCGCCACACGATCTCCAATTCCTGCACCGACTGCGCCGCCGCCAGCCGATAGACGACGCCGCCGCAGGAACCGCCCCGCTCGAGGCCGAGCATCAGGCCGGGCCGCGCCGGCGTGCCGCGGCCGATATGCGTCCAGAGACAGAAGCAACGGTGATAGCCGCGGACGATGCCGATGCGCTTTTCCTCGAAATGGATGAGCGGGTTCCAGATGAGCGATCCATAGGCGAAGAGCCAGACATCG
>Ga0070738_10003481_pt1 | contig 20572 bp, 15 predicted proteins | sample Coa_R2_2_FD_66446 | JGI IMG/M metagenome (GOLD analysis project Ga0070738, IMG submission 66446) | Surface soil microbial communities from Centralia Pennsylvania, which are recovering from an underground coalmine fire - Coalmine... | ecosystem: Environmental > Terrestrial > Soil > Unclassified ... | reverse complement strand
GACTCCGCGATGCGCGAGGCCAAGGCCGCGTTCGGCGACGCACGCCTCATCGTCGAACAGCTGGTGCAACGCGGCCGGCACATCGAGGTGCAGATCGCCGGAGACGGGAGCGGCAACGTCGTTCATCTCTACGAACGCGAATGTTCGCTCCAGCGCCGGCACCAGAAGCTGATCGAGGAAGCCCCCGCCGCCAACCTCCCTGGCGACTTGCGCGACCGGATTCTCGGGGACGCCGTCCGGCTCGGCCGTCGCCTCAACTATCGCTGCGTCGGCACGGTCGAGTTCATCGTCAGTGGCGGCTGCTATTATTTCCTGGAGGTCAATCCGCGGCTCCAGGTCGAGCATCCCGTGACCGAGATGGTCACAGGCATCGACATTGTCGAGACCATGCTCCGCCTCGCCGCAGGCGAAGGCCTGCCGTTTGCGCAGGAGGACGTTTCCTGCTGCGGCCATGCGGTCGAGGCGCGCCTCTGCGCCGAGGATCCGAATCACGCCTTCATGCCATGTAGTGGCGAAGTCGCCCATGTAAGCTTTCCGCTCGACGATGTCCGGGTCGAGACCGGGATCGAAAACGGTTCGATCGTTACGCCGTATTACGACTCGATGATCGCCAAAGTGATTACGCATGCAGAAAATCGCGATCGGGCACTCGACCGGCTTCGCCGCGCGCTCGACGAAACATCGATCTTCGGCGTGACGACCAACCGCGAATTCCTCGGCCGCTTGATCGACCTACCCGCGACGCGAAAGGCGACCTTCCATACGAGCCTGATCGATGAACAGTTCGACACGCTCGTCGAACGCGGCGATGGGGTCGATCCGCAGGCGCTCGCGCTTGGTGCTTATTTCTGGATGATGCGCCCGCGCCAATCCGCTGCCGAAAACCCGTGGCGATCCTTTGCAATGACCGGCTGGCAGATGGGAACCCAAGATGACGGAATGTCCCGCATTCCGATCCTGCACCTCGAAAGCGCCGGACGGAATGCGGAAATCCGCTTCGCGCCCGTGAGACCGGACGGTTCGATGCTGATTGGCGTGAACGACGCCAGGATCGCGGTCAAGCTTTCGGCGATCTCGAACGAACAATTCCTCGCCAGCATCGACTCGCGTTGCGAAACGGTGCGTATCTGGCAGAACGAGAATGCCATTTTCGTGCATGATCCTCGCGGTGCTCACACGATGACCGCGATCCCCTATCTCAGCTACATCAGCGCAACTGCTGAGACGCATGGCGAGTTGCGAGCCCCGATGACCGGCCTCGTGCTGAAAGTGAACGTCCGGCTTGGCGATGCCATCCAAGCGGGCGATACTGCGGTTGTCATGGAATCGATGAAGATGGAACTGCGGATCGCAAGCAAGCTGACCGGTGTCGTTGCCTCCGTCAATATCGGTCCCGGCGATACGGTCCAGCGCAATGCTGTGGTTGCCGTCGTCGAACCGGCAGCGGCTTCGGAGGGAGTTCGCTGATCCACGGTCGTTTGGTTTGGTGCTGAGACCTATCCTCGATCAGTCCCCTTTTTTGCAGAGCAGAGCAATCGGATGATAGGAGACGTCATGACCAAGAGCGAACTCGCAAACTGCGCCCGACCCCAATTCGAACTGACTGACGATCAGATCGCAATCCTGGATCAGGCCGACCGATTTGCCCGGAAGGAATTGCATGGCTTCTCGGAACGCATGGACCGCGACGAGTGGTGGCCCGAAGATGCCTTTCCGAAGATCGGTGATGCCGGCTACTTCGGCATCACCATCCCGGAGCAATATGGTGGCAGTGGGCTCGATCTGGTATCTGCCGGTCTCGTGACTCAAGCAATCTCGCGTTGGAATCATGCGCTCGCCCTGAGCTACGTCGCGCATGACAACCTCTGCGCCAACAACATCTATCGCAATGGCAACGAGGCGCAGCGCCGCAAATACCTGCCGGGGCTCTGCTCGGGACGGAAAACAGGCGCGCTTGGTTTGACCGAGCCCGGCGCCGGCTCCGACGCGCTGGGGTCGATGCGTACCAGCGCGCGGCGGGACGGCGACTTCTACGTCCTCAACGGCAGCAAGCTCTACATCACCAATGGTCCCATCGCCGACATTCTCCTGGTCTATGCCAAGACAGACCGCGACCGAGGTGCTCACGGCATCTCGGCGTTCATCGTCGAGAAGGAGTTTTCGGGATTCAAAGTCGCCCAGAAGCTCGTGAAGATGGGTTTCCGCGGCAGCCCGACCGCCGAACTGGTGTTCGAGGATTGCCGTGTCCCCAAGGACAACCTGGTCGGTGAAGAGAACAAGGGCGTGGCGGTGGTGATGAGCGGGCTTGATCTCGAACGCGCGATGGTCGCTCCGGTTTCGCTGGGCATTGCCGAGCGGGCGCTCGACATCGCAATCGAGTACGCGAAGACGCGCAAGCAGTTCGGCAAGCCGATCGGCGCGTTCCAGATGGTTCAGTCGCTGATCGCGGATATGTATGTCGCGGTAGAAACGATGCGTGCCTTCACTTATCGCACGCTGGCCGCAGCCTCGCCGCTCGAGATCGGCGGTGGCGGACGCGGCAACATCCACATGTTGACCGCCGCGTCGGTGATGTATGCAGCCAACGCCTGCCACGACGTGCTAGACCGGGCCCTGCAGGTGTTCGGCGGTTCGGGCTACATCTGGGAATCAGAGATGAACCGGCTCTACCGGTCTATCAAGCTCCTCGAGATCGGCGCCGGCACCACGGAGGTGCGCAAGATCATCATCGCCGGCGAATTGTTGGGGCGGCTGTAGGCCATGACGGAAGAGACCCACGAGCTCGACGATTCCGCGCTTGCCGAGCACAAGACCATCTACGCGGCCAACAGCTTCAGCGGCCGGACGGTGCTGATTTCCGGCGGCGCCGGCGGGATTGGCCGGGCCTGCGCCTGGCTACTTGGCCGCCTCGGCGCGCGCGTCATCCTGGCGGGTCGCGATCCGGGGAAACTCGAAGCGGCGGTCTCCGCAATGAGAGCCCGCGGCATCGACGTAACATCGCATACCGCAGACATTCGCGAACCCGATTCCGTGTCCTCCCTGTTCGAGTGGCTGGAGAAGGAAAAGGCGACGCTCGATCTGCTGGTCAACAGCGCCGGCGGGCAGTTTCCTCAGGCCGCAATCGATTTCTCGGAAAGAGGCTGGAACACGGTCGTTAACACCAATCTCAACGGTACCTGGCGCATGATGCAGGCGGCAGCCCGGCGCTGGCGAGACCTGTCGCGGCCGGGCGCCATCGTCAATATCGTCGTGGTGACGCAACACGGCCTCTATGGCGTCGCGCATACGGTGGCCGCGCGGGCCGGCGTCATCGCGCTGAGCCAGAACCTGGCGGTCGAATGGGCCCCCCTGAACATCAGGGTAAATTGCATCGCCCCCGGCGCGATCGAAACGCCTGGTTGGCGTGTCTACAGGCCTGAACAGCGCAACACCTACGCCCGCTCCAATCCGATGATGCGCGCCGGCCAGGCTTGGGAGGTTGCAGAAGCCTGCGCCTATCTCGGCGGTGCAGCAGCGGACTACGTGACCGGGGAGACCGTGCATGTCGCAGGCGGTTCGCAGCTCTGGGGCGAGACATGGACCATTCGACGTCCAGACTACTTCAAGACTTGAGCTCGGCTTATGTTCGCGGGGGATGGCAACCCGCTTCCAGCAGCACGGAGATCGCCGAGCCGGGCAGCGTCCGGATTCCGGCCGCCTCTCTCCCATCAGCGTCGAGGCACTCCTACCCGGGTCACCTCGATACTGGGTCACCTCGTACTCGAAAAAAGGAACGGCATGCTGACCAACGAGCTGAGGCGCATCGGTCCTGCGGGCTCCGACACGTATTTGGTGCGTTGAGCGTGACGGTGACGCCCGCATACATCAGCCGCCGCAGCAAAGTCGTGCAACTATACTGTGCGGCAACAGCGCTTCGCCGTCTGCCGAACCCGATTGCCATAGGCTCTCGCCCTCGATTAGCACAGGCATAGGGATTTCAACGTCACCGAAGTTGGCGACGATCTGCAAAGTATGGCCGGAGGCCGTCTTCCAGCGGATGTCCAGTCCTCCGGTTCGCGAGCTCTTTCCAAGCAGAGTCCGTTCAGCGGAAACGAACCCGGCCTCGATCAACGGCACGATCTTCTCGCGTCGGGTCCGCAGCAACTGAGTGGTCATTGCCCGGAACTTGAGGCTGACTGGAGAGTGGTCGACAGTCTTCCAATCGAGTTTCGACGCGAGAAAGGTTTGCTCATCACAGGGGTCCGGAATGCTGGCGCGCATTTCAGGCGTCGAGAACGCCTTGAAATGCGCGAATTCCTTTCGCCGTCCCTCGCGCGTCAACTTGGCCGCTTCGCCGGACCAATCCGCAAAGAACAGGAAGGGGGTGTCTACCGCCGCCTCCTCTCCCATGAACAGCATTGGAATGTGCGGACTGAGCAGAACCAGCGCGAGTGCCTGACCGAGTTTTTCCGGACTGACCAGCTTCGACAATCGCTCGCCGAAGGCGCGATTCCCGATCTGATCATGGTTTTGCGCGAAGAAGATGGTGGCCTCGGGCGGAAGATGCGCACTCGGCTCGCCGCGCGGCTCGTTGTGAAGCGGAAACATTTCGCCCTGATATGCGAATCCCTCGGCCAAGGATCGTGCGAGGTGCTCGAGCGGCTTGTCGGCGAAGGCACGATAATAGCCCTCAACTTCCCCCGTGAGCATGACGTGTAGCGCGTTGTGAAAGTCGTCGCCCCACTGCGCGTCATAATACTTTGCCCGCCCCTCTGTTCGCTCGAGCAACTCGGCCTTGTTCGCTTCATTCTCCAGCATCAGGTGCACGCGCCGGCCCGGCAGCTCGTGACGCACTGTCTCGGCGAGCTCGATGAGAAAGTGCCGATCGGAGTCATCCTTTAGCGCGTGCACGGCGTCGAGGCGGAGGCCGTCGAAACCGTAATCGCGCAGCCACATCAGCGCATTGTCGATGAGAAATTCACGGACGAATCTGCCCTCGCAGCCCTCCAAGTTGACCGCAGGTCCCCACCCTGTCGTATGGCGCGCCGTGAAGAAGCTCTCCGCATAGCTGTGCAGATAGTTCAGCTGCGGCCCGAAATGGTTATAGACCACGTCCAGATAGACCATGATCTCGACAGCGTGAGCGGCCCTCAAAAGGCCCTTGAGATCCTGCGGCCGGCCATAGCGCGCGTTCGGTGCGTTCAGCAGTACACCGTCATAGCCCCAATTGTGCCGGCCAGGCACATCGTTGAGAGGCATGAGCTCGATCGCCGTGATGCCCAGATCGCGCAGATAGGGCAGCCTGCTTTCGACGCCGGCATAGGTGCCCTCCTCGCTAAAGGTGCCGACGTGCAACTCGTAGATCACGGTCTCTTCCCAGGGGCGCCCCGGATAAACGGTAGGATCCCGTAGCGTCGCCGTATCGATGACCTCGCTCGGAGCTCCGACATCGTCCGGCTGGAAGAACGAGGCTGGATCAGGAACGACCAGGTCTTCATTGATCCTGAATTGATAGCGTGTGCCAGCGTGAGCTGTCGGACTCAGCAATTGATACCAGCCATCGCCGTCGTGTGGCATGGGCCGCGGCGGCCGATTGGCCTCAAGCAATACGACCGAACGTGCGGTCGGCGCCCAGAGATTAAAGGTGACTCCGTGATCCAAGATCTGCGGACCGTGACGCCGGATCTGCCCGGCTGCTCCTATTCCCTGCCCCAAGCCCATTCGCCTTTTCACGCTGCATCTCACCATCGACATGCTCCGGCGAGGTTGTGGATGTCTGAACTCACTTTACGATCGCTTAAACATCCGTGACGAAAAGCGGGCGCCGGTGCAATCGTTCCTCGCCTGCTTCGGAGGACACCTCGACGCTTTCTCCTTGTGTGTACACTTTTGGACCGAGCGCAAAAGATGCAAATTACCGCGGTCTTTGGGAACCATTACTGCGGCGCAGAATTTCCCCGAGTGGCGCTTCAGGGGAAGCGTATCTGGAATCCAAAAAGATGGTCGGCGCAGATCACCTAGATCGGCGGGCGTAGCGTGCGTATCCTGTTCGCGACGCCCGAAGTATCGGACTTCGTTCAAGTGGGGGGGCTTGCTGCCGTATCGGCGGCTCTCCCACGCGCCTTGCGCGATTTTGCTGACGTGCGCGTCATCATTCCAGGATACCCGGCGGTCCTGCGTGGCCTTCAGGACCTTAAGACTGCGGGCCGGTCCCAGCCGTTCGCAGCTCTCCCCGCCTTCGAAGTTAGCCTTGGACATACCGCAGATGGCCTGGGCTATTATGTCGTCCGTTGCAAGGAGCTGTACGAACGGAACGGCACTCCCTACGCCGATGGCAGTGGGGCCGACTGGAGCGACAACCACGTCCGCTTCGCGACCTTCTCATATGCGGCCGCGCAGCTTGCCAGAGGCCTGATCGACAAGGATTGGCAGGCCGACCTAGTCCATGCCAACGATTGGCAATGCGCGCTGATCCCCGGCTATTTGGAATGGCACCATGCGCACATTCCAACCGTCTTCACGATCCACAATCTCGCCTACCAAGGCGTCTTCGACCGCAGTTCGCTCGCGCCGCTGGGCATCCCGGAGGCCAGCTTCAACATCGACGGGGTCGAATTCTACAATCGCTTGTCTTTCATCAAGGCCGGCCTGGTCTATGCATCACACCTGACGACCGTCAGCCAGACTTATGCGAGGGAAATCACTACCGCCGAGTTCGGGTGTGGTCTCGAAGGATTGTTGCGGCAACGGGCCGATCGCAATCAATTGTCGGGTATATTGAACGGGATCGACGAGAGTTGGGATCCGCGGACATGCTCGTCGCTGCTTCGACCGTTCGGCGCGGGCGATTGGGCGGAACGCTCGATGAACGCCGACGATGTACGAGACCAGTTTGGTCTGGCGGTGTCGCGAGGACCGCTGTTCGCGTTGGTCGCGCGCCTGGTCCATCAGAAGGGTGTCGACCTCGTCATCGAAAGCGCCCAAGCGATTGTCGACGCAGGCGGCCAGATCGTCGTCACCGGCAAGGGCGAGCCGCAATTTGAGGAGGCGCTGCTCCAGGTCCAGGCGCGCGCGCCGCAGTCGATTGCCGTCAAGATCGGCTTCGACGATGCGGAGGCCCGCAAGATCTTCGCCGGCAGCGACTTCACGCTGGCGCCCTCGCGCTTCGAGCCCTGCGGACTGAGCCAGATGTATGCCCAACGCTTCGGCTCGTTGCCGATCGGCCATCGCACTGGAGGGCTCGCGGAGACCATCGTCGACGGGGAGACCGGCTTCCTGTTCGATCGGGCGTCGGCTCCCGGCCTTCTCGGCAGTCTCTGCCGCGCCTTCTCGACCTTCGGCATGAAGGATCGGCTCGATCAAATGCGCAGGGCCGCCATGGCCCAGGCCTTCAGCTGGAGTCAATCAGCCAAGTCATACGCAGATCTGTACCGATCATCGATCTAAGAGGCATTGGGCAAGGACCATGAAGATCGCGCAAATCGCTCCACTTGCGGAAAGCTGTCCTCCGCGGCTTTACGGAGGCACCGAGCGTATCGTCTCGTATCTGACGGAAGAACTGGTCCGCCAGGGACATGAGGTCACGCTGTTCGCGAGCGGTGATTCCATCACATCGGCCGAGCTGGTGCCATGCTCGAAAATGGCCCTACGGCTGGACCCATCGGTGAAGGACATGACGCCGTATCACGTCATGATGCTGGACCAGGTTGCGAGGCGGGCCGACGATTTCCACGTGCTGCATTTCCACATCGATCATATGCACTATCCCTTGATGCGGCTTTATGCGGATCGGATCGTTACGACACTGCATGGGCGGCTCGATCTCCCCGATCTGATGCCGTTCTACTCGGCCTTCCCCGAACTTCCGCTGGTCTCGGTTTCGGACGCACAACGCCGCCCGATGCCACCGGTCAACTGGCTCGGGACCGTACTTCACGGGCTGCCAGAGAACATCCTCCCGCACCGGCAAGCGCCGTCGGGGGGCTATTTCGCGTTCCTTGGGCGCATCTCCCCGGAAAAGGGGCCGGACAAAGCCATCGAAATCGCTGCGAGAACCGGCATCCCCCTGAGGATGGCGGCTAAGATCGATGCCGCTGATCAACGCTATTGGGATCAGGTGATCGCGCCGATGGTCGCCGCGCATCCGAATGTCGAGTTCATCGGCGAGATCAACGAATTCCAAAAAGCCGACTTCCTCGGCAATGCCCGCGCGCTGCTCTTTCCAATCTGCTGGCCGGAGCCGTTCGGCCTCGTGATGATCGAAGCGATGGCTTGTGGAACGCCCGTGATTGCCCTCGCCCATGGCTCGGTACCGGAGGTCATCGACCATGGCGTGAGCGGATTTGTCGTCAACTCTGTGGAGGAGGCTATCGCAGCGGCGAACGCCGTTGGCACCCTGGATCGACCGGCGATCCGCAAGCGGTTCGAGCAACGCTTCACGGCCGCGCGAATGGCGAGGGACTATCTGGCCGCCTATCGCCGGTTGCCGGCTCTCCGGCAAACACCGCAAGTGGGCGTGCTCACGCTTCCGGCAAGTGAGGGGGCAATCAGGATGCCGATAGCTTCTATTGGCCTCGATGTGGATGGCGTCAGTGCCGACGAATTCGCTTGACCCGGATCGGAACGGAATCGGACAGCGGCGGTTACGACCACATACAGGAGTTGGCGCCATGCGCCGCTCGACACCCAAGCCCCTCCGCAACAAGCTCGACCTGACTGACCGCGTTCAGATGCGGCTTGTCAGAAAGCGCCTTGGGCTTTCCGATGCCGGAGCTGGCCGCTATCCTCGGGCGGATCGGAAACTCGATTTCCGCGATAAGCAAGGAAGCTGGCCAGCACCGAGTCAGCGCACTGTCCAAGGTGGCCAATGTGCCTCCGGCGGCAGTCATCGCGTCGGCCACAGCCAGCGAGCCGATAGCAACCGAAACAGCCGTGGCGGTGCCGACGTCCTGACCGTACTGATTGGGGGCAGATATGGACCAAAGGGACATCCGGACCGACGCCCTATTGCACGTGGCCTCTAGCCTGCGCCGTTCGCGGATTTACAATTTGACGATTTCGGAGGCGGACGAAAAAGCCTTCTTGGCGGGCGATTTTTTTGGACGCAGTTCGCGTCTTCGTTTTCGTGATAGTCTGTTTGGTAGCTTTCGGCATTGGTGGGACTCGTGTGCTGACGGTCAGGCCCGCTCCGGTGTGTCACCACCGTTGCGGGCCGCTTGATTTTATCTAGTTTGAATGTTGTAATACCCGAATATGAAAAAAGCAATACCCAAATCAAGAGGCGGTAGTCGGCCTGGAGCTGGGCGACCGGCGACCGGCAAGGACCCTGTCCGTGCTATTCGTCTTTCAGATGAGTTCCTGGCCGCGATTGACGCATGGGCCGCGAAACAGGAGGACGCGCCCGGCCGCTCCGAGGCTATCCGCCGGCTGGTCGAGATCGGGCTGAGGGCGAAGGCGAAATGAAGCTGGGTTATGGAATAAAGCCTTGGACGCCGGAAGAAGAAGAGCGCCTGAAGTCGCTTATCTCGGCTCGCCTTCGGCCCCATGAAATCGCGGTCAAGCTGCACCGCACTGTTCAAGCAGTTTACAGGCGGGCTCATGAGTTGCGCATGTCTTTCAAGCGGCCTGAAGAGTTTCGCGAGGTTCGCATCGACCGCCCAAAGGCGAAGGGCAAGTCCTGATGGGCGAAAAACAATTCCCCACGGGAAAGTGTGTTCGCATGCGTCCCGCTTCGGGGTGCAGCGATCGTCAACGACCGAAAAATCAATCAAGCCAAGGATAACATGACGAAGACACCGGGCGAATTTGGACCGAGTAAGCCGATCACCAAAGAGGAGCGCGAAGCGCGTAAGGTATTCCGCCAAGTCGATGCCGAAAAGGCAATGACTGAGCACGAGATCGCTCAGAAAGCATTCCACGCAAATCGGGAGCGTCTCAAGGCAGAGCGGCTAGCGCGGGAGGCTGCCGAGACGCCAGCGGCCAAGAAAGCCAAGACCAAGAAGAAGGCGCCTTAAAAATCTATCCCCCTCCGGGCGCCTCGGCGCAGGAACGTTTCCGCTCGCGGCGCGTCGATACCTGATCCTTTGCTCTTGGATCGTCCAATGGAAAAAGCGCTCGCCTATGTGATCTCAGCCGGAATTGTCGGCTTCGGCGCTTGGATCCTTATCGCCGGCCTTAGCTCGAGCGCGCCCGCCTTGTGGGCATGCGCGTCACTGGTCCCTGTTACGGTCGGGCTCCTGAGCGCTTTCTCGCCGGAATAACAATCCATCCCCAGCTTGGGGAAATGCGCTTGCGCGCGCCCTCAGCCCGCCCGAATCAGAGCCGCATTTAAGTGCGCTGCCAGAGCACAGGTCGCGTTGGACTCTGGCCACCCGCTCCATCGTCATCATCAGCCGCCAGCAACCGGGCGATGGAGCGGGACACAAAGCCAAGCCCTCGCGCGGCTTTCGCGGGCTGGTCGAGCTCAGGCTGAAGGCGAAAGCTGAATGACCGAATCAAAAACGGGCTAGTCTGGGACTGGACAACGCGATCCTACTGCGATGGGCTCCGCGGGACGTTCACGCCAAGCGACTTAGTTAGTGGCCGGTTTCGCCCGCGGATCTCCAGACCCTGAAGGACATTGGCTATGTCGAGATCGTGGACGACGAGCCCGTGATCACGCTGTCGGGCATGGAAGAAATGAACATTGGAGATTGAATGTGAACAAGCACTGAAGGGGGCCCCCGGCTACGTGAGGGCCAACCCGTTGATCGAGTTTATTAACTTGGCAGCTAACCGGGGTCACGATCGGCGCCGATCCGGACCCCACTTGGAACGAATTCCCTTGTGCTACATCAAAGCATTGGGGTCATCTAAGCCGGGGTCCCGCTTCAGTGCTTATGCACATTTTACAGGAAACGAACAGCGTGGCAGTTTTCCGGTTGCATCACACGGAACTCAGGCTTTACCAAGGGGAGGCGTGCGATGCGTTCGTTCTGGTTGGCAGCACTTGCGGTTGCAAGCATGCTTTTGTTCTCGGAACTGGCGAGTGCTTGTGTCTTTCATAATCCAGACACGTGCGGTTTATCCGGAAAGAGCACAGCCCAGCTGTCGCTAGTCACTCCACAGCTCCCCCTTCCCCTGCAGTATTCTGGTTTGGGACTACTGGGGAATGGCGCTCATCTCGTTAGCGTCCAGCACGACGGGCTCTCAGAGGGCCGACTGAAGGGCTCTGATACATCTTTTGCCTTCATTGGTGACTTACTTAAAGCCCACGGCGGTCTCTCTCCTCCCGATCAGGTTCTCTCGGCTCTTTTCAACGGGCCCTGCCGGGAAATGGTGGGAGAAGCGATTGACCCGCCCCTGCAGTGCTGCGATGAGGCGCATCGCGTTTCATTATTTCCACAAGTAGTGTCCGACCATAAAAGCTGTCCAGCAGAGAAGGAACAGCCATGCGGTTTGCATGACGATGCAGATCAACAGGTAGAACGTAATGAAAACCGTTGCGCGTGGAGACCGGCGCGCACCGACTGCTTCGTGAAGGAGAGTGTCTGCCTCTATGGACATCGAAACCCCGAAGCCATTAAACGGAGCCGCGTCCAAGACGTTCCTAAGAACGACGGTGAAATTCTGTGAATTCCCTCAAACCTACCTGCCCAGGAGGCCATAGCACCAAGCGAGCGATCCTCGTTGTCCTCATCAGCTTCCAACGGCGGCACCGTTAGCAAATTTCACCGAGCCGTACGTCCGGATGGCTCGGAGCGTCGTGCGCACGCTCCACTAATTCGGCCGCACGCAGCTGCTCGCGAAGAGTTTCGAGTTCCGTTAGCTCCTTGATGAGATCGCGATGGACTTGCCGCAGTATGATCAGGCGGCCGTCTACACTGAGCTGCGGCTACGCATCGGCTCCCCCTTTCTCAGCTGGCGAGAATGGAGGCATATCCATGCGCCGCCTAAGTAAGCGAACATTTACATAAGTGAATTCGACGCAAAGTTAATGCTCGATCTATTCACGCCCGCCCAAGCCTCGATCTCACGCGCGGAGGCTCGGCAGCATTCTTCCATTTGACCGAACTGCAACGGCAACTCGGCTTATGTTGCGTTAGCGGGAACGATGAGCTGCATGAGCCTTGAAGTGGTTGAGCACAAAGACCCGAAGCGCTGATGAGAGGTTTGCCTGCTGCCGATCGGCGTCGATCTCGCTGATCAACTCGGCCAACGTGATGCCGCGCTCTTTGGCAATCTCTTTAACGCTGCTCCAGAATTGATGTTCGAGGCTGACGCTGGTCTTGTGGCCACGCACGATGATTGAACGCTTGACGACAGGTGACTTCATGCAAAATCCCACAATGAAAAAGATGGCGCCGACGCCAAAATCAATGCGTGACCCTTCTCGATATACCACCGGCTATCAAACCGCTAGTAGCCCGGCAGGTGGGAAGTACTCGAAATCCGCCCGGCCAACCCTTATATCTTCACTCACGAAATCCCGCCGCATTCACAGAACTCCACACCCGATGTCTTGGTCCAGACCGTGGCGCTGGACATCGTGAGGCGGCCGAAGTCCACGACGATCCACGAGCTGGAGCGCTCTATGCGCTGCAAGGACTGCTCAGAGGCACGCGGCTATGCCCCACGCCAATGTACAGTCTCCGCTGCAGCAAGTGTGCCAAGGCCGGGCGCCGTCCGCCGCCACGCTGCTGCAGCTGGCCCCGCGCGCCCGCCAGGCCCCTCCGGATGCAATCTCTACAGCATGACCAAGAACGTCGACGCGATCATCATCGCCCACAATGCAAGCTTCGACCGCAAATTCGCGGAACGCTCCTGGCCGGTATTCGAACGTAAGGCGTGGGGTTGCTCGGCGACCGAGGTCGAGTGGCGGAGATACGGCTTCGAGGGCTCGCGCCTTGGTTATCTCCTGAATGGCGCCGGCCTCTTCCACCAGGCTCATCGAGCGGTCGACGATTACCATGCCCTGCTCGAGATTCTCGCGTTCGAATTGCCGATTGTCAGCAAGTCAGCGCTTGGGGTGCTGCTGGAGCGGGCCCGAAAGAAGATGATGAGAGTATGGGCCGAGCAATCGCCATTCGACCTCAAGGACTCGCTCAAGCGGCGCGGCTACCGCTGGAGCGACGGGAGCGACGGCAGACCGAGGTTATGGTACGTCGACGTGGACGAAAGCAAACTGGAAGACGAAATCGCGTTCCTCAAGACCGAGATCTACCTTCGTGACGTGGAGCCGCGGCTCCAGGCCTTGACCGCCTTCAATCGGTTTTCCGTGCGCGCTTAAGACCCCGTGTCCTTGCGGGTTCGAACACCGACAGCCGAGACGCACCTGGCGAAACACAACGCATCGCGCGATGGGAACACGAGGCTGTTCTGAAGAGAGTTCAAGATCGGCTCGATCACAACCCCAATGCAATGGGTGTCCGCCGTGAGACAGCGGAGCATCCGTTCGGTACGATGAAGTGCTGGATGGGAGCAACTCACTTTCTCACGAAAAAGCTGCCAAAGGGTGGCAACCGAGATGGCGCTCAACGTGCTCGACTACAACATGAAGCGCGTGATGATGATCGTAAGCGGATTGCTGGAGGCGATGCAGGCGTGAGGCCGGCTTCGCGCGGCCAATCAGCTCCTAAATGGAGCTCCTGGTTCTACTGAGATGACAGGAGCACGATTCCACCGAATCAGGAACTCGGCAGCCGCGAATGCGTCGGTGCCCCCAAGTTGCGCGATTTTCACACAGCCTGGGCCCGGGGCTGCCGAAATGTGGTGTTGCAGCAAGTCGGCAGCTATCTGGGGTACACCGGCCGTGCCGCTAACCTGTTCGGGAAGGAAGCCCGTGACCTCTTCAGACAAGTCGGTCCGCCATTGGAAGAGCAACCTGAGAGGCACGGCAACCTGCGACACAATTTCCATGAACCAACTCAGGCATCGAGAGACTTACAGTAATCCGGGATTCTGCTCCGGCCCCCGCAGCAAGCCGTCCGTCGCTTCTTTTCTTCTATGCGTCGTAGCTGAATACAAAAGAGGTTCTCCGATGACTATCACCCGACGTGCAGCCACCATTGGAGGTTTAGGTCTTGTTGCTAGTGCTTCGATGAGCACTCTAGCGCGAGCCGCATGGGGCGATTTCGATCTCGGCGAAGGACTTGAGGACTTCTGGCTGGCGACCGACGCTTACATTTACGGCTATCCACTCGTCACCATGGAAATGACCCGACGGGTCATCACCAACGTTGCCAGGCCCGAGGGTTCGCATGCCCCTATGGGGCATTTGATCAGATTGCGTGAATACCCGAACGCCTCTTATCGTGACGTGACCGCGCCCAATGCCGATACGCTCTACACCACGACGTTCTTTGAGGTCGACAAGGAGCCGTGGATGCTGAGCATCCCCGACATGAGGGGGCGCTACTATCTGTTCCCGATGCTCGACGGCTGGACCAATGTGTTTCAAGTGCCGGGCAAACGCACGACGGGAACGGACGCGCAGACCTACGCCGTCACCGGTCCAGGCTGGACGGGGACGCTGCCGCAGGGTGTGCGGGAGTACAAATCTCCCACCAGCATCGTTTGGCTGCTCGGCCGCATCTACTGCACGGGCACCCCGGAAGATTACAAGGCCGTCCATGAATTGCAGGACCAGTGCAAGCTCGTGCCGCTCAGCGCCTATGGAAAGCCCTATATGCCGCCAGAAGGCAAGGTCGATCCGTCGATCGACATGAAAACCGCCGTGCGTGAGCAGGTGAACCGCATGGATGCGGTGGCCTATTTCACGCTGCTCGCGCAGCTCATGAAGGCCAATCCGCCGGCCGCGGCCGACGCGCCGGCGCTCTCCAGGTTCGCCAAGATCGGGCTTGTTCCAGGCAAGGATTTTGACGCCAGCAAGCTCAACGCGGATTTCGCAAAGCGCATCCCGGGGATCGCCTTTGACCGCATCATGCTTCAGTTCAAGGTCAACAAGGATGTGCAGCACATCAATGGCTGGAACTTCACCACCAAGACCGGACTTTATGGCACGGATTACCTGATGCGGGCGCTTGTAACCGCGATCGGGCTTGGAGCGAACCGTCCGCAGGACGCCGTTTATCCGACCTCGCTCAAGGACGCCCACGACGAGCCCTATGACGGGGCCAACAAATACGTCATCCATTTCGACAAGGGACAGACCCCGCCAGCCGAAGGTTTTTGGTCGATCACGATGTACGACGCCCAGTATTTCTTCGTGGCCAATCCGATCAATCGCTATTCGATCAGCGCGCGGCAGAATCTGAAACCGAATCCGGACGGGTCAATCGACCTCTATATCCAGAAAGACTCGCCGGGCGCGGACAGGGAATCGAACTGGCTGCCCGCACCGGCCGGCAAGTTCATCCTCATGCTGCGGATGTACTGGCCGAACGAAAACGATCCATCGATCCTCGATGGAACATGGACAGTTCCCGAAGTGAAGAAGGCAAGCGGCGCATGAGCGCCAGAGCGCCACAGGCGTCGCTCAGTAAGCTAACGACAAGAGCGCTCGAACGGTGACAGGGAGCCGGCCATTAGCCGGCGTCAATGCCTCCTCGTGGCCCGGGCTGCCGAAATGTGGTGTTGCGGCAAGTCGGCAGCTATCTGGGGTACACCGGCCGTGCCGCTATCCCATTCGGGAAGGCAGCCCGTGACCCAAAGCGGTCATCCGCGCGCCGTGGCAGGAAGTGCTGCAGCAAGTCGGCAGCTACACCGGCCGTGGTGCTAACCCATTCGGAAAGGCAGCCCGTAACCCGTTGCGGAAGTGCGGTGCCCTCTTATTCGATAACCTTGTCGCAAGCGCGCCGTCACTTCGGCGCGGTGGGTCGGGTGCTTGCGGCGGGGAGTCACAGCCGGACCAGCGGGCAGTATGGCGCTCCGGGCATTGGCTTGGCTCTAGCCGGGTTGATGACGTCGTGGGATCGGGCGACAATCGCGCTTTGATAATTAGATTGACTTCTTAGCTCGGGGGATTCCTGCCATGACGAAACGCATTGCCCTCGCAGCGTCTCTTGCCCTCCTGATTGCAATTCTCCATCCTCGGCGGCGCCGGCGGATGATGCGATCGCCACAGCGTTGCAGAAGTGGTCGGATGCCTTCGCAAAGAAGGATTGGGCGCAATGAGCAGCCTACTTGTGAATGCTGATCGAAAATTGACCCCCATCGGCGTCATCGGGTCCTCGTTAGGCCTTGATATCATTGAAATCAGGTGATGGGACCCCATATGTGGACGGCCCCCTCCTCGCAAGCCTGTCGTTGCAGTGATTTGATCAGATCGATTGCGTCCATATGTCCGGCCTGTTGGGGCGCTCGCATAGGAACGCTGGGCAAGATGGTTTCCGCAACGCGAGTTCCAGACACGCCGGCGACCTTTGTGGCCAGTGGGGTCCACGGAGTATCTCGCGTCTAGGATCGATTGATCACACCATCTGCTCGTCACCTTGCAAGTTCTGACATCGGCTCAGCACGGTTGCAGTTAGGTTGCTCCCCGTGTCGGGCTGATTCTTACGCTGTGGCCGCCGAAGCAATAGGCGCGGACGTCGCCACGTAGGTTTCGCCTGTGACCATCAGTTTCCATGCGATGCGGGCCAACTTGTTTGCCAACGCCACGGCAGCCAGCTTCGGCGGCTTGCGCTTGAGAAGATCGATGAGCCAGGGCGACGCGCGTCCTTTGCAGCCAACGGCATGCCTGATTACCGCAGTTGCCCCCGACACCAGCACGGCGCGCAAGGCTTCATCGCCGGCCCGCGTGATGACGCCGAGCTTGACCTTGCCGGCCGTAGAATGGTCCCTCGGCGTCAATCCGATCCATGCCGCGGACTGACGCCCCGACCGGAATAGCTCCGGCGCCGGGGTCTTCATCATCAGCAATGCCGCGCGGATGAAAGTTGGGGCTCAGGTCAGCCGACATGCGCGGCCGGGACGTTAGCATCCGCCGACAACCTGCGCCCTTCACGCTGACGAATTCACGCGCTCGGCCATTTCGCGCAGGTAAGGCTCTATCCATATCTCATTCAGCTCCCGCATCAGCGAATACGCCTCATCGATCAGCGGCTTTGCCTGATCTGCACGACCCGAATGGGTAAGAACATCGGCGACCAGCATCAAGTAAAACGGCATATTTCGCTGGAAGCCGGTATTCCGATGCTGGGCGAGCGCCGCCAAAGCGGCCGGTATTGCATCCTTGTCCTGCCGCGAACGAAAGCGTGACCACGACGCGAGGAGCGGACCAAGATTGTACCATTGTCGGATTTTGTATTTGAGGCAGATAGCTGTCAGTTCATCTGAGAGTGTTTCGACCAACGAATAGTTATTCTGAAGGGCCGCGAAGGCTGCGTTATGCCGTACGACATAGGCGAGCGTCAGCGGGTGTCCGAGTATTCGCGCCTTCGCCGTCGCGGTCTCCATCAGCCTTTCGCCCTCATCAATTGAGCCGAGCAATTGCTTCACAGACCCCAAAAGCGTCAGGGCCGTTATTTCCGGATCGTGGCCAAAACGTGCGGCTAATCCTTCGGAGGGCAGGCTGCTCGCGTGGTTCAGCGCCTGATCAAGCGCCGCGGCTGCTTCGTCGAAGCGACCGCTCCAGAGCAAAAAAAATCCAGCGAAGCGGTGCCCTATCATCAAGGCGACGGGATCGCCCGTCTCTTCGCCAAGTTGAATAATCCGCGCGGTGTGTTCGAGCCCTTTTTCCAGGCTTCCGCCGCCCGCTCCGTAGAAGCTTACCTGGGGAAAAAGCGCATGCAAAAGTCTGTCTTTTTCGTTGAATTGTCGACAAAGTGCATCGGCGCGCTCCGCAATCGCCACCGTGCGCGGGTCGGTATAACCGTTGACCGTCATTGAAACGGGCGCCCATTCCACATAGAGGTCAAGCTCAAGTCGCTGGTTTGCATCGCTTGGTGGTAAGACGCGGATGATGTCCGCGCCTCTCTCAAACCAACGGATCGCTTCGACGTACGAATACCGGGACTCGAAGAGGCGCGCCGCAGCGAGCACATGCGTTAATGCATCTTGCGGCTTTTCAGCATTCAGCAAGTGTATCGCGATCTGCTCAGGCTGTTCGCGCACCGTCTCGGGAAAATGGTTCTGGATCGCTGCGGCGATCTTGGCATGAAGCTGTCGCCGCCGTTCGCGCAGCAAGGTGCTGTAAGCGGCATCCTGTACCAGAGCGTGTTTGAACAGATATGTCGCGTGCGGCGTCAGGCCCTGCGGGAACAGCAATCCGGCGGCGATGAGACGGTCCAGCGCCGATCTCAGCTCCGCCTCCGGCTTGAGCGTCACGGCGGCCAGCAACGCATGGGAAAACTCCCGCCCGATCGCCGCCCCGATCTGCGCCACCGATTTCGCGGCGCCGAGCCGGTCCAGCCGCGACATCAGCGAGGCGTGCAGGCTGGCCGGCACCGTAAGGGTCTTGGACGGAACCGACCCGGCCGCACGTCGCCTTTCTTCTTCGGTGCCCGCCTCCAGCACCGCCTTCGTCATCTCCTCCACAAAGAGGGGAATGCCGTCGGTGCGCTCCACAATTTCCGCCGTTATGTCTGCTGGTAACTCCTTGTCCCCGACAAGGCGCGTGACCATGGCGGCCGCTTCACGCTCTCCAAGCCGGTTAAGCGTTAGGCTCATCACGTGCGACTGTCCAACCCACGGCGCGTTGAACTCGGGGCGGAAAGTCACGACAAGCAAGATCGGAAGAGTTTTGACCCGCTCCACCGTCCGACCGAACGCTTCCAGGCTTGTCGGGTCGATCCAATGCGCATCCTCGAGGATCATGAGCACCGGTCGTTGTCCTGCCAATACAGCGAGTTGTGCTGTCAAGGCTTCCAGAGTTGCCTGCCTGCGCTGGTCCGGGGCCAGGTTAAGCACGGGATATCGTCCGTCATTCGTCAGCGACAACATTTCGGAAAAGAGTGCCGCGTCCCGCGCAGAGGTCAAGGTCTGCGCCAGCATCGCATCGAGCTTGTCCAGTTTCGCTTGCGGGGTGTCGTCGTATGTCAGCCCTGCGGCACGCTCCAGTTGGCCGACGATCGGATAAAGTGCGCTGTCCGTGTGCTGCGGCGAGCAGAAATAGCGCAAGCGTGTGTGCGGTTCGGTGGCGACCCGTTCCAGCAGCGCGGCGGTGAGGCGCGATTTGCCAATCCCGGCCTCTCCGGAGAGCAACACCACCTGCCCTTCACCAGTCTTGACCCTCGACCAGCGTCGCAGCAGCAATTCAGCTTCCTCTTCCCGCCCGATAAGGGTGGTCAGGCGTGACGCACGCATTGCCTCGAAACGTCCTTCAACCGAGCCCGCAACGCCACCCACGCCGGCACCGGCGCGGCGATGCCTTTAAGGTTATTCGGCCCGAAGTCCTCAAGCTCGAAGAGATTTCCGAGAAGTTTGCGCGTCCCCTCTGCGAGAACGACCGTATTCGGCTCGGCGATCCCCTGCAGGCGCGCCGCCAGGTTTGGCGTCTCGCCGACGATGCCACGTTCCTGCGCCTCCCCCGAGCCGATCAGATCGCCGACGACGACCAGCCCGGTCGCAATGCCGACTCGCGTCTGTAGTGCAGCGCGTGTCTCCAAACTTGCTACTGCCGCGATCAGCGCCAGCCCTGCGCGTACCGCCTGCTCGGCGTCATCCTCGTGCGCTTGCGGATAACCGAAATAGACCAACACACCGTCGCCCATGTACTTCGCCACGAATCCGCCGAAGTGGCGCGCAGTTTCGCTGACACATTTCTGATAAGCAGAAATGACTTCTCGCAAATCCTCCGGGTCCATGTTGGTAGAGAGGACCGTCGAACCGACCAGGTCTGAAAATAACACAGTGATCTGGCGGCGCTCGGCGGAGTCCTGGACTGTCGGTTCAGACAGCGCTGCCTGCGGCGGCGCGGGAGTGGCCCCGGCAAGCTCCGCAATTGCTTCCGTCAGTTTCTTGCGATGGCCGAACGAGGCGACCCCAATGTCCCTGAGATCGTCATTGGTCAGCCGCCCCAACAACTCGGCGTCGATGTCGTTGGCGCGAAAAGCTTCCGCGTACTGCCCGAGACCGATCCGGCGGAGCCACTCGTCAATGTCCAAGTTAAGCCCCCTGGGCCCTTGTCAGCGAGCCGGCCTTGGATTGGCCATTTGGACGCCAACAAATCTACAGTAGCATAATCCCTTGGCCACGCTGCACCAGACCCATCTGACCACCCTAGAGTGACAGGTGATCGGTCCACAGCGGTCGGCGGGACTTGCTGCAGCGCAAATATGTATTGAGCCCGGTCGCGTGCGCAGCCAAGTTGCTTGAGCTTTTCAGGACACTCACCCCTCCTTTGCAATTTATCGTACTCGATATGGGAGGAACAGGGCCGTGATCAGTCTATCGAGATCATCACGGATCGCCTCATTTGTCCGACCGCTTGCGATAGGTGCCCCTTTCCGTGCACGTCCTCGATGAGAATGATCTCGCCGACGCCAATGATGCGTGTCTCGCCGTCGCTTGCTGTTATTTTGTTGGGTGCATCAAGGTTGATGACGTATTTTTGGAGCGCATCAACGCGCGATGCGCGCACTGATGGATGCCATCGGGTTGAGCGAGATCGCCGCCGGCGCGGGGCCAGCGTATCGGAAGCGGAAAGCAGCAT
>Ga0070738_10003480_pt1 | contig 20587 bp, 18 predicted proteins | sample Coa_R2_2_FD_66446 | JGI IMG/M metagenome (GOLD analysis project Ga0070738, IMG submission 66446) | Surface soil microbial communities from Centralia Pennsylvania, which are recovering from an underground coalmine fire - Coalmine... | ecosystem: Environmental > Terrestrial > Soil > Unclassified ... | reverse complement strand
CTTGTAATTCCGATGATTCGGGAAACTTCAGCACAGCGAAGACTTCATCAAGCAGATCGCCGATGTTATGGCCGTGCTCGGCTGAGATGGGGACGAGGTTCTTGACTCCGAGGCGGCGAAAGTTCTCGGCTTCTGCGTCGAGAGCTTCTGTGTCGATTTTGTTTACCGCGAGAAAGAGCGGCTTGCCGGTCTTGAGGAGCAAGCGGGCGAGGTCGATATCGGGCGAAGCCAGTTCGCTGCGGCCATCGACCACCATGACGATTGCCTGCGCTTCTTCGAGCGCGACGCGGGCCTGGCGGAAGATCTCGGCGGGAATAAGTGCTTCGTCGTCGGGGATGATGCCGCCGGTATCAACGAGACGCGCAACCTTGCCTTCCCATTCCACCTCGCCATAGATGCGGTCGCGGGTTATGCCGGGTTCATCACCCACGATAGACCGACGCGAGCCGGTAAGCCGGTTGAACAGCGTGGATTTGCCTACGTTGGGACGGCCAACGATAGCGAAAACCGGCTGATCTGCTGATTCGGCAGACTTTATGGTTTTGCGCGTCGTGCGTTTCTTTGCGTTCAAAATCTTTCTCCTGGGTGACGCGCTGAGAGGGCGAACACTTGTCTATTATAGAAACGAGTATTCGCCGGAATTTCGCCCATGTCCACAGTAACCCAAACTGCGCCTTCGCTACCCTCGCTCTTCGATTTCTTCGCGCCAGGAGGCGTGCTGTCGCGTTCGAGTCTGCCCTATGAATTCCGCAAAGGGCAACTGGAGATGGCACAGGCTGTGGAGCGCGCGCTGGAAGAACATCGACATCTGATCGTCGAAGCGGGAACGGGGACGGGAAAGACTCTGGCGTATCTGCTGCCGGCGCTGCGGACGGGGCAGCGGGTGATTATCTCGACCGGGACGAAGAATCTGCAGGAACAGCTTTTCTTCAAGGATGTTCCGTTTCTCGAATCGCTGCTGGGGCCGCTGCGCGTTTGCTACATGAAAGGACGCGCGAATTATCTATGCCGCCACAAGCTGTACGCGTTACGGGATCAGCCCATCCTGAACGGTCTGGAAGAAATCGAACAGTATCGCGCCATTGCCGAGTGGGAGAAGACGACCGAGACGGGCGACCGTGCCGAGATTGATTCACTGCCGGAGACAAGCGCGGTGTGGGGCAAACTCGATGCGCGCAGCGATGCGTGCCTGGGGCAAAGCTGCCCGAATTATGAGCGTTGCTTCATTACGGAGATGCGGCGCAGAGCGGCGGAGAGCGATGTCGTCATTGTCAACCATCATCTCTTTTTTGCCGATCTTGCCATCAAGCAGCAGGCCGGTGCTGCTCCGGATGCTGGAGTGTTGCCGGATGCCGTGGCAGTGATCTTTGACGAAGCGCATGAGCTGGAGGACGTGGCCTCAAGTTACTTCGGCATCAGCCTGAGCAATGTGCGTTTTGAAGAGCTGGCGCGTGATCTGGAAACGATGCTGCGCGCGAAGCAGGCGCTGAGCAGCGGCCTGCACTCAGCATCGCAGTTGCTGCGTGAACGGGCACGGATGTTCTTCGGCGCTCTGCCGATGAGCACGGGTGGCGAAGGACGCATGCAGTTTGCCAATCGCGATGAGTTTCTGGAGACGCAGGGCGATCTCTATATCGCGCTGCTCAATGCGCTGCATCGCCTGGAAGGCGAACTGGAGAATGTACGCGGCGTGGAAGAGGCTCCCGGATTAAAAAGACGAGCTACAGATATTCGCGAGCATTTGAAATTCCTGATGGAGGCGGATGATCGGAACACCGTCTTCTGGCTGGAGAGGCGCAGCGCAGGACGCGGACGCGAAGCGGGCCGCAATACATATCTGCAGGCGACTCCGATTGATGTTTCTCAGTTGCTGGGTGAGTTGCTTTTCGAAAATTTTCCCAGCGTGATTCTGACTTCGGCCACGCTGACCGTGCAGGGCGGATTTGAGCACATCCGTCGGCGCGTAGGCATGCAGGACGCACGGGAACTGGTTGTGCCGTCGCACTTCAGATACGGCGAACAGGCGTTATTGTATCTTCCGCCGGATATGCCCGACCCGCGTGATCCAAATTTTCAGGATCAGGCGACGAAACAGATTCGCCGCATGCTGGAACTTTCTGAGGGGCGCGCCTTCTGTCTCTTTACCAGCTATCAGCAGATGCGGGACATCTATGAGCGCCTGTTAATGGAACTGCCGTATACGCTTCTGCTGCATGGCAGCGCGCCGCGCAAAGCGCTATTGGAAGAATTTCGTACCACGCCGAATGCTGTGCTGTTTGGCACATCGAGTTTCTGGCAGGGTGTGGATGTGCAGGGCGAGGCGCTGAGCTGCGTCATCATTGACCGCCTGCCGTTTGCTGTGCCGACTGATCCTGTAGTGCAGGCGCGCATGCGCGCGATTGAAGAGAGCGGCAGAAGCCCGTTCTTCGAGTACCAGGTGCCGTCTGCCGTCATTACGCTGAAACAGGGCTTTGGACGGCTGATTCGCTCGCTCGAAGACCGCGGCGTGCTCATGTTGCTTGACCCGCGTATCCAGCGGCAGCGTTATGGGCGCGTTTTTCTCGACAGCCTGCCGCCCTATGGCATTACACACGATATTGCCGCAGTCAGCGATTTCTTTCATCGCAAATAATTCTCACTTGACCATGGATCAGGCTTGGCTCAAAGTGAGATTTTGCCTGAAATCTTCAGTCAGAGGCCATTCCATGCAAATTACCTGCAAAATAGTGGCAGGACTCTTTATTCTTGCCGGTGCCGGTCTCGCGCAGACGCCCGCGCCAAATCCACTCAAGCCCTATATCAAAGAAGGCGCTCCGGTAATTGTGCTGAACAATGTGCGTCTGATTGACGGCACGGGCGCTCCTGCGCGGGAGAGGATGCGGATCGATATCAACCACGGCAAGATCACGAACGTGCAAAGCGCGATGCTGCGCAATGCTTTTCCGCCGGATGCGAAGGTGATCGATCTGGAAGGCAAGACGGTCTTTCCAGGCATGGTCGGCATGCACGAGCATCTATACTACGCGACGCCGCTGGAGCCGAAGGACGGCGTAGTCTTTTTTGGCGAAGCGCCGGATTCTGCGCCGCGACTCTATCTTGCGGCTGGAGTCACAACCGCTCGCACGGCTGGCAGCGTTGAGCCATACGCGGACATTCAACTCAAGAAAGCCATCGATGCCGGGCAGATCCCAGGACCGAAGCTACGGCTGACTGCTCCGTATCTGGAAGGCAAGCCGACGCTGGGCCCGCAACTTTATGAGTTGAAAGATGCGGCGGACGCAGGACGGCTGGTGGACTACTGGGCCGATGAAGGAGCCACATCGTTCAAGGCGTATATGCATATTACTTCAGAGGAACTGAAAGCAGCGATCGAGCATGCGCACGCGAAAAATTTGAAGATCACCGGGCATCTCTGCTCGATTGGATTTACCGAGGCTGCCGATATGGGGATCGACAATCTGGAGCACGGCATGGTGGTGGATACTGAGTTCTTTTCGGAGAAGAAGCCGGGCGTGTGTCCGGGGCAGCGTGGGCCGATGATGGAGATGGCCAAGAGCCTCGATATAGAAGGCGCGCCGGTGCAGAAGATGATTCAGGAACTGGTAGCCAGGCATGTTGCGGTGACATCGACACTGGCGATTTTCGAGAGCTTCATCGGCAGCCGACCTCCGCTCGAATTTCAAATTGAGGAAAGGCCGTCGATGTCCAGCGAATCATGGAGCCATGTGCTGGAAACGCGCGCCTCGCTGGCTGAGCACGCCGACAAGTCGCCATGGGCTGTGCTGTTGAAGAAAGAGATGCAGTTCGAGCGCGACTTTGTGAAGGCCGGGGGCTTACTTATGGCTGGATGCGATCCGACTGGATTCGGCGGCGTTCTGGCCGGCTATGGCGATCAGCGGAACCTTGAGCTGCTGGTTGAGGCTGGATTTACGCCGCTAGAGGCGATTCATATCGCGACGGAAAACGGTGCAAAGTGGCTGGGCGAGGATGCGAGCATCGGAACGATTGCCCCGGGAAAGGCGGCGGACATTGTCGTTGTCGATGGCAATCCGGCGGAGAAGATCAGCGACGTAGAAAAAGTCGAGACAGTCTTCAAGGATGGAGTGGGCTATGATCCGGCGAAGTTGCGCGCGTCGGTGCAGGGGCTGGCCGGAATCCGATAGCATAAGAACGGGATATGGCCCGCAACCTCTACATCCTTGCCGGAACGCTGCTGCTGTTTGCGCTCATTTCGTGCGGCATGACGTTCTTCGGCAATTCACAAACAGGGCTGCCCGGCAACGGCTCGCTTTGGAAGACAACTGCGCTGTTTCTCACGCTGGGCGGTTTGCTGGTTGCGCTGTTCGGCGTGATGACGAACATGTTTGAGCAGGTAGACCGCCGCGCCGAAGAGCGGCGTTATCGTGAACGCATCGAACAGCGGCGCCGCAGGCCGCGTCTCTGACAAAAAGCTACAATAGAGAAAGGGCCGATTTGCCCGAGAGAGTTAAGCAAGCATGTATGAAGTGACTGTGGAGCGCGGGTTTTCTTCCGGACACTACCTGCGCAATTACAAAGGCAAGTGCGAGAATCCGCACGGCCACAACTACAAGGTCCGCATTACCTTACGCGGTGAGCAGCTGGACCAGGCCGGTCTGCTGCTCGATTTCAAGGATTTGAAACAGGTGATGCGTCCGGTGATTGACCGCATCGATCACCAGATGCTGAACGAGCTGGAGCCGTTTACCGAGATCAATCCATCGGCGGAAAATCTGGCACGCTATTTCTACGACGAGACAAACAAGCAGCTTGCCGAGATGACCGATGGACGCGTGCACGTGAAGGACTGCACAATCTACGAGACCGACACCACGACGGCGACGTATTACGAGTAACGCAGCCGTGTACCTGATTGAAATCTACAAGTCTGTTCAGGGAGAATCCAGCTACGCCGGATGCCCCTGTATTTTTGTGCGCCTTGCGGGCTGCAACCTGCGCTGTTCCTGGTGCGATTCGGAGTATACCTTCAAGGGCGGCTACAAGCTTTCTGAAGATGAAGTTGTCGCTGAAATTGAGAAGCTGGCTCCGGTGAAGCTGGTGGAGTTTACCGGCGGCGAGCCCCTGCTGCAGGAGCGCGAGCTGGTTCCGCTCATGGAGCGGCTGCTCGCTTCTGGATATGAACTGATGATCGAGACCAGCGGTGAGCGGCCTCTGGATCGCGTGCCTGCTGCTGTGCACAAGATTGTAGACGTAAAGTGTCCCGGTTCCGGCGAGGGCGGCAGCTTCCGTATGAGCAATCTCAACTTTCTGACGAAGAGAGATGAAGTTAAGTTTGTCGTCAGCAACCGCAGCGATTATGAGTTTGCCCGCGATTTCATTCGCCAGCATGCTTTGGAAGCAAGAACGGGTTCAGTGCTGCTCTCTCCAGCTTTCAGCAAAACACCGTCGACGGCCCGGAGCACAGAAAACTGCATGCTCGATCCACGGGAACTGGTGGAATGGATGCTGGCCGATGGCCTGGATGCGCGGCTAAGCCTGCAGATTCACAAATACATATGGGAGCCCCAGAAGAAGGGGGTCTGAAGGCAGCTAAGAATCGGATGGCTAAAAAACCGGGTAGCTGATTTGCTAAAAGATAGCGTAACTGGGTGCAGATTTTGATCTTATCATCCGCGATGACTTCGTGTTTCAGCCAGCCGCTTTATTGCGGCTGCGTCTGCAGGTACTTATCGAACGGAATCTCAAAATAGAAAAGTTCTTTCCCGTCCGCGTCTTTCACCTGGCGAAAGAGGAGCTTTGCGCCGCGAAGGGGAGCGTTGCCTAGTCCCTGAATATCGTAGAAGAGGAACCCGGCGCGGGTGGTGTGCGGCTCGACGACGAGGGCGCCGTATTCAAATTCTGAGAAATCCTGCTCGATTTTATCGTTAGGCGTTTTAGGTTTGGTGTGGATTTTGATGGGGCCAATGGGAATGCGTTCGCCCGTCTTATCGCGGAGAGAGATGCGCCGCTCTATGTCCTCGGGTTCGGCTGCGGGGATTCTGTCGCCATGAGCGCTGACGAAGTTAATGCGTACATCTTTCAGCGAAATTGGCCTGTCGCCACTGTTGGTGATGATAATGCGGATGGGAAGGAATTGGTGATCGAGATAGTTCACCCGGAACATTTTTATCTTTTCTTCCGTATTCCAGGGTTCCGCAGCGATGGCAACGTGCTCTTCCTGATGGATATCCACGGCTGGGTAGGTAGCAGCATCTTTAGCCGGCGGCGGTCCATGCTCAAAAGCTGATGATTGTCCGATACAGCAGGCAGCCAGCAACACCAGGGCAAGATAAGAACGAGAGCGCATCATCCTGTGGACGATTATCATCAACGCTTAAGACTTCCGTAAAGTGATATTGGTAAGCGGATGGTGCTTCTCTACAGCCTGGCTCTCGCTCTTGTGCTCATTGTGGGCGCCCCGTACTGGCTTTTCCGCATGGCGAAGAGCGGGAAGTACCGCGAAGGGCTAAGCGAGCGGCTGGGGTTTGTCCCGAAACGACTGCTGGCCGGTGGAGAGCAGCCGGTCATCTGGGTGCATGCTGTTTCGGTGGGCGAATTGCTGGCTTCGGCACGCATGATTGAAGATTTGCGGAAGGAGCTTCCCGGCTGGCGTATTGTGGTTTCGACCACGACCCGGACGGGGCAGGCGCTGGCGCGGCAGCGCTTTGGGGCTGAGAACACCTTTTATTTCCCTTTAGATTTTGCTTTTGCTGTGCGCTCGTATCTGCGCGCGCTGAAGCCACGTCTGCTTGTGCTGATGGAGACAGAGTTCTGGCCGCGTCTGCTGGTAGAGTGCCGCCGGAGCAGCATGCCAGTTGCGGTAGTGAACGCGCGTATCTCGGACCGTTCCTGGCCGCGGTATCGGCGGCTGCAGTTTGTTTGGAGGCGATTGCTGGGTAGTTTGAAGCTGGTTCTGGCCCAGAGCGAGACAGATGTCGAACGCCTGGAGGCGCTTGGCGCTGCGAATGTTCGTTACGGGGGCAATCTGAAATATGACATTCGGATCGCTGCTCCAGCGGCAGTGACGCAGGAACTGGCGAAACAAGTTACGCCCGGCACGAAGGTGCTGGTGTGCGGAAGCACGCTCGAAGGTGAAGAGCAAATCCTGCTCGAAACGGCGCCTTCGGATGTACTGATGATTCTTGCGCCGCGACATCCTGAGCGATTCGAGGCTGTAGCGCGGTTGCTGGAGCGCTGCGGCAGGCCGTGGGTTCGGCGGTCGGGGTGGATGATATCTCCTGTGCCGCTTAATGCTGGAAGTGTGTTTCTGCTGGATTCGATTGGTGAGCTGGCTTCGGTGTATTCGCTGGCCACGGTGGCATTTGTCGGCGGCAGCCTGGCTACCGGCGGCGGCCATAATCCTCTGGAAGCAGCGCAGTTCCGCGTTCCGGTGGTAATGGGCCCACATTATGAGAATTTCCGTGCCATTGTCGATCGATTGGGAGAAGAGGACGCGATTCGCATTGCACCGCCCGGAGAGCTTGCGAAGGAGTTGAAGGTGCTTTTCGAAGACGAAATGACCGCACAAAGTGTGGGGGAGCGCGCCCATTCTGTTTTTAAGGCAGAGGCAGGTGCGACTGCGCGGGCGGTTACCGCGCTGGCTGCTATTGCGCGGAGGGGGGTCTAGTGCGTTGGGGACTGCTGCCGCTGACTCCGCTCTATGCTGCGGCTGTGGCGGCGAAGAATGCTGCGTATGACCGAGGCTGGCGCGCGTCGCAGAGGCTGAAATGGCCGGTCATCAGCGTGGGAAATGTTTCGGTCGGCGGTTCCGGGAAAACGCCGTTTGTCATCGCGCTGGCGAAGCTGCTTAAGCAGCAAGGTATTCATGTCCATGTGCTTTCGCGTGGGTATGGACGCAGCTCGAACGCAGTGGAGCGCGTTGACCCGCTTGGAAACGCCGAGCGGTATGGGGACGAGCCGCTGCTGATCGCGCAATCGGCAGATATTCCGGTGTATGTGAGCGTAAGCCGCTATGAAGCAGGAAAACTGGCTGAGAGTGAACATTCAGGAGCCGGTATTCATCTGCTGGATGATGGATTTCAGCATCGCAGGCTGGGTCGGACTGTCGATATTGGTCTCGTGCATCGCAGTGACTTTGAAGAAGTCTTGCTGCCCGCTGGAGGGTTACGTGAGCCCGTCTCTTCGCTGAAGAGGGCTTCCGTGCTGGTGCTGCGTGAAGAAGATGGCGATCTTGTACAAAAGCTGAAAGAGCGCGGCATCCAAAAGCCGATATGGCGGATCAAGCGTTCCATCGAAGTGTCTGCGGGGCAAGAGAAAGCGATAGCATTTTGCGGCATCGCCAGGCCGGAGGAGTTTTTTGAAATGCTTCGAAGGCACGGCGTGAACGTTATTCTTGCGCGATCCTTCTGCGATCATCATCGCTATAGCGACGAAGACGTGCGGCAATTGGTTCAGCTGGGAAGAGAATATGCGCCGGGTATGTTTCTTACTACAGAGAAAGACCTGGTCCGCTTATTGCCGGCGCAGAAGAAAAGCCTCGACTCTGCTGCGCCTCTGCGTGTGGTGAAGCTTACGGTTGAGTTCTGCAATGAGGCGGCTGTGTTGCGCGATTTACGAGCGCTGCTTCCATCCGGTTTTGACCAGATGCTGTGAGAAAATGAGAGCTTGCCAACAGAAAATCAGCAGTTGCGGGTGCTCATTCTGCGGTTGGGCGCAATGGGCGACATTCTCCATGCTATGCCCGCAGTCACAGCGCTGCGCGTGAAGCATCCTGAATGGTTTATAGGCTGGGCAGTGGAGCCGCAATGGCGCGGATTGTTGGCCGCCGAAGGGGCGGAGACGCGCAGTCCGGCCATGCCGATTGTGGACGAACTACATATTGTTCCTGCAAAAGCGTGGGCGCGCAGGCCATTCAGCGGACAGACGATCGAGCAAATGCGCCAAATACGCCGCGAACTGCGGAGCGCTCAATACGATGTCTGCTTGGATCTGCAGGGCGCGGTGCGTTCGGCCATGCTGGGAAAATGGGCGCACTCGAAACGTCTGATTGGTGAAGAGCAGCCGCGTGAGTGGGCAGCGCGATATCTTTTTGATGAGGCTGTTCCTACGCAGGGAGTACACGTTATTGAGCAGGGCATGGAGGTAGCGAACGCCATAATATCCGAGGAGCTGCCGGTGACGCTGCCCTGGCTGCCGGTGGGCGAAAACGCGGAGCGGTGGTGTGATGAAACGCTTGCGGTGTTTGAAGGAAAGCGCTTTGTGATTCTGAACCCAGGCGCGGGCTGGGGCGCGAAGCGCTGGCCAGCCGAACGTTATGGCGAGATTGCTCGCTTATTTATAGAGAGAGGCTATGGAGTGATTATCAACTCCGGACCGGGCGAGGAAAGGCTGGCAGAAGAGGTAAATCAGGGTGCAAGAAACAAAGCGCTGGCCCTTTCCCCCGCACTTGACGAACTGATTGCGCTTACGCGCCGAACTGCACTTGTGATCGCCGGAGATACGGGGCCGCTGCATCTGGCATCGGCGCTGGGCAAGCCGGTCCTTGGCATCTATGGTCCTACCGATCCGGCGCGCAACGGCCCATTTGGAGGCCGGTTCCGAGTGTTGCGGCATCCGGAGAGCAAGCGCGACCACAGCCGCCGCGCCGAGCCGGAAGCGGGATTGCTCACCATTACACCGAACGAGGTATGGAACGCCGCGATGGAGCTACTGGAAAATGCCTGCTGACTGGAGCCGTATTGCGCGCCGTATTCGCGTGCCGATGGGTTTCATCTTTGCCGGATTCTATATCTGGCTGGCGCGACCCACGTTTATTTCCATGGCATGGAGTCTGCTGCTGGTAATTCCCGGCCTGTGGCTGCGCGGCTACGCTGCCGGATATGTGAAGAAAAATGCCGAACTAACCATGACCGGACCTTACTCATATACGCGCAATCCGTTGTATCTGGGTTCCATGCTTATTGCATTTGGTTTCGCCGCGGCTTCAAGAAGCATCGTGATTGTTCTGCTGCTGGCAGCGCTTTTTGCCCTGATTTATATTCCGGTCATCCGCTCAGAGGAGGCATTTCTGCGCTCTAAGTTTGCCGGGTTTGATGCCTATGCCGCCAGTGTGCCGCGCCTGGTGCCGCGTCTGCGGCCTGCCCGTATCGAAACGGGACAGGGCAATTTTTCTTTCCCCTTGTACCGCAAGCACCGCGAGTACAATGCACTCATGGGTGCGACCGCCATTTACGCTGTGCTCGCCCTCAGAATCATTTTCAAGCATTAGAAGAGTGAGCACGGATATTGAATTGGCGTTCTAAATTTTTTTCTATCGTTTTTTGTTTTTTGTTGCTGACAAACTTGCGGGCAGCCCAGACTCCTCAGAACCTGCCGCAATTGCCTGCTCCCCATCCAGGACTTGGACTCCCGGCAAAGCAAAGCCTCACCTATAGCGTGGATTGGCGTGTCTTTCCTGCCGGCACAGTTACGTTTCATCAGGAAGCAGATGGCGATGTACAACGAATCACCGTTGTCGGCGATTCTATTGGGGCCGTGAACCTCATCTACCGCGTCAGCGACCGCTTTCAATCATCGTTTCATCGCCGCACCGGCTGCTCTGCCGGATTCAGCAAACAGCTGATTGAAGGCCGCCGTCAGGTGAACAGCGATCTGAAATTCGATTACGCGCAGGCGAAAGCTGTTCTCGATGAAAAAAACCTTGTTTCCGGAATCAGCAAACATCAGGAGACGCCGATTCCCGCGTGCGTTTCTGATCTGCTTTCGGCCATTTTTTATACCGCTTCCCAGCCGTTGCAGATAAATCAAAACTTCCAGATTCCAGTCTTTGACGCGGGCAAAACAATTCCTGTGACGATGAAGATTGAGGGCAAGGAATCGCTCAAGCTGCCTTCAGGCACCTATCAGACAGTCCGAGTGCAGCCCACAGCAGATGCCGGTGTGGTGAAGAACCGCGGCAACATCTGGGTCTGGTACACGGACGATGACCGCCACATGCCGGTGCAGATGCGGGCAAGACTTTTCTGGGGAACCATTACGTTCCGGCTTACCAGCATGGATCAGAAATAATTACTGGATTCGATAGCGCTCGCGCATCAATCGCTGCAAGCGTGGCTTATAGATGAGGTTATAGGCCAGTTCTTTGTCAGGGAACATGGCCAGCGCGGCACGGCGGCTGTCAGCCACCATTTCGGCGGCCTCGTCCACGGTCAGGGTTTCGTCCTGACTGATGACCGACATTACCATGTTCATCATCATCTGCAGACGGCGAATTTTGCGCTGCTCTTCGCGCAACTCTTCCGGGGTCTGGCGCGCAGGTTCGTTCGTTTCAGGAGAGTTGATGTGTGTATGCGGAAACTCTCGATTGCCATCAACTTCGCTTGGGCCCATTCCTGTCCTCCATAGGCGACGATTAGGGGCTTGCTTTTCGTCATCCTACAACGGTACAGATGCTCTGCAAATGGAAAAGATGTCAGGTTGTGATCGAATTGGTACGTGGTCAGGGTAGAGGAACTTGTTGCCATCCAGCCGCTGTCACATGTTTGCCGTCTAAATAGAACGTAGAAGCGCCAAGCAGGTCCGTACGATAGGTGCGAGCGCCTGCAGTTTCAAGCTTTTCCAGGGTCTCGAGTTTTGGGTGGCCGTAATAATTATGCTGACCAACAGAGATGACTGCATACGAAGGCGATACGGCCTTTAGAAATGCAGGGGTGGTGGAGGTTTTGCTGCCGTGATGCCCGACCTTCAACAAGTCAGAACGCAGGCCGCCCAGGGCGACCATTCGTGTCTCGCTGAACGCTTCAGCATCGCCTTCGAGCAAGGCTGAAGAATTGCCATAGCTGATGCGCAGCACGAGAGAATCGTCATTGCCGGGCGTTTCTTTCGGGTGGTAATCAGGTGCCGGGGAAAGCACTTGTATCTGCGTACTCCCGAAACGAAATGCATCTCCGGCAGAATGTTGCCGGGTTTCGATATGCAATATCGCAGCTTCCCTTATGATCCGATCATAGGCGGGCGAATCCGGATTGCGGCCAATCCACAGTTCGCGCGGGCGAAAGTTAGCAAGCACAGCCTGCATGCCGCCGATATGGTCGGCGTGGGCGTGCGTGATCGCCACGGCATCAAGTCTGCCAATCCCGCGTGCCCACAGCGCTTGCGAAATCACGTCTTCACCTATGTCGAATTTCGCATCCGGTGATGCGCCGGCAATACCGCCGGCATCGATCAGAAGAGTTTTCCCCTCAGGGGTGATCACCAGCAGCGAATCGCCCTGGCCCACATCAATGGTGGTTATCTCAAGGGAGCCGCTTCGATAAAGCATGCGATGCGGCAGAATGACAATCAAAGCAGCAGCGGCAAGGCAGGCGAAAGCAAGTGTAATTGCCGGTTTCTGTCGCCGGATAATCCATATTGCGAGAACTGTGCAGGTCATCCACAAGGCAACGGTTTGTATCGACGGGGTTGGGATGCGGATATCGCCTGTTATCGAATTGGCAAACAAATGCACCACCCACAACACTGTATGCAGCGCACAAGCCGTTGCTGCAACTGGCACAAATGCTATTGCAGGTGCGACGAGAACAACCAGCAGTGTGAGAATAGCCGACGGGAGCAGGAATCCGAGCAGAGGAACAATGAGGAAATTCACCGGCAGCGCCACTGCGGTAATGCGGTGGAAATAAAGCGCCATCGGCAGCGACATGACGAGTTCGACGATTATGGAAATCAGCAACAATTCCAGAACGCGCAGGCACAACCGCACGAAAAATGAAATGCAGTTGGATATATGCCGGCCAACCAGAAAATGCGCGTGCTCGACAATCAGCCGGAGGCTTACGCGAAACTGCGCGACACGAGGAGGCAACGCCGAGTCAATCGGCAACAGCCAGAGATCACGCAATGCCGCCAGATAAGGCGCGAAAGTCTTTTCCGCAATCGGCGCGGCAATACCCGCAATGGCCAATACGGAAAGCAGTGTCATCTGAAATCCCGCCTCGAACAATGCGTGCGGATTCATCACGAGCAACCCCAGAGCGGCGAATCCGATGGCATTCAAAGCGCTGCGTTCCCGCCATAACAGCCGACCGAGGAGATAGAGCGTGATCATCCAGAAAGAGCGCTGTACCGGCTGACCGTATCCGGTAAAGAGCGCATAGCTGAAAGAGAGCAGGATCGTGAAGCCTGTGGCTACAATGCGCGACATGCGCACGGCCTTTGCAATAAAGAAGACAAGTCCAGCGAAGATCGCCAGGTGCATTCCGGAAACAACCAGCAGATGGAACGATCCTGTGCGTTCAAATCCTGTCCGCACACCACGCGAGAGGTAGCTGCGGTCGCCGGTGAGCATCGCTGTCAGCAAGGTTGCATCTTCGTGGGTCAAGCGAAGGAAGAGAGGAATTTTGTGAGATGATTGCTGCCTCTCTGCAAAGGCAATCAGGCGCTGGCTCGCATTTTGCTGAATAACCCGCAGCCGACAGGTGATTGATGTACGCGACGACTTCCTGACAATGGTAAATAACGCAGCTTTGCCGTTGCCGAATGCGCCGATTCCTTCATGCAACATGTATGCGCGCTCATTCCAGACGCCGGGATCCAGATATCGCTCCGGCTGTCGCATCGTTACAGCCGCGCGTACGGTATCCGAACATGCAATGCGCGGAAATGCGAAGTCAATCGGCGCATAGATCGTAAGCGAGAGACCGCCTGTCAGTGGTTGCGGCGTGCCATCACTCCCAATTACCGAAGTCAGGTTTAGTTGCATTTGCTGGCTTTGTTCGTTGCGCGTTTTTTCAGAGAAAGGAAGCGCCGATTCCGTTCGACGCATTGGCCCAAATCGAACTACAGTTCCTTCGACGATACGCATCGATCCATCTGCCAGCAGACTCAGTTGTGTTTGTGGAGATGGGAGCGGAGCAATCTCAGCGCATAAAGCTCCGAGAATGAGAAAAACAGCGCCTAAAGGCAGCAGTGAAGTCCTCTGTGCCTTATAAGCCGCAAGCAGGCATAGACCGCCGGAGAGTGCGAGTCCAGCGAGCAGCAGTACGGGAACCAGCCATACAAAAGAGGCAACAAATATTCCGCATGAAAAACAAACAGCGGCAAACAACAAAGGAACAAAATGGAATTTTAGCGGCTCAGTCACTGGAGAGAATGGCGTTGCCTGAGTCATAGTTGGGTCATCACATCAGCAGGACTCGAGCAGTTTGTCAATCGAGCGACAACACCGTGACGCTCTCGAGATGAAAGGTCTGCGGGAACAGGTCCACCATGTGTATGGTTCTGATGTGATAGCCGGATTCTACCAATCCATGCAGGTCGCGCGAGAGCGTTGCCGGGTCGCAGGAGACATAAACCATGTTTTGCGGCCTTACTTTGGTAAGCATGTTGACGACACTATTCCCGAGTCCGGTACGCGGCGGGTCAACGACGATCAGATCCGGGCGTGGTCCGTGCTGCCGTCGAAGAAATTCAAGCGTGCCGCTCTGAACGGCTTTGTGCGTGTCTCCCGACAAATTTCTGCGCAGATCGGATGCCGAAGACGGAGCGGCCTCAACTGCTATAACTTTCTCGAATTTATGGCTAAGCGCCTGTGCGAACAGTCCCGCGCCGGCGTATAAGTCCCAGGCGAGTTTGCCGGAAAATTCGGTTGTGACAAGCTCCACCAGGCGATCAATCAGGAAGCGGTTGACCTGAAAGAATGAGCCTATACTCACCTGATAGGCAAATCCGGCAGCCCGATAGGTAAGCGTCTGCGCTCCCCATTCGGCAATTTTCTCGTCTTGAGATTGAAAAATGGCGGCGCCGGCAAGCGCGGGAATATCTTCGCGTAGCGCTTCGCAGATTTCTTTCAGCGTTGAGGCTGTTTGTTGGGTCCATAAAGAAATGAGCAGTTCGCTCTCATCTGCGCTGGTAAAGAATTCAATCTCGTTGAAGTTCTGAATGTGTTCCCTGCCTAAGGTGGTGATAGCCTTGATTGCCTGCTGGATGAGCGGCGCAGAAATCGGGCAGCGGCTTACTGGCAGGTCCTCCTGCGAAGCGCGCTTTTTATAACACAGCGCGAAGGGATCACGGTGCACGTGAAGACGCGCGCGGTTGCGGTAACCCAGGGACTCTGCGAAGACCGGAATGATCTCAGGGAGCGATGTAAGTCGCGCTCTCTCCAGCGTTTCGCGCAGGATATTTGTCTTCAGCGCGATCTGCTTCGCGTAAGTTGCATGCTGATAATGGCATCCGCCGCATGCCCCGAAATAGTCGCAGGGCGGAGCAGCGCGCTCAGGTGACGGCTCCAGCACAGCCTCCAATTCCGCATTCGCAAAGCTGCGCTTGTCTTCGGTAATTTGCGCCTCAACAACTTCCCCCGGCAGCGTGAAAGGAACGAAGATCGCTTTGCCTTCAGCGCGCGCTAATCCCGCGCCACCGTAGATGCATTTTTCAATCTGCAGCTTCATGACGGGCTCATATAGAAGAGGCTCAGACGCGGTAGACGATATTTCTCAAGCAAACGCTTCTGCAGAAATTGCTGCTCGATTTGTCGAATCTGATGGGCCTGCATGCGCCGTTTGTAAGGAGCCAGCTCGCGCGTCGCCTGTTCACGAATGGCCGCCAAGTCTGCTTCGGGTGTGATTGTCAGCAGGACGGCGAAAAGTTTCTCTTCCAATATTGTGAGAGTGCGCTCCAGCTCTTCTAAATTCGGCTGCTGTGTTCGGACGGCTGCGGCTAGTTCCAAGAGACGCTGACTCGTTTCATTGGCAGTCTGTTGCGCAATTTCATTCAATATGGCCTGGAGAAGCATATCGGCACAGGATTCGAGATGCGTGAGGATACGTTCAGTCTCAAAGCCGGGGGCAGGGTCAACACTGCCGTGTGCCGGAGCGGCGCCCACCGAAGCCTCTTTCATTTCCTCTACGGCAGCCATAACTTCCTGCGCGCAGTAGGCCAGACCATTGACGCGACGAACGCGCGCGCGGCTTTTGCGCGACTCATATTTATCGAATGCTGCATCTATGCCGCGCAGAACAGCAGTCAGCGGCACGCCGGCTTCACGCCAGGTCTCGATTAAAGCCCAGTCAAGGGTAGAAAGCAGCAGCAGCGAACCGCGACGGCGCTGAAAGTGCTCTTCTATTTCTGTGAAGTAATTGAAATAGTTTTCCAAAGTACGACGATATCAGGAGCGAGATGGTTGCGCTTCAGCTAGGCTTCCCGTGCTTTTTGTTGCACGATTACGCTCATAAATGATGCGCAGGCCGTCGAGGGTGAGTGTGTCGTCTACCGCTGTGATGTACTTCGATTCGCCCGCAATGAGGTGCGCGAGCCCGCCAGTGGCTATGCATCTGGTGTCCGGGCCGAGCTTGGCAATCATGCGCTCCACAATGCTGTCGACCAGACCAATATGCCCGTAGAAAAGGCCGATCTGCAGATTATCGACTGTATTTGTTCCAATGATTTTCGCGGGTTTCTTAATTTCCACACGCGGAAGCCGCGCCGCCCGCGCGAACAACGCTTCGGCTGAAATGTTCAGTCCCGGCGCGATGGCGCCGCCGAGGAACTCGCCTTTTTTTGAGATCACGTCGAAGTTGGTTGCCGTCCCGAAATCAACAACAATACATGGCCCGCCATATTTCTGAAAGGCGCCTACGCAATTTCCAACGCGGTCTGCGCCTACTTCGCTCGGATTGTCAGTAAGGATCGGCAGCCCAGTTTTAACACCCGGTTCGATAAAGAGCGGCTTGTGGTGGAAATAGCGTTCGCAGAAGACACGCAGAATCCAGTCCATGGGCGGCACGACAGAAGCGACAACGATTCCGCTGATCTCGCTGCTTTCTATGCCTTTGCTCTGCAAAAGGTTCTGTATCAGGATGCCGTATTCGTCGGCAGTCTGAGCATGTCGCGTGCTGATGCGCCATGTCGCCCGCAGGTCGTCGGTCCGTCCATCACTCAGCAGAGGATAAATCGCAATGACCGTGTTTGTGTTGTTTACGTTCAGTACCAGAAGCATGTGTCAGAGCCTATCTAATTTCCCGAACGCCGCCGGAGAAGACGGCGCGCAAACCTTCCGATGTACGCACCTGCAGGAAACCGCGCGTGTCCAGTCCTTCGGTGATGCCTTCAAATCCCTCGATCTCTTCTACGCGCACCTGCTTGCCCCGCACCCAGCTGGATGCCTGCTCCAATCGATCAAGAACTGAGCGCCGGGCACGCTCCGCATGAACTGGATCAGAGAGCGCGAGCACTTCACGATGGAGTGATTGTAACAGGGCAATGAGCAGGTCCTGACGTGCCCATTGGCGTCCTGTTTCGATCTGCAGTGACGTGGCAATACTGCTCAATTCCGGTGGAAACTGCTGCTGGTGCACGTTGATGCCGATGCCGATGACCAGGTGCCGGATGCGCGTAACCTCAGCGTTGAGCTCGGTGAGGATACCGCAGAATTTGCGCGGTCCGAAAAGGAGATCATTGGGCCAGCGCAGGTCACAGGCCAACGATGTGACCTGCATGACAGCATCGCGCACAGCCAGACCGGCAGCAAGCGAAAGCCACAGTACGTCCGCCGGCGCGATGCGGGGACGCAGCAAAACGCTGACATACAGGCCAGAGCCGGGAGGCGACGACCACGCATGCGCTCCGCGTCCCCGGCCTGCCGTCTGCTCATCAGCGAAGTAGACGGAACCATGCGGCGCGCCTGCTTCGGCCTCCTTCATGGCATGTGTGTTTGTCGAGTGAATTGTGGAAAAGAAATGCAGCTTGCCGGTAAACGGAGTACCGGCGAGGGCATGATGGAGTGCAGAGATATCGAACGGGTCATCCATGAAATGCTGTCATCCTGAGCAACGCGAAAAATCTGTTGTTCCCGCGCGGGAGGTGAATGCGGACTTTGATCTATCGGTTTGCTGAGACAGAGAAAAGCAGATTCTTCGCTTCTCTCAGAATGACAAACCAATCAATAAATTTCCGCAGTGATCTTCATGCTGAGATCTACAGCAACAGCAGAATGCGTAAGCGCGCCAACCGAAATATAGTCCACGCCGGCAAGCCCATATTTACGGATGTTCTCAATCGTAATGCCGCCCGAGGCTTCGATCGGAATTTTAAGGCCGCGCTCGCGCACAATACTGACTGCTTTCTTTACTTCAGCGGGAGTCATGTTGTCGAGCAGCAGCGATTCGGCGCCATGGTCGAGTGCTTTTTCCAGTTCAGCAAAGGTGCGTACTTCGATATCGATGGTCTGCCCCGGTTTGCGCAGCTCGTGCGCACGCTTCAAAACTTTTTCGATGCCGCCACCAAGTGAAATGTGATTGTTCTTGATCAGGATGCCGTCGGAGAGATCAAGGCGATGGTTTTCACCGCCCCCGCAGCGCACAGCATATTTATCCAGAAGGCGAAGCCCGGGAATCGTCTTGCGTGTGTCCAGTATGCGAGCGCCGGTTCCGGCAACCGCATCGACATATTGCCGCGTCATGGTGGAGATGCCGCTCATGCGCTGCATCAGGTTGAGGATGACGCGCTCGCAGGCAAGAATGACGTTGGCATTGTGACGGATGACCGCAACAGCATGGCCTTTGGTAACGCGCACGCCATCAAATATCTCCGGATGATGAACAACTTCATAACGGCCATGGCTGCGCTTATCGAGCCGCGCGAAGATTTCCAGGAACCGCGGAATGCAGCCGAGGCCGGAGATAACGCAGTCCTGCTTCGCGACGATAGTAGCTGAAGCGCGCAGGCCGGGGTCAATAGTCACGGCTGTTGTGACATCACTTGTGGCCTTGTCCTCGACCAGGGCCTGCTCCAGAATTGCCTCGATTCGTCTGCTCTTCCAATCCATAATTCAAGCGTCCTTTGTTGTTCCTCCGCGCGATTTGTCATCCTGAGCGAAGCGAAGGATCTGCTTTCAGCCCAGGTCATCGAGCGCTTTATGTGTTTTTTCAATGAGTACAGCCAACTCCGTCGCACGCCTGTGCAGGCCTTTTACTACCTGCTCCGGGGCTTTACTGAGGAATGCCTCGTTACTAAGCTGCCGGTCGGCATTGGCTTGTTCTTTCTCAAACCTTGCCAGCTCTTTCGTGAGCCGCTCGCGCTCTGCAGCGACATCAATTTTGCGTTCGTAAATCACCTGAACGTCAAACTTCGGAGTTGATCGAATGCCTGTGCCTTCGAGAGAAGCGGTTACAAAATCCATTGTCTCTGTGCGCGCAAGCTTCTGCACAACCACACCATTGTCTCCAAAGACCCTTTCCAAGCCGTTGTCAGTTCGAATACGGATGGGCACAGTGGCCTTCTCTTCTACGCCGAGATCTTTGCGCGTTGCGCGAATGGAAATAATCAATTCCTGCAACTGCTGCATCTCGCCTTCGACTTCGGGGACCTGTCGCAACGGATCAGCCTGCGGGAAGCGTGATAAGGCAATGGATTTCGCTGGAGGTCTGCCATCGTATACCGCATGCCAAAGCTCTTCAGTAAGAAATGGCATAAAGGGAGAAAGCAGACGCAGTGCTGCTTCGAATGTGCTCAGCAACGTTGTTAGTGCTGCCCTGGTGGCCTGCTGGTCCGCAGACTTGCTGAAATCCAGACGCAGCTTGACGATCTCCAGATACCAGTCGCAGAAATCACCCCAGAAGAATTGATAGACCAGATTCGCTGCCTCGTGGAAGCGATACTCGCTGAGCGCTTTATTTACTTCTGCGGCTGTGCTGTTCAGGCGCGAGGTGATCCATCGGGCTTCGATGGGTGCGAGTGCATCCGGGGCAGGCGCACCGGCCAGAGTCTGTGGATCGACAACAATGCCGGCTTCTGCAGCCCGGTCTACATTCATAAAAATGAACCGGGCCGCGTTCCAGATTTTGTTGGCGAAGGCGCGATAGCCCTCTGTGCGTGCTTCATTAAAGGCGATATCGGTTCCCGGAGACGCCATCGACGCAAGCGTGAAGCGCACAGCATCCGTTCCATATTTGCTGACGATCTCAATTGGATCGATAACGTTGCCTTTGGTCTTCGACATCTTCTGGCGGTCGGCGTCGCGCACCAGAGCGTGAATATAGACCTCGCGGAAGGGCACAGCGTCTTTGAGTGTTCGTTCCGAGCCGTCGGCCATCGGCACATCCAGCATGAAGTGGCAGCCGAGCATGATCATGCGCGCCACCCAGAAAAAGAGAATATCGAAGCCGGTGACGAGCAATTGTGTCGGGTAGAAGACATCCAGGTCGTGCGTGTGCTTTGGCCATCCGAACACGGAGCAGGGAAGCAGTCCGGAAGAGAACCACGTGTCGAGCACATCGGTTTCCTGTTGCAGGTCGGCGCTGCCGCAATGCGAACACTGCGCCGGAGTTTCGCGTGCCACAGTGATCTGTTTGCAGGTGCGGCAATGCCATGCAGGAATACGATGACCCCACCAGAGCTGGCGCGAGATGCACCAGTCATGGATGTTCCGCATCCACTCGAAATAGGTTTTGGCGTACTGCTCCGGCGTGAATTTGATATAGCCTTGTTCGACGGCGGCGATAGCCTTGTCGGCCAGCGGCTGAATCTTGATGAACCACTGCATCGAGAGCCGCGGTTCTACCACCGACTTGCATCGATCACACTTGCCGACGGAGTTCGTGTGGTCTTTCGCTGC
>Ga0070738_10003478_pt1 | contig 20590 bp, 20 predicted proteins | sample Coa_R2_2_FD_66446 | JGI IMG/M metagenome (GOLD analysis project Ga0070738, IMG submission 66446) | Surface soil microbial communities from Centralia Pennsylvania, which are recovering from an underground coalmine fire - Coalmine... | ecosystem: Environmental > Terrestrial > Soil > Unclassified ... | reverse complement strand
CGCTCTGCCCAAGCGGCGCACCGAATTGCACGCGCTCGATGGGAATTCGGCACTCCCCCGCTTCGTGCCGGATACGCCCTACGCGCGCGCCGGCAGGCAGGCGCGCGGCTGAACTTCTATTCCGTCGCGGCTTCCGCGGTGAGCCAGGTCTGCCAATCCTTGGCCGATCCATAGAAGGCATTGCGGTCGACATAGCCGCGGATGCCGGGCACTTGGCCCTGCGCGGTATGTTGCCAGAAATCCCATTTCAGCGTGCCGTATTTGACGGCCGGGTAATCCTTCACGCTGCGCACCCACATCGGATAACCGGTAATATTGCCCTCGAGCACGTCATGGTAGAAATCGATCGACGTATAGATGATCGGCCGCTTGCCATAGGTGCGCTGCATCGCGTCGAGTATGGTCTGGATGGTGGCCAGCGCCTCCTCGCGCGAGATGTGCCGCGGGCAGGTCTTGGAGTGCGAATTCCATTCGACATCGAGGACCGGCGGCAATGCGCTCGGATCGTTCGGCACATTGGCGACGAACCAGGAGGCCTGCTCGGTGCCCGACCGGCACCAATAGGCGAAATGATAGGCGCCACGCGGCACGCCGGCCGCTTTGGCCTCTTCCCAATTCTGGTTGAATTTTTCGTCGACGACGTCGCCGCCCTCCGTCGCCTTGATCCAGGCGAATTTCACGCCGGCCGTACGCACGGCGTTCCAATCGATATCGCCTTGATATTTCGAGACATCTATCCCGTGAACCTCGAAATCCTCGGGGCTCGGATAGACGTCCGTCATCCCGCCGGTGGCGCAAGCCGAGAGCAGCAAGGAGAGGCAGAGGGCAAGAACGAGAAAGGCCGGGCTTAGCATCCCGAAATGGGATTCGGGATCGCGCCGAGACTGCAGTGAGGTACCGGTACGTCGGATCATAACATCGATTTATCCGATGCCAGGCAATGACTCGTTAACAAGGGCAGCAATCACTGTCCAGAAGCGGAAGCTCGCCTCCTCTGTTCTCAGCAGGGATAATTGCGGGTTGCGGCAAACCGGAGGCAGCCGGCAGAAGTTAACCGGCTGCCGCGCGCACCGGCTCGGGAGCCGAATCCAGGAGCCGTTTGAGATCCGGCGGTGTCGCTTCATCGGCGAGCCGGGCCAAGGCGGCCTCTAAACTCATCGTTTCCTGATCTTGCGTGCCGAGCCGGCGCAGGGAGAGCGTGCGCTCGGCAGCCTCGCGCTTGCCGACCACCATGAGGACCGGGATTTTGGCGAGCGAATGCTCACGCACCTTGTAGGTGATCTTCTCGTTCCTGAGATCGGCCTCGGCCCGCAGCCCCGCAGCTTGCGCGCCCGCCAGCACCTCCAAGGCGTACTCGTCCGCATCCTGGGTGATCGTGGCGATCATGATCTGCACCGGTGCGAGCCAAAGCGGCAAATGACCGGCGAAATGTTCGATGAGAATGCCGGTGAAGCGTTCGAGCGAGCCGAACATGGCGCGGTGGATCATCACCGGCGTTTTCTTCTCGCTGTCCGCCCCGACATAGAAAGCGCCGAGACGGCCGGGCATGTTGAAATCGACCTGCGTCGTGCCGCACTGCCATTCGCGCCCTATGGCGTCGCGCAACGTATATTCGAGCTTCGGTCCGTAAAAAGCGCCCTCGCCCGGATTGAGGCCGACCTTGAAGCCGCGCGCCTCGAGCTCCTCGAGCACGCGCGTGAGTGCCGCTTCCGCCTTGTCCCAAGCTTCGTCCGTTCCGACACGCTTTTCCGGGCGCGTCGACATTTTGATAACGATGTCTTCGAAGCCGAAATCCTTGTAGATCGAAAGGATGAGATCGTTGATCCGCAGCGCCTCCTGCATGATCTGGTCTTCGGTGCAGAAAATATGCGCATCGTCCTGCGTGAAAGCGCGCACGCGCATGATGCCGTGCAAGGCGCCGGAAGGTTCGTAGCGATGCACGATGCCGAATTCGGCGATCTTCAAAGGGAGATCGCGATAGGATTTGAGACCATTCTTGAAGATCTGGATGTGGCCCGGGCAATTCATCGGCTTTAGCGCGAAGACCCGCTCGTCTTCCGTCATGGTGACGAACATGTTCTCGCGAAATGTCTGCCAATGGCCCGACATTTCCCAGAGCGCTCGGTCGAGCACTTGCGGCGTGTTGACCTCGAGATAGGAATCGGCCTGCTGTCGGCGCCGCATATAGGCGATGAGAGTCTGGAACAAGGTCCAGCCTTTCGGGTGCCAGAACACCGTGCCCGGCCCTTCTTCCTGGAAATGGAAGAGGTCCATCTCGCGCCCGAGCCGGCGGTGATCGCGCCGCTCGGCCTCGGCAAGCTGATGGAGATAGGCGTCGAGCTCGGCTTTGCTCGCAAAGGCCGTCGCATAGATGCGCTGGAGCATCGGCCTCGTCGAATCGCCGCGCCAATAAGCGCCTGCCACCTTCATGAGCTTGAACGCTTGGCCGATCTTGCCGGTCGAAGTCATGTGCGGGCCGCGACAGAGGTCGAGCCATTCGCCCTGTTTATAGATCTTCACCGGCTCGTTATGCGGGATCGCGTCGACGAGTTCGACCTTGAAGGCTTCGCCCTGCTTCTCGAACCAGGATTTTGCCTCGTCGCGCGACCAGATCTCCTTGGTGAAGGGCCGGTCCTTGGCGATGATCTCCGCCATTTTCTTCTCGATTTCCGGGAAATCCTCCGGCGTGAACGGCTCGGCGCGATAGAAGTCGTAATAGAAGCCGTTCTCGATCACCGGACCGATCGTCACCTGCGTGCCGGGATAAAGCGTCTGCACGGCTTCGGCGAGCACATGGGCCGCATCGTGGCGGATCAGTTCGAGCGCGCGCGGATCATCGCGGTCGATGAATTCGACGTTGGCGTCTTCTTCGATCGGATCGGCGAGATCGCTGAGCTTGCCGTCGACGAACATCGCGACGGCGCGTTTGGCGAGCGAAGGCGAAATGCTCTTGGCAATTTCGGCTCCCCGCACGCCGGCGGGGTAAGAGCGCGAAGCGCCGTCCGGAAATGTGATGGAAATCATCGTGTCTCCTTGAGCTCACTCGCCGATACCAATCGGCGTAAGCGCGAGAATGCGGAAATTGAGCTTCCGACATGCGCCAATGGAAGGTTTTTGCGGGCTTTGTCAACCGCCCGGAGCGATTGTCGGATCAAGGCCCGGGAGAAGAGCGCGATCCAGGAATAAGCACACAGTCCGGACCCCGGATCTTCGCCCGCTTCGCGGGCTCATCCGGGGAAGCGGTGCTCTAGTCGACGGCGATCATGACGTCGGATGCCTTGATCAGGGCGTGAACGTCTTTGCCGTTCTCGAGCTCCAGATCATCGACCGCTTCGTTGGTGATCGAGGCGGTAATGATGACACCATGGCCGATATCGACATGGACGTGGGCGGTGGTTGCTCCCTTCTTGACGTCGACAACCTTGCCTTTGATGAAATTGCGTCCGGAGATTTTCATTGCTGCACGTCCCGTAGATATCGTCGGATGACAGGGCGGATGATCTTCGTCACGGCGGGCAGATTTGAGGCCGCGCCTTTATCTGCGATATTATATCAAATGGCTCTTTTGGGAGAGACCCACGACAGACACTTTGCCACGGCCTGGAATTGACGAGTTCATCCGGGCAAACTTGCCGTTGGCTCGGGTACCGTCGATGCCGGAGATTTCGCTGCATACGGCGGGTCCGAAGAGCGGTCTGCGGCGTCTTGCCGAATTGGACGAGGATTTTGGCTCACCCTATTGGGCCTATGTTTGGGGCGGCGGCCTCGCGCTCGCCCGCTACATCCTGGACTGTCCCGAAATCGTCGCGCGACGTCGCATACTCGATCTCGGCTGCGGATCCGGGCTCGTCGCGATAGCCGCGGCAAAGGCCGGCGCAAAGAGCGTGATCGCGGCCGATGTCGACCCCTACGCGATCGCCGCCACTCGTTTGAACGCCGTGGCAAACGGTGTGAGCCTTGTTCCGCTGTTCGGCGACCTCACCCGCCCCCTGTCGATGTGATTCTCGTCGGCGATTTGTTTTATGCGCAGGATCTCGCCGAACGCGTTTCGGCCTTCCTTGAAAGATGCGTCCAATCGGAAATCGACGTGTTTGTGGGCGATCCTGGGCGCGCCTTTCTGCCCCGTTCGCGACTGAAACTGCTGGCCGAATATCCCGGACCCGATTTCGGCGAGGGCGCCGGGAGCCGTAATGCCGTTTTCTCCTTCGGCCTTCGCATGAGCCTATAAGATTCGAGGGCGGAAATTGATAAATTCCGGAAGTTCTCCCCGCGAACCGCCGCCGCTCCGTTTGTCGCGGCGCACACCCACGCGGCAATCCTCCGCTCCCCTCACTCGGGACGGACAACAGGATTGGCACGAGCCGTTCGAAAGTGCCTTGCCGTCGAGGCCGCAAGATCATGGATCGCCTCTCCATTGCGAGCGCGCCGCGCTCCGCCCGGAGCGAGAATCAATAAATCCAATTCGTTGCGCAACTCGGCGCGGCAGGCGTCACTGAATTGGCGCAAAGGATCGAGCGCCTCTTTGTCCAGATCGGCTTTGAGCTGCTCGAGATTCTTGTTCGGCTGCAGATAGGTCTCGACGAGGATGCGGATGACGCCCTCCGCGCTGGCGACGACCGGAGCGGACGACATGAAACGCATCTTTCCGACCTTGGCGTAGAGGTTGACGAAATCCCCCGGTTGCGGGCTGTCGTGGGTCACGGCCTGCACATAGAGACGCGAGGCCTCATCGATGAATTCGCCGTAAAGCGTCTCGAGCTTCGATATATGTTCGGCGAGTTGCTGGGCTCTCGTCTGCGAGCGCTGCGCCAACAAGGTCGAGGCGATGGATGTAACGCCGCCCATGGCGGAGCCCGCAAGCACGGCGACGGCGGAGAAGATTGCTGAGCTCATTAAGACCTCCTGCGCCACGCGCCTTATGCGACTTGCCGAAAATCAATGGGCAGCGGGAGCCGCCCCGCCGAGCTTGATCTTGCGCAGCAGCAGCGCGAGCAGCGCCGTGACGGCGGAAATCACCATCAATGTCCAGAAGACGTCGATATAGCCGAGCAGCGTCGCCTGCGCCTCGACCTGCTTGCCGATCCAGCCGATGGCTTGTTGTTGCGCTTGCAGAAGCGAGCTGCCCTGCGCGATGAAAAAGTCGGTCACCTGTTTGAGCGTATCGCGATATTGGGGGCTCGCGGGATTGGCAAGCTCGACGAGCCGGCTGTGATGGAACTGCTCGCGGTGCGCGAGCACATTATTGGCAAGCGATATGCCGATCGAGCCGCCGGTATTGCGCGCCGCATTGATCAAAGCGGAGGCCAAATCGGTCTTGTTCGGAGGAACGCCGTCGTAGGACGCCGTTATGACCGGAAGAAAGATGAGCGGCAGGCCAACACCGAGATAGATGCGCGACTGAGCGAAAAACCAGAAGTTCACGTCGGGAGTGATCCGCGTCATGTCGTACATGGCCAGCGCGCAGATCGCTGCGCCGGCGGAAATCAGCCAACGCGGCTGCACTTTCCCCGTCAGCCACCCGGCGACCGGCATCATGAAGGCCGTGACAAGCCCGCCCGGCGTCAGCACGAGGCCGGCCCAGGAAGCGGTATAGCCATATTGCTCCTGCACAAGCTGCGGCAGGAATTGGGTGGTCGCGAGCAGAATGCCGCCGGTCGCCAGCATCACCAGAAAAGACGTGCCGAACTGACGCGTGCCGACGATTCGAAAATCGATCATCGGGTTACGCCGGCTGAGCTCCCACGGGATCATGCTGAGGAAGGCGAGCACGCAAAGGACGCTGACCGCGACAATGAAGGACGAGGCGAACCAATCGTCTTCGAGCCCGCGGTCGAGCGCGACCTCGAGCGAGCCGAGAAAAGTTGCGATCAGCGCAAAGCCGACGAGATCGAACCCGATCCCCTGCCGTTTGAACCGCTTGCGCTCGGCGAGCGAAGCATCCGACTCGTGAAAGAGCGCGGAGATGAGCGCGATCGTCGCCAATCCCACCGGACCGTTGATCTCGAAACACCATTGCCAGGAGAAATTATTTGAGAGCCAGCCGCCGAGCGTCGGGCCGACGACGGGCGCCACGACCACCGCGATGCCGAACAGCGCAAAACCCTGGCCGCGCTTCTCCGGCGGAAACGAATCCGCCAAGATCGATTGCGAGACCGGCACCATTCCGCCCCCGCCGAGGCCTTGCGCGATGCGCAGAAGCAGCAAGGTGCCAAGGTTCGGGGCAAAGCCGCATGCGAGCGAGCTCGCGGTGAAGAGTGCAAGGCAGACGAGGAAGAACGGCTTGCGGCCGAAGCGCTGGGCGAGATAGCTGCTCGCCGTCAGACTGACCGCGTTGGCGACGAGATAGGTCGTCACGACCCAGGAGGCTTCGTCCTCGCTCACCCCCATGCCGCCGGCAATATAGGGGAGCGCGACATTGGCGATGGTGGTGTCGAGCACCTCCATGAAGGTCGCGAGCGCAACCAAGACCGCGATCAGCCATGGGTTGCTGCCGGCGCGCCTCGTTGCGGGGGACGCGCCGGCCGCCGCGGCGCGGACGCTCATAGCCAGCTCCTCAGCCGCTCGTAGAGCGAAGGCGCGGGATTGACCCGAACGGTGGGCTCGACCGACATGCCGGGGCCTAGCGCGACATCGACGGGCGGATTATCCATGATGATCTTCACCGGCACGCGTTGGACGATCTTGACGTAATTGCCGGTCGCATTCTCCGGCGGCAGCAGCGAGAAGGCGGTGCCCGAACCATATTGAACGCTGGCGAGGTGCCCTTCGATGGCGCGCTCGGGATAGGCGTCGATGCGGATCGTCACCGGCTCGCCGGGCCGCATCCGGTCGAGTTGCGTCTCCTTGAAATTGGCGGTGATCCAGGTGTTGTCCGGCACGAAATTGCTGAGCGCCGTGCCGGCCTGTACATATTGGCCGACTGCCGCCGAAAGATTGGCGATATGTCCGGCCTGCGTGGCCGTGACATTTGTATAAGACAGGTTCAACTGCGCCTGATCGCGCTGTGCTTTAGCCGCCGCGAGGTCGGCAAGGGCCTTATCGCGCTGCGCCTTCAGCGACTCGACTTGTCGCTGCGCCACTTTGAGATTGGCCTGCGCGCTCTTGAGCGTTGCCTGCTGCGCGTCGAGCTGCGAAGAATATTGCTGCGCATTCTGGACGCTGCCGACGCCTCGATTTGCGAGATAGCCGTAGCGGGTGGCCTGCTGCTGGGCGAAAACCAGGGCTGCCTGCGCCTGGTCGACCTGCGCCTGGCTGGCGTTGATTTGCGCCTCTTGCACATTGATTTGCGCGTCGATGTTCTGGATGCTCGCCTCGGCGCCGGCGACCTGCGCCTGCGCCTGATCGAGCGCGGCGCGATAATCGCGATCATCGATGCGCGCAACGACGGCGCCTGCGGCGACATGCTGGTTGTCGGTAACCGGCACGGCGGTGATGTAGCCCGACACTTTCGGCGCGATGGAAAACTGCCGCGCGGCAATGAAAGCATCGTCCGTCGTCTCGAAATGGCTCGTATAATCCCAATAGACATAGCCGCCGGCGGCGATCAGAAGAGCTAAAAGCGATCCCATAGCGGACGCGAAAGGATGCCGGCGCAGGAAGCTCCTGCGCCGCTTTTCGGTGCTCTTGCCGCCCTCGGCCTGCTCCGATGGGTGATCTTCGTAAAGAGGCGGCGCCTCGACGACCCCCGGTTCGCCGCTCTTTCGCGGCGTCTCGCCGGAGGGGCGTTGTTGCGGCCCCCGCACTCGCGCGCGCAGCGCATGATCGTCTGACGCCCGCGCTTCCTGAGGAAAAACGGGAGCCGGCTCGATTCCCTCGAGCAGCAATTGCTCGTCCCGGTCTTTTGGCTCGAATGACATTGCGGAACTGACCTCCCCGGTGCCGATCCTCTGAGAAACAGAACGGTACCGTATCGTTCGCTTATCTAGCGCGTGGAAGGTCCCGGGTCAATATAAAATCGTACCGTACCGTTTCGTTTATTTACTTTGTCATATAATACAATATATTACGATAATCGCTGGAGGCTAGTCTCGCCGGGTTCCGGGAAGATGGGAAGGATGTCCATGGTGAAGGTTCAGTTGGCCGAAATACCGAAGCGCAGGATGGTGCGCAGGGGGCGCCCGCCGCAGCAGCTCGCCGGCGAGGTGGAAACCCGCATTCTCGACGCGGCCCGGCACGTGTTTCTCGAACACGGGTTGGCCGGAGCGAGCATGGATGAGATCGCCGCCCTCGCCCGGGCCGGCAAGCAGACCATCTATGCGCGGTTTGCCGGCAAGGAAGCGCTTTTCGCCGAAGTGGTCAGGCGCAACGTCGCAACGGTCACCGCGCAGTTAGAAGGCCATATTCCTGCAAGCGGACCCATTGAACACCGTCTCGCAAGCGTGGCGATGACCGTGTTGCACTGGGCGCTGGTCGGTAACACCGTCGATCTGATGCGCGTCGGCATCGCCGAAGCCACGCGCTTTCCCGAGCTCGCGATCCGCGTTCACCGAATGGCGCACGAGCTCGCGACCGAATCGGTCGCTCGCCTCTTGCGTGAGGCGGCGCAATCCGATGAGCTCGGCACGCTGCCGGCATTTGCACCCGAGCGCCTTCCTACAACGGCGCGATTCTTTCTCAGCCTGGTTTTCCTGCCGCTGGTGCTTCGCGCGCTCTACGGCGAAAAGCTCGAGACGCTGCGTGCAGAGATCGAACCACATGTGGCGCGCGCGATCCCCTTCTTTCTCGCCGCCTGCCGGCATTTACCGGCGCATTGAGCCCGATTGCAGCGCTTCAGCATGCGCTCGCATCGCTGTCGCATGCGGATTTTTCGCGCATCTGCTGAATGCCTTGGATCATGACGACGAGCAGTGTCAGCACCGCTATATCCATTGCCTTGACATTATAGCGCGCAGCGGCGGTCGAAAGACCGCCGGTGACCACCGCATTGGCAAGCACAAAGGTCGCGCTATAGGCGAGAAACGTCAAAACGCGCTGCGACCGGTACAATCCCCATCCGACAAAGAGAACAGCGGCGCTGGCAATCCCGAGCAGCAGGGCGAACTTATAATATTTCAGATAGGCGAACGGCGTCGCCGAGGATTCCTGCCAGGAACGCAAGAAGCTGCGCAGATCGTAGAAGCTCGCCATTTGCCCGGAAAGCCAGCCGTCGGGCGCGTAGCGCACGCCGTAAAGATGAGAAAGATCGTTGGGAAAGATCGTAAGCGTTCGGACCGAGCGGGCGATGACGCGCTTTAGGAACTCCCCCGGCTCGGCAGCGATCGACGCGAGATCGATCGCCGTCAGCAGCTTCTGATTGGACGGATCGAAGATCCCTACCCCCTGCCCCGGGCCTCCCCAGAGGAGCGTCTGGCTATCCTTGCCTTCATAGAGGCTCCGTTTCATGCAAATCGGATTGCTGTTCTCGCGGCAAATGCGATCGAGCGCAGCATCGGTGAGACCGTCACCGGTCAGGGTGGCGAACAGAAAAGCGCCGCTGCTCGCAATCGGCGAGGCGATGCCGTAGCTGGCTTCGTTTGCGAGGGTTGCGAACGCCAGGCCGGAGAAAATGGCTCCGGCGGCTAAGCCCGAACGGGCAAGATTCAACGCGCGAGGCCGGCAGGAAGCATAGCTTACCGCAAGGAGCATCAGCAACGCCGCTGCCAGGATGATCCCGTTCGCCGGCGCAAACAGCACGCTCAAAGTGACGAGTGCGGCATAAAGATAGGTTGCTCGCCTCGCCTCGGCCACCAAAAGATAGACGGCAAGAAACCCGATTGCACTCCATATGTCCGGCATCAGAGCGCAGCACTGGACCGCGAGATAGGAGAACGCAACGGCGAGCGCCAGCGCGAAGAGCAACAGATTGGACCGGGCGTGCGTAAAAGCCAGATCCCGCAGCAAAACGGCAATGAGAAGGGCTTGCGACAGGCAAACGAGCGGCAGCGAGGTGCGCCCGAGGCTCGCGGCAAAAATATAGAGCGAATAGAATATCGGTCTTTGCGGCGGCGGCGAGACGAGCGACTGCACGTTCCAATAGGCCGAGATATAGGTCCCGCTATCCCAGAAGACGATGGGATAGCCATTGAGGACGAGCGGGAGGAGCATCGCCCCGACGAGCGTCAGCAGAGCGCGGTTTTTGAACGATGCCGCGGACCGTAGATCCGCGGCCAAGGCGTGCGTCGGATGGATCGCTTTGTTCTCCAACACGTGCCGGCCTTCCTTTTCGAGCGCTGCGGCTATGCGCCTTTCAGCAATCCATAGAGGAAGGACGTCGCCACGATTTCGACGCCCATAGTCATGAAGGCGCCAGCCGGGATTGTATCGCGCAGAACCTTCACCGGATCGAGCTGAGAGAATCCGGTTCTCCCCCAGAGATAAAAAGTATAGGCGGCGTACACGAAGCCAAGCAGGAAGACGCCCAAGCCGACCAGGGCGCCAAGCTCGAGCGAGAAGCGGCTCAGAAGGCGCGCCGTCTTGCTATCGGCCCATTGCTCGCCGCCCGCGCAGATCTTGCTTACGAGCCCGAACAGGAAGACTTGCAGTCCCAGAGCCGCTGCAGAGGCGCTGTACAACATGGTGTTGATGTCGAGCGTCAGACCGAGAAGATGAAGCGCTCCGAAGTGGAGCCGCGCCATCAACAGGCAGCCTGCCAGCAGAAGGATCAGCCCCGGATAGATGAAGAGCCAGTTCGGGCTATAGAGCAACATGAAGCGCAGGTGGCGCCAGCCGTCGCCAAAGGTCCGCAGATGCGGCGGGCGGTTTCTTCCGTCGCGCGCGAGCCGCGTCGGCACTTCGACGATTTTCAACTTTCTGAGCGAGGCTTTGACCACCATCTCGCTGGCATATTCCATGCCCGAGGTCAGGAGATCGAGGTCGAGAATTGCGCGCTTGCGAAAAGCCCGCAATCCGCAATGAACGTCGCTCACCGGCACGCCGAAGAAGAGGCGGCTGAGAAAACTCAACACGGGATTTCCGATGTAGCGATGCAGAACCGGCATTGCTCCCGGCGCAATTCCTCCTTTGAATCTGTTGCCGATCACGAGATCGGCGCCATCGCGCAAGCCGGCCAAGAATGGATCGAGATCCCCGAAGTCGTAGCTCTCGTCCGCATCGCCCATAATGATGAAGCGTCCCCGTGCCGCCTTTATCCCCGCGCGGAGGGCCGCACCATAACCGCGTTCCTGAACATCGATGACCCGCGCTCCGGCTCGAGTGGCGATCGCGCCGGAGCCGTCCTCGGAGCAATTGTCGGCAACGAGGACCTCGCCGCAAATCCCCGCCCGTCGCAAGTAAGCGATTGCTTCCTCGACGCAGCCGGCAATGGTGCGTGCCTCGTTGAGGCATGGCATGAGGATTGTGAGCTCGCATGCCGTATCAATGCCGATAGGGTCGGTAACGAGGCGAACCGCTGCGTGATGTTCCATTGTGGCGTGAAACGAAGCAAAGCCGGCTAAGCGGACGCCAGCCAAATAAAGAAATGAGACCCGGTTCTTAAAACCGCGATCGGATGAAAACCTGAGCTTTAGGCGATCTTAGCGATTTCCGGTGCCGTCGAGAAGGCCCCAGGATCGCGGCCGCGGCGCCGCACTTTCCTCGAAAGAGGGTTCCGGGCGGGCCCCGGTAGCCGAGCGCGATCGGGGAAAGCGAAGGTCACGCCCCTGGCTGCACGGCTCTATATGGCCGGCCGCACCGACAGGCAGTTCTCGGTAGGAAGCGGAAGGCGGCCTGCCGCACGAAATGATGTTGATTGTTGCGCCGAGGGATGACTGAATGAGAACAAGAAAGAAGTGAGGGAGGCACCCGATGAACGAGCAGCTTAAGCCTGAGACCTTCTTCGGCGCCTGTCCGCACGATTGTCCCGACACGTGTTCGATGGTCTACGAGGTCCGGGGCGGCAAGCTCACCGAAGTCCGTGGCAACCGCGAGCACCCGATGACGCGCGGCGGGCTCTGCGTGAAGCTCAAAGACTTCCATGATCACCATGCGAATCCCGATCGGCTGATGTATCCACTGCGCCGCAGCGGTCCGAAGGGCTCGAAGCAGTTTGAACGCATCACATGGGACGAGGCCATCGCCGAGATTGGCAAACGTTGGCGGGAGATCATCGCCACCTACGGTTCGCAGGCTATCATGCCCTACAGCTATCTCGGCAACATGGGCCTCGTACAAGGCATCAACTCGGGCGATCCTTTCTTCAATCGGCTCGGCACGACAGTAAACGAGAAGACGTTCTGCGCGTCGGGATCATCGACTGCTTGGCTGCTCACCGTTGGCCCAACGGGCGGGGTCGATCCAGAGAGCTTCGTGCACGCCAAATACATCGTGATCTGGGCCTGCAATTCGATTTCGACCAACTTGCACCACTGGCCTTTCGTGCTCGAGGCGCAAAAGCGTGGGGCCAAAGTCGTCGTCGTCGATGCCTATCGGTCGCGTACGGCGAAGGCCGGCGATTGGCATATCTGCCCCCGTCCCGGCACGGATGGAGCGCTGGCGATGGGACTCATCAATTCCATCATTCAACAAGGCCTGGTTGATCAGGAATGGGTCGATAGACATACTTACGGGTTCGCGGAGCTCAAGGCGCGCGCGGCCGATTTTACGCCCGAATATGTCGAGCAGGTCACGGGCGTCAAAGCCACTGATGTCGTGACGTTTGCGCGCGAGTTCGCAACCGCGCAGCCCTCCGTGATTCGCCTCGGCGTCGCGCTGGAGCGCTCGGCCGGCGGAGGACAGGCGATCCGCGCGGTTTGCGCTCTCCCGGCACTCGTCGGATCCTGGAAGTATGTGGGCGGCGGACTTCTGCAGATGCCGCTTTGGGATTTTCCGATCGATTGGGCCAAGGTCTCACGCGGCGATTGGGTCAAGCCCGGCACGCGGGTCATAAACAATCTGAGGCTCGGAGCCGCACTTACCGGCGAGATGGCGCTCGACCCTCCCCTGAAGTCCCTATTCGTATTCTGCACCAACCCGGTGAGCCAGGCGCCCGAAACGAACAAGATCGTAAAGGGGCTAGAGCGCGAGGATCTCTTCACAATCGTGGCGGAGCACTTCCTGACGGACACGGCCAAATATGCCGACATCGTGTTGCCTGCGGCTATGGCCGGCGAAGCGGAAGACATGATGTGGAGTTGGGGCCACTTTTATCTGACCTATAATGAGAAAGCGGTCGAACCCCCGGGAGAATGTTTGCCGACCTCCGAAATGTGGCGGCGCCTCGCCAAGGAAATGGGCTTCGACGATCCAATCTTTAAAATGACCGATCGCGAGCTTGCTGCCCATTACATCAACTGGGACGATCCCAAAATGGGTGGCATCGACATGGCCTACTTCAAGCAGCACGGCTATTATAGAATCGACGTTGGCTCGGCGGATACGCGTGCGCCTCACAGGGACGGTAAATTCCCGACGCCGTCGGGGAAAGTGGAGTTCCTGCTTCACGATGCCAAGAACTTCGTCGCGGGACCGTTCCGGGCCATGTATGACGGCGATCAGGACGGCACGCCGATCGATCCGCTGCCTGGCTACGTGCCGCCGCGCGAGGCGCCCGATACCAACCCGGCCCGGGCGAAGCTCTACTCCTTGAATATCATCTCGCCGAAGAGCCACGGGTTTCTTAATTCCTGCTATGCCAACGAACCGCACAAGATCAAAGGTCAGGGCGAGCAGTTTGTTCTGATCTCACCGGCCGACGCGGCAAAGCGTTCCATTCGGGATGGCGACCCGGTACGTGTTTATAATGCGCGCGGCGATTTCGAGGGTATTGCTCGTCTCACTGAGGATGTGAATCCCGGCATCGTTGTCGCGACTCTCGGCTATTGGCGCTCTCTCAACCGCTCCGACGGATCGGTGAACTCGATTTCCTCACAGGAGTGGGGCGGGCTGGGTCGGTGCCCGAGCTTCTCCGACAATCTCGTGGAGGTCGCACGCGTGAACTAGCCCAGCGCCGCGAGCGGATGCCACTAAAGGAGTGCCCCGAACAAGCGTGGGCAGCTGGCGCACGCTGAAGCGAGCAGCTGGAGCACATGTGCGCTGTCGAGCGGCCGGACACGATCGCTACCGGCGCCAAAATCCTAGCGATCTCACTGCATTGGTCGGAGTGGCGGGATTCGAACCCACGACCCCTAGTCCCCCAGACTAGTGTAAAACATTTGGCGATCGAGTAGATGGTTGAATGCTTCGGGAGAATTTCTGGACTGAGCTCAGGGAAATCGCACGTCAGCAAAAAGCGATTTCCACGTGATCATTGTGCCTATTTGGCTCTCCTATGAAGATGTGATGCCCGCCCCGAGCAGATGATGGGACATTCAGCGCAGTGGCTTTTCCCGCTGCGGGCCGCTTCGTCGACATGCGCAAGGCGCATCTGTTAACAGCTAAGCCAAAGGCTCTAGCTTATGCATTGCATTTTCGATATGTTGCCGAAAGCGTGGACGGGAGAGCGTCATGCGCACCCCAATTGCTGCGGTAATTATTGCTTTGTCGATTGCGAGCTGCGCGAAGGACGCGAGTCAGGTCAGCGCAACTTACGTCTCTCCGATCACGTACGAGAACTACACATGCCCGCAATTGGCGGAGGAAGCCCAACGTGTTCAGGTTCGGGCGGCGCAGGCCGCAGGCGTGCAGGATCAAAAGGCAACCAATGATAAGGTCGCGATGGGTGTCGGGCTTGTGATCTTTTGGCCTGCGCTATTTTTCACGAAAGGTAATGACGAGAATACCGCTGAACTTGCTCGTCTTAAGGGCGAGATGGATGCGGTAGAGGAAGCGTCGATCCAAAAACGTTGCGGAATAACGTTCCAACATGGGGCGCCGCCGGCGCACTAAAGCATCTCGTCTTCAGAAGCTTTGGTTTCGGAGCTCGCTTTCTGAGGAACTACCAATGCGGGCGATGGCGAGCTGTCGCCGTCGCACGCAATTTCGCTCAGACAACTTAGCTGGGTAGACCGATCACTTGATCTCCGGAAAGGCTTCTAAGCCCCGATGTCAGAAATTATGCCGTGACGGAACGCCGCGTGAGCCGGTTCGGGATTTTTCCGGGACTCTCTACTACGCCCAACGAGCGCCTTGTGTCCCTTCCGTTCCTTTTCGCCCGCGAGGCCGCGCTCGCGGCAGCGATAAACTTCCAATGATATCAGCGATTAATATTGGTCGGAGTGGCGGGATTCGAACCCACGACCCCTAGTCCCCCAGACTAGTGCGCTAACCGGGCTGCGCTACACTCCGAACCGAGGCTTTATAAAGAAATGCGCCCTGGCTCGCAATCAGCCGGCTCGCGCGGTGCTGAGCAGCCGCTCGCATTCGCCGAGTTCGGTCAGGATCTGCTCCAGCGCCTCAAATCCACCGTGCGGCGGCGGCTCGGCACTGACACTGGGCGGTGGCTCCGCTGCGGCTTCGCTCGCTTCTTCGGCGGAATCTTCGGGTGCGGTGACGTCCGCAGCTTGCGCACGGAGCCGCCAAGCGGCAACGACGCCGCGCGCGCCCTGCTCCTTGAAGATCTTCTGCACGCCTTTGATCGTATAGCCCTCGCCATAAAGCAGCTGGCGAATGGCGCGCAGAAGCTCGATATCCTCGCGCCGGTAATAGCGGCGCCCACCGCCGCGCTTCAGCGGCTTGATTTGGATAAACCGCGTTTCCCAAAAGCGCAGCACATGCTGCGGTAGATCGAGGTCCTCTGCAACTTCGCTGATGGTTCTGAACGCGTCGGCAGTCTTTTCCATGGCTCGTCTCTGTCCGACGGACAATGTAGCCCGTGGGTCATCTCGAATCTTCGAATAGAATGTGGCGCGAGCGAGTCGAGCGCAACGAAATTCGCTCATTGTCTCACGATCTTTCGCGGACGCCTGGAACAAGCCGCGAGCAAGGCGCCCTGCGCGAGCTTGGTGGCCGCGTATTTCCGCTAGGGAAGCTCAGTGTCGAATTGGCCGCGGCCGGTCAGTCGTCGCCGCCTTCGGCCAATTGTCCGTTGATCCGCGCCTTCAAGAGGTTCGACGACTTGAAGACAAGCACGCGCCGTTCCTTGATCGGCACTTCCACCCCGGTCTTTGGATTGCGCCCGATCCGCTGCCCTTTATGGCGAACGGTGAAGGAGCCGAACGAAGACAGGCGCACCGGCTCGCCGGCGATCAGGCGGTTGGTCATTTCGTCGAGCACCATCTCGACCAGTGCCGCGGATTCCTTTCGTGACAGTCCGACCTGTTGGTAGACCGCTTCGGCAAGGTTGACGCGCGTGATCGTACGTGGCCCTTGTGTCTTCGTCGTCGCCGAATTGCTCGGCGCCGGTCCCGGCGCATGACTACCCGCCGCCAACTCGCTCTTCACCATCTTTAGCCCGATGACTTCGTCGATCGCGACGTTTCGCCGTGCACGTGCCGAACAAAGCTTTGGTCCGCGACCTCGCCTTTGCGCTGCACGATCATACGTCGGGCGTTGCGATCCCCCCGGATTTCAATCGACTTTCAGCATCTCGTCAGGGCAAAGTCTGGTACAAAACAAAATCTAACGCAATAGAGCTTAGGCGCTGCACCGACACGGTTCCGACGAAAAACCGCAATGTTGCGCTTAATCTGCTGGCCCTGTTGCAACGAGGTCGCAGCTACCAACGAATGAGTGCCGCCCCCCAGGTGAAGCCGCCGCCCATCGCTTCGAGCATGACGAGATCGCCCTTTCGGATACGGCCGTCGTCGCGGGCAACGTTCAGCGCAAGAGGGATGGAGGCAGCCGATGTATTGCCGTGAAGATCGACCGTCTTGACCACTTTGTGCGGTGCGATCCCGAGCTTTTCGGCAGATGCGTCGATGATCCTGCTGTTGGCTTGGTGCGGAACGAACCAGTCGAGAGCTTCCGGCGTGGTCTTGGTTGACGCAAAGGCAGCTTCGACGACATCGGCGATCATGGTCACGGCCAGACGAAAGACTTCGCGTCCCTGCATCCGAATATGGCCGCTCGTCGCCGTCGAAGACGGGCCGCCATCGACGTAAAGCTTGTCGCCGTGGCGGCCATCGGCGCGCAAATGTGCCGTGAGCACACCCCGATCGGCGCTCGTCCCCTCCCCTTCCTGGGCTTCGAGAATAAGGGCGCCGGCACCGTCGCCGAAGAGAACGCAGGTCGCACGATCCTCCCAATCGAGGATCCGCGAGAGCGTATCGGCGCCGATGATCAGCGCGCGTTTATTCGCACCCGCAGTCAAGAACTTGTCGGCGGTCGCCAGCGCGAAGACGAAACCGGAGCAGACGGCTTGCAGATCGAAGGCCGCCCCGGCCGTGATCCCGAGCGCCGCCTGGACCTGCGTCGCCACCGAGGGAAAGGTTTGGTCGGGCGTCGTCGTCGCCACGATCACGAGATCGATGTCGGCACCCGAAAGGCCGGCGTCCTCGAGCGCCGCTCGTGCTGCCGCGATCGCCAGAGTCGAGGTGCGCTCGTCGTCCGATGCGATATGGCGCTGTCTAATGCCGGTGCGATGCACGATCCATTCGTCGGTCGTGTCGAGAGACTTTTCGAGATCCGCATTGCTGACGACACGCTTCGGAAGCGAGGCACCTAATCCGACGACAACTGAGCGGAGCTTGGCGCATTGGGGCTGGGTCACGCAGATTTCCAATATTGTTGAAGAAGCGAGGGTCGGCGGCTCATGAACGCACGGCTGCCGGCGAATAGGCGGGCGCCTCGGAGCGTCCGCTGAGCGAATCTCTAATCTTGCCCAAGAGCCCGTCGCGGACCGCGTCACAGCCGATTTCGAGCGCCCGCGCCGTGCCAACCGCATCCGATCCGCCGTGACTCTTGATCACAACTCCATCGAGGCCCAGAAATATGCCGCCATTCACCCGGCGCGGATCCATCTTCACCGCAAGTGCGCGGAAAGCATGACGCGCCAGAAAATAGCCGAGCTTCGAGGTAAAGCTGCTGTTCAGCGCCTCGCGCAGGTAGGCGCTGATCTGTTTGGCGGTTCCCTCCGCCGTTTTCAACGCGATATTTCCGGTGAACCCTTCCGTCACGACGACGTCGACCGTTCCCTTGCCGATGTCGTCGCCTTCGACGAAGCCGCGATAGTCGAGGTCCGGCACGGCCGCTTCGCGCAGGATTCGCGAGGCAGCCTTCACCTCCTCGATACCCTTGATCTCTTCGGTGCCGACGTTGAGCAAGCCGACCTTCGGCCGATCGAGGCCGAAGACAATCCGCGCCATGGCCGAGCCCATAATGGCGAGCTCGACGAGATGTTGAGCATCGGCGCCGATGGTTGCACCGACATCGAGCACGATGGATTCGCCGCGCAGCGTCGGCCAGAGCACGGCAATGGCCGGGCGGTCGACATGCGCCATCGTGTGAAGACAGATCTTCGCCATGGCCATCAGCGCGCCGGTATTGCCGGCGGAAAAGGCGGCATCCGCCTCGTTCTTCTTCACCGCTTCGAGGGCGAGCCACATGGAGGAGGCGCGCCGCCCCGCCCGCAAAGCCTGGCTCGGCTTATCGTCCATGCGCACGGCGATCGGTGTATGGCGCACCGTCGAGACCGCCATGAGCGCGGGATCCGCCGAAAGCAGCGGCTTGATCTTCGCCTCGTCGCCGAAAAAGGTGAAGGTCATTTCCGGACGCTGGACCCGCGCCAAAGCGGCCCCCGGCACAATGACCTCGGGGCCGTGATCTCCTCCCATGGCATCGATCGCGATCCGCACTGGCCTCATATGGCTCCTGCGAGCTGGTTTGCTTCCGGCGCCGCTGACAACGGCCGACGCTGGAACGGAGCAGGCCGTGTTCCGCTACGGCAAAGCGCGCCGGATCGCAAGCGCCGGCAAAGGTGCATCACCTCTCCCCGTCCCTCAGCCCCGGTCGGTCAATTTTCTCAAGACGTCGAAAGGCCCGTCCTTCTCCTCCGGGTCGGTCATAGGCGCAAATTCCACCCCCGGCTTTTTCGGATAGGGATCGAGCCCCAGGGCGAGGAATTCGGCCGCGAGCGCGCCGACATCGATCGTGCCGTCGACGAGCGGATCGGGTGGATCGCGTTCCGGCGCACCGGGCACGCCGACGATCGTGCCGGCGCTCTCCGCGGCACGCGCGGCTTCGCTTGGCGGAGCAAAATCGACGTCGATCTCCTCGACAATCTCGCTGTCGAAGGGTTCGAGGCTCAAGACGCAGACCTGAGTCACCTTGGCCCGCAAGGTCCCGCTCACATTGAACGTCTCGAGGCCTTGGCGGGCGACATGGAAATCGGCCTCCAAGCTTTCTATCCCGGCGAGTCCGTCCGCCTCCGCAAGCGCCTGGCGCGCCGCCGGATCGGCGGAAATCGAGAGGTCGAGCCCCTGCTCCGGCACGTCTTCGATATAGACGAGGTGGGAGAAGATCTTACCTGTCGGCTGCGGGTTGCTTTCTGGCATGGCTGCCTCCTCACGCGATCGCGGCGGGCTTGCGCGCGAATATAGGCCCTTCGACGAGTTCTGCGAGGCTGGCTTTGGCAAGGCCGTCTTCGAGCGCTTGCACATAGCGCGCGAGCCGTTCCGCCCCGCCTTGCCCGGCATAGACATTGCGCGAGAGCGCCGCAGCGAGTGCCGCAGGGCCGGCGTTCAACGCTTCATGATAGGCCTTGGCGCGCCCGAGAAAGGCTTCGGCGAATTTCTTCATCCGCTTCGGCACGCTCATATCGCCCACACCCATTTCGCGCAGCGCAATATCGAAATGGCGAAACAATTCATCGGTGAGGTCTTGCGCAATTTCCGGTGCGGGCGCCGGCAACGCATTCAGCCGCCGCAGCACGAGGGCGGCATGCAAAGCGAGCGACTCGAAACGCCCGTCGAGGTCGTCCGGAATGCCATATTCCGTGAACAAAACCGGTTCGCGCGCGGCGGCGACGATTTCCCCGTGCAAGTGGTCGATCAACCTGCGACTGGTGCCCCGGAAAAGTCCAAAAAACATGACTGTAGATTCCGTTTGGGACCGGCGGACTTCGTGCGCTTGCTTTTCACTGGCGCGGGGGTTACGCCCCGATGCAAGCAATTTTCGGTTCGCAACCGGCCGGCGAGAGGCCATTCCTAGGCCGGTTTGTTCCAAGGCCAGTTTATAGAGGCGCTGCGTGGCTCGAAACCTCAAATTGAGTGCGAATATTGCGGCGAGGCTCGCCTTTGCCTTCGGTCTCGCGGTGGGGCTTTCCGGCTGCCTCGGCTATGATGGCGAGGTCGTTCACGGCTATCAGATCGATCAGCATTTGCTCGATCAGGTCAAGATCGGCTCTTCTGCCGAGCAGGCGCTGATCGTGATGGGAACGCCTTCGACGACATCCACCGTCGGCGGCGATGCCTGGTATTACATCGAGCAGAAGACCGACCGTACGGTCCAATTCATGGATCCGAAGATCACCGACCAGCGCGTGCTCGCGATCTATTTCGACAAGGACAAAAAGGTCGAGCGCATCGCCAACTACGGTCTCAAGGACGGCAAGGTCTTCGACTTCGTCTCGCGCACGACGCCGACCGGCGGCGCCGAATCGACCTTCCTCACCGGATTGTTCCGCAGCCTGTTGCGCTTCGGCTGATTTGGCGTATCGCAGCTTCAAACGGGATTGGCCGGCACGCCGAAGCGCCGAAGCCACCACTTTCCCGGCCGGCGCTTCGCGCCGAACCGGGATCTA
>Ga0070738_10003477_pt1 | contig 20609 bp, 15 predicted proteins | sample Coa_R2_2_FD_66446 | JGI IMG/M metagenome (GOLD analysis project Ga0070738, IMG submission 66446) | Surface soil microbial communities from Centralia Pennsylvania, which are recovering from an underground coalmine fire - Coalmine... | ecosystem: Environmental > Terrestrial > Soil > Unclassified ... | reverse complement strand
GCGTCATCGTTCAAACTCCTTTGAGGAGTTTGAATCAGAAACAAGCCGTCAGCGGAATCCCCTTTATGAGTTTATGACCTAGGCCTCTCCGCATAGCTGCCGCAGCCGAAGGGGCGTTTTCCGTGAAGAGACTTCTGCTCGTATTTGCAGCCTTGGCCAGCGCGGGGGGCGCGGTTCATGCCGAAGACCAGCCTTACCGGAAGGAAGCGCCTGTTTATACGCCTCTGTCGCCACTCGATTCATGGACCGGGTTCTATGCCGGCTTGAACGCCGGTTATGGTTTTGGAACCTCGCCCGGCACCCTGACCTCCGGCGCATCGACGTTTGACTGGGCGTCGGGTGCTCTGGGAATGCCTTTCGGTTTCTCGTCCAGCTACGTTGCGGGCAATTCGAATGTGAACCAAAATGGCTTCATTGGCGGCGGTCAGATTGGCTATAATTACAATGTTGGCTCCAGCTTCGTTGTTGGCGTGGAGGCGGACATGCAGGGCGCAAGCATCAGCGGGAGCGGAGATCACACCGGCCTCGCGGGTGCTACGGACGCTCATGACGTCACTCACCTGCAAGCTGGTTTTGTCGATGTTCAAGCCGGTATTAATTGGGTGGGGACCGTGCGTGGCAGGCTCGGTTACCTTGTTGCGCCGGACTTGTTGGCCTATGCTACTGGCGGCTTCGCTTACGGCGGCACGTTCGCCAATGTTTCAACCAACGGCTTTCATTGGCATCCGGGTGAGGAGTTGGATGCACACCCACCCAACGAGGTTACCCCGAGTTATGGCCAGTTTAACGGAACACTGATGGGCTATACCGTGGGAGGTGGACTTGAGTGGCTGTTCATGCCGGACTGGAGTCTAAAGGCTGAAGCACTCTATTATAATCTTGGCGATCATTCTGTTTGGACGAATAATAGTTTTGTCATCAATCTAAGCGCGCCGGGTTCGATAGCAATTGCGAACGTTTCCGAGACGCGCGTGAAATTCGACGGTGTAATAGCCCGCATCGGTGTGAACTATTATTTTAACTTGGGCCCTGCCACTCCGGCCATTGCCTCGTTTTGATCGCCGAAGAGATCGGGATAGCTGTGTCTCGTTGCCGCAAGCCGGCGCACTGACCCTGCCGGAAGGCGATTGGCTCGTAACATGAGGTCTTATGGGGGGCTTTGCCCGCTATGTACGATCTCGTCCGGTATCACTGGACCACGGAAATCAGAACGGGATGATCGCTCAAGGTTAGCGAAACGGTGTTCGCATTGCTCAATGTCTGGACCGGAGCTGGCACCGTCATGCCAGCGATCATCGGATCATAAACCTCGATCGTGGCGTGGGGCGCTGCGAAATTCACGGTGACCTGATCGCTGCCCGCCGCACGCTCGTCCCATACCGCGACCCATAGTGATCCATCGCTCTTGGTCAGCAGCATGTCGTGTACAGTTGGCACCGTTGCCTCGGCCGGAATGGTATAGGAGAGGTCCGCCGCAGCGGATGTGCCGGGGTGTGGATCCGCAAGCATCGCCGTCAGATTATGCAGCGCCACTGCCGCAAGCTTGGGTGTTCCATCCGCGTTATAAATGCCCTCGCAGCTTGTATCTCCGCCCTCATTGTCACGCATCTCATACCAGTAGGTAAAGCTCCAGCCTCGCGCAAACTGGTCAAAATAGGTGTCGAGCAAAATCGCCGCCTGCTTGACTTCCGATAGGCTTCCATTGCCACAGGTACCCCAGCCGGTTTCGGTCGTCACACGCGGAATGCTTGCCATTTGCGAGGGGGGATATCCTTGGAATTTTTTGTTCCAGGTCACACCCCATTCGCCATAGGCACCGTCGAAACAAGGAATGTTCCGTTCCGGGTCAGACGCATTCCATGCCTGATTGTCCGTCAGAGTATGGCAATTGTTCGCGACATAGTTGTGAGCATTCATGTAATCCGAATAGCGGGTGCCAGCCGGCATAAGGACATCCGCCGGGGCCGGAGCCGGAATCGTCATGTACTGCAGGCCGACATTATCGGTTTCAGCTCCACTCTCAGACGTTCCAAAGACGGGAGTGCCTTGCAAGGCCGGAACAGCCTCTCCGCAATCCGCCTTGCCGCATGTCCCCGCCTTAACCCATTCGTACATTTGCGCCGTGCCCTGAGCGACGCCCATCCATGAGTTGCTGCCGCCCGTCAGCGGGCCAGCCGGGGAAGGATAATGGAACGGGAAGTTATTTGGCTCGTTGGTACCTTCGACGGCCGTCAAACATCCTGCTTCCGCGATCCGCATCGCGGCGCGGATAATCTCCTGAAAGCCGCCTATCCCTGTCACGTCCGCTTTCGCGCCGGTGATCTGGCACAGGGCAATCACAGAGGCGATTGGAAAGCCGCCTGTGCGGAATTGCTTGATCCCCGTATATTGCAACATGGGAATATAGTTCTGATAAGGCACGCCTTGATCGATATGGATATTGATGCCGATCGAATTCAAAAAAGCGAAGGCTGATCCCGGCGTCTGCGCAGAAGCTGACGAGAAGGAGGACATTCCCAAGAGCAGTCCAAATATGATTTGCTCGCGCGTCATCATCATATCTCCTTGCATTCGGTGGATCTGCCGCCGTTCCGAAGCTTGTTGTTTTCCGGAAAGAAACACTACATCTTCGCCCGCTCATCCTTCAGCGCCCGCGCCAGGGCGGCGAACCCCTCTATTTCAATTTCTTCGGCGCGCAATGCCGGATCGATACCAGCACGCGCGAGCAAACGTTCCGCATCGCCCTCCTTAAGGGCTTTCAGCGATTGGCGCAGCATCTTGCGTCTCTGTCCAAACGCAGCCTGTGTCACCTCTGACAAAAACCGTGTCTCGCAGAGCAGGGGTTTTTGGCGGGGAATAAGCTCGACTACGGCTGAGGTTACTTTCGGCGGCGGCGTAAAGGCCGAGGCGGCAACGTCAAAGAGAATTCGTGTCTCGCAGCGCCAATTGCATAGAACCGCGAGGCGCCCATAAGCGGCGCGCTGGGCCGGGCCTGCGACAATGCGTTCCGCGACTTCGCGCTGGAACATTAGGATGAGGCGGTCGAACCAGGGTGGCCAAGGTTCGGTTTCAATCCATCGCGTAAGCAGCACGGTTGCGATGTTGTAGGGCAGGTTCGCGCAAACGCGCGCGGGCCTCGCGGCGCCGGCAAGCTGGCCAAGATCAATTGCCAGGGCATCGCCTTCAATCGCTTCAAGACGCCCCGGATAATGATGTGCAATTTCAGCAAGTGCCGGAAGACAGCGAGAGTCGCGCTCAACCGCAATAACTTTCCGGGCACCCTCGGCGAGCAATGCCCGGGTGAGGCCGCCAGGCCCTGGGCCAATCTCAACGATTGTTGCATCGTGCAGCGGTGCTGCAGCGCGGGCAATGCGGCGCGTCAGGTTGAAATCAAAAAGAAAATTCTGGCCGAGCGATTTTTTGGCAAGGAGTCCATGTGCAGCGGCAACCTCACGGAGTGGGGGCAGGCCATCGAACGGATGGCCCCTTGCCGGCCGCTGCCCGGGTTTTCCCATTTCAGAAAAATCTTGGAAAAAAGAAGGGATGGGCAGGCCTCATGACAATTTCCGGCCAGCGTGCAAAGCGTGCGTGCGGCGCGCGAGTTTGCCTGCTAGATAAAGGGAAGCGATCAGACTCGCTGGACTCGCTATCCCCTTTCCCGCAATGTCGAAAGCCGTGCCGTGATCGGGAGAGGTACGGATCAAGGGCAGGCCAAGCGTGACATTAACCGCGCGCTCGAAAGCGATCGTCTTTACCGGGATCAAAGCCTGATCGTGATACATTGCAACAACAACATCATAATTTTTGCGGGCGCTCGGCCGGAACAGGGTGTCAGCGGCGTAAGGCCCGGCCACCGCCACGCCTGTTTCTGCAAGTTCAGCGAGCGCGGGCGAAATGATTTCGATTTCCTCACGCCCCATCGTGCCGCTCTCTCCTGCGTGCGGGTTAAGGCCGGTGAAAGCGAGACGCGGCTTTTTGATTCCAAAGCGGGAAGTGAGCGCCCGGGCGGTGATGAGTCCTGTCTCGACCAGGAGCTCCCGTGTCAAAAGTGCCGGGACACGGGCGAGCGGAACATGAATCGTCGCCGGAACAACGGCAAATTGCGGTGACCAGATCAGCATCACCGGCCTTCCACTTTCGCCAAAATAGCGCTCTGCCAATTCTGCAAGAAACTCCGTGTGGCCAGGATAGCGAAAACTTGCGCGGTAAAAGAGCTCCTTGGCAATCGGATTGGTGACAATAGCTGCGGCTTCTCCAGCATGGACGAGACGCACGCAAGTTTCTATCGATTCTATGGTTTCAACCGCGTCTCTGACGTCTGGAGCGCCGAGCTTTCCGGCAACGGAATGTTGCAGGGCGAGGACCGGCAGCGCGTGGCGAAACATCGGTGCAGCCTCGGCGCCCGTAACGATTTTGATTGGCACATCAAGACCTAAGTGCCGTGTGGTCGCGGCGAGATAATCGGGGTCAGCGACAACCAGGAAAGGCGGTGCCCCAGGAACTTTATGTGTTTTGAGCCAAGCTTTCAGAGTGAGCTCGGGACCGATACCGGAAGGATCCCCTTGCGAGAGAGCCAGGGGAAGAATCTGGGGCGTTCGCGCCATCAATAACCTCACTTTCAGATTATAATCCAGAACTGCGGAACTTCCGGCTAAGGTTGGTAAGAAACATAAATATAAAAGCGAAATATAATTATAAGGAGGGAAAATACATCATAAAGACTACGAGAAATCCGGCCTGGATTTCTCTTAATCTTCATCATCCGGCAGTTGCCAGCTATTCAAATAAGAGCTTACACCTGCAGCTGGGCTGGAGCCCATCCGCCGTTGTCTGTGCGCGCAATGACTGAATTCTAATGGTTCACGATCACGGCCTTTGAGCGTAATTCCTTGAGGCGGCGCTCACTGTCGGCCTCGATATGGGCGGCAAGTATCTTTTGTGAGATTGCGGTGCGTGCCGCACTATCGTCCTTCGCCGCGCCCTTGGAGCACACGGCGATCATCTCGAGTCCCTCGCTTGAGCGTTGCGGCTGCGTGAGATGTCCTGTTGGGGTCTTATCGAGCAATTGGCGCAGAGCGTCGTTCATTTCGAGCGATGTCTTGATCAAGGGATCGCGAACGGTCACATCATTGACGGCACGCGCCATGGGCAGACCGCTCTCGCAGTCGGTGAATCGTGTGCGCAATTCCTCTGCCTCATGGGCACGGGCGTTCAAGGATTCCGGCGTCGCCCCGTGGGGTATCGCAAAGATGATCTCGCGCACCGTATATTCCGTCCCTGAGGCTGCCTTACCGCCTTGCTTGGCGAGCTCGGCGCGCACCTGCTCTTCGCTTGCTTCAACGCCCTTGTTCAAGGCTTGCACCAATATGAAGAAAGCCATATCGGCGCGGAAATGGGCCTTGTAGTGATCTGCTGTCACGCCGGCGTGGTCGAGGGCGCCGACCAAGGCCTCCGGAGTCATCTTCAGGTCCTTCGCGGCCTTGACGATCTGCTGCCCGATGTCACTGTCCTTCAGGTCAACATTGAATTTGTTTGTCTCTTGGATTTCGAGGCGATCCCGGAAGAGGCTTTCGATTGCCGCATCACGGGTTGCCGTTTTGTGCAGAACACGCAGCATTTTCATCCGCTCGTCGATATCTATGTTTGTAATCGGATCGCCGTTGATGCTGGCAACGATGGATTGGGCGAAGGCCGGCCGGGCTGGGCTTGCCGCCGAGATGGAGATGGCAGAGATGGCCACATAAAAACCTGAGCGCAACCAAGCGACGCGCGCGCCAAGGTTCTCCCGCGCATCGTTCTTTGTTTTCATGATCTAAGTTTCCTCCTTTCCGTGCATCGGGTCTGCTCCCGGTCCCCTGGTGCTAATACCTCGTGATGGGCGCACCACTCGTGTTTATGCCATCGAACACGTTGGTATTAAGATAGCTGTTGCTAAACTTTGTTCCTCCCAAGGAACGCAGCTGTAATTGGAACGCGAAAATTTGGTTGCGAATAAGGGCGCCGCTCGTGTTGTTTGCATAAGTAGAGGTGTAATTTAAGGAAAAGACGGTACATTCGTCTTGATAGCCCGCCCCGATCCCATAGGCCCCGATCGCGAAAGGACCAGTGTCGGAGAAGCCGGCCACGTAAGAGGGATAATATTGACGGCTCATGTCAAAAGTTATGTTTCCCTGTGCAAAATAGTTCTCGCTGATCTTATACCGCGAGGAAAGCGCGAGCCCTTCACGGCGGACGTCATAGCCGATGACAGGCTGGGATGCATAATCCGCGAATTGGATCGAGCCTGTCAGCGCTCCGAAGTTGGCGTTGAGTGCGACATCGAGGCGCTTGGGAGCGAGCGTGCTCACATCGAACCGTGCCTTGGTGATAAAGGAAAAAATAGGATTGGGCGCGATCGTGAGCGAAGCGACGTAGTCGGAGAGCCGCGTGTCTAGCCCCGAACTCAGCCCGATGTTGACGGCATCCGGCGTCGCATAGGCATTGGTCCCGGCGACCTGGTAGGATTGCCCGCCCATCAGGTTGACGTAGGCGCCGTTATCGAAATTCATCGTGAACTGAGCGCCGTAGTTTGCTCTGACTCCTGTTTCAAATCTGTCATAGCCGGAGAACTTGCTCCAATCGAACAGGTTTGACGTGTCGAACACCAGACTCTGCGCGTCCAAGTTCACGATGGAATTTGAACCAATTTGCTGATTTGGCCGCAAGATGATCTGTCCGATCGGCTCGAAGACCATCGAAGCAAAGCTTGTCTTGGCAAAGAAGGGGTAGCGGTATTCAAGTCCCATTCCTGGGAAAAACTGGCCGTAGAAAGTGGGATTTGTTGTGCCAATGAAATTCTGTTGTGAAGCGTTCGTATAGCTTGACATACCAAACGCAGATGAAAAAGTATAGGTATTTGTCGTATTGAGATCGAGCCACTCGCCGTTGAGACGGGCGAAGGCGAAAGGTGTGAAGACTTCACCAAGCGGATCGATATATTTGCGCTGCCAGGATGCCTGAAGTGTTACGCGCGTATAATCACCGCCGATGCCGCGCAGAAGACAGTCGCCGACGGCCTGGCCTGGAACATAATTGGTGCAGACATCGTAAAGGCCGTAAGCGTTGTCCAGAACCCGGGGGCCGACGGCCTGAAAACTCGCCGAGCTCGCCGAAAGGCTGGTCATATTGAAGTCGACTTCGGCCTGGCCGCCAATGCCGTAGGTTTGGGCAGGGTCGATGTCAAAGGTTTTATTATAGTCCCAGACCGGATGCGCGATCGGCTGTTGAGCCTGGATATCGTGACTCGATAAGCCCTCGAAGGAGTAACCCCGAAGGTCGAAATAACCGCGGTCGCCTTGTCCCGTGAGATAGGCCGTCGATGTCGTTTCGCTGAAATAGGTTGTTGAAACGGTCTGGTTCGGAATTTGGTAATCATTCAAATACCATTTGTCCGAAAGGAGCGTGAACTGCCAGCCGAACTTCCACTGATCGTTGATATTGAAGTTTCCCTTGCTCTCCAACGAACCGCGCAGGGATTGATCAGCCGATCCATAAGGAGAAGGGGGAAAGACGGAAGGGTTTTGCTCGGCTATCCCCGTTGCCCGGACATAATAGCTGCCATTGTCCAGCCGCTGCCGCCATTCCGCGCTGCCGAAAAATCCCTGCTTGGAAAAATAGGTCGGCGTGACGGTCAAATCATAGTTGGGAGCAAGATCCCAAAAGATCGGGATACCGATGCCGGTGCCGAGATAGCTGCTCCCCGGCACGAAGTAAGGCGAAAGAATGCCCGATTTCCGTGTGACGGTCGGATCAGGCGCCGAAAAGAACGGCACATAAGCGACGGGGATGCCCAGGAACTCAAGCGAGGCATCCTCGTAATAGATCATCTTTTCATCGCTCTTGTGGATGATGCGCTTGGCGCGCACCCGCCAGAGGGGCGGCTTGTCGGGATTATCCTTGCAGACTTCACAAGTCGTGTATGTGCCCTTGTTGTAGACCGTCGTGTCACCTTCGATGCGTTCGGCGCGCGGCGCGCTTAAATAGGTCTTGTAGCTGCCCGGCTCGGGAAGATAATACGCTTTGGGAGGCGTAACGGCCCGCAGACTTTCTATGAAGCCCTCGCGGAAATCGTCGGTCAGATCGAACAGTTCCGCGTGAATGACCGTGCCATCCCGCTCGGTCAGCGTGGCATGGCCCTCGGCATAAACGCGGCTGGTTTTACGATTATAGACGACCCGGTCGGCTTCGAGCACCCGGCCCTTGTAATAGACTCTCGCGTTGCCTTCGGCTGAAACAATGTCCTTCTCGGTATCGTAGCGAAGCTCGTTTGCCTCGACCAGCATCTTCCCCGTCTCGGCGGGTGATTTTTCGTCCGTCTTGCCGGCTGGCGGTGTCTCTGCCGCCGCCGGGAGGGCGCCGGTCATGGCCGCTAGGGTGAGAAGGAGCCAGAACCACAGGGGGCGCCTTGCCCCAGCGCCTCGAATCCCCGCGCAGTCCCAGCTGTTGAGGCACGGTCCGCGCGGTCGGCTGGCGCGCGGCGGCAAACGCAAGCGGGCTGCCGGTTCTGCGGCTGCAACGGAAAGCAAGGGAACGATCGCACCGCCGGGGCAAAAACGCCGCCCCATTAACCATCCTCCTGGTTCAGCAAAGCGAACGCGCCAAGCAGGCTTGCAACGACCGCCGGGGTCCAGCCGGCGACAAGCGGGCTCAGCAGGCCGGAGCCGCCAAGATCGCCGAGGAATTTCGCCGATACATAAAGCATGAACCCTGAGCTCACGCCACCGAAAACCATCTTTCCAATGCCACCAAACCGGAAAAACCTTAAGGAAAAGGCAGCAGCGATTAAAACCATCGCAATAAACAGAAGCGGCCTTGCAAGCAGCGTGTGGAATTGGATCTGGTAAGCGACTCCGTCGAGACCTTCCGCTTCGGCGGCTGTGCGCAAGCCCGGCAAATCCCAAAATGGAACCGAATCGGGTGCGATTGTGCCCGCGGCAATCTCGTTTGACGATCCGGCGGCGGCAAGAAGATAAGTGCCGGAGGTGAAGCTCTCTTCCCCGGGCGCCACGACCTGGGCGTGGTTGAATTGCCACATGCCTTGCAAAAGTCTGCCTGCCGGTGCTTCGATTTTCTGTTCGAATGCGCCCGTGCGGCTATAGAGATAGGCGGTGACAGAAGTCAGCTTTGTGCCATCCGGCGATGCTTTCGCGGCCTTGATGAAGGCCTCTCCATCGACGCTTTGCTGTCTGATCCACAAGCTTGTATCGTCGCCTGGCTTGCCATTGCGGCCAAAAAGCTGTGTTTCGATGGCGTCGGCACGATGCTTCAGGGCTGCCGCGACCGGATTGAACAGGACAACGGAAGCAATGCCGCCTGCCGCCGCGATGGCGAGCGGCGGAACAAGGAATCCCCAAACCGAGACCCCTATTGCTCTCGCAACGAGCAGCTCCAAGGAGCGGGTCAGATTGAGGAACGCCGCCATCGTCCCGAACAGCACGCAAAAGGGCATGATCTGCTCGGAGACCGAGGGGACGCGCAAGAGCGAAAAATAAGCGATGAATCCGGCCGTGACCCCTGGAAGATCCCCGGCGCGGCGCAGAAGCTCGACGAAATCGACGACATAGACCATGCCGGAAATCATGAGAAAGACCGCCACGATGGTCTGAATGAAACGCGCCGACAGATAAAACGCGAGTGTCCGGCCGATCATGGCGCGAGTCCTGCTTTGGGCTTGACCTGACGCGACCGGCGCCTGGCGCCCGTATGCCGGGCAGGTCCGGCCGGGGCTGCGGCGGGATCCTGCGAGGCCTTTAATTTACTGCCTGTGCCCGCGGGGCACGTTTTGTGATTTCTCTCGCCGTAGTTTCGAAGAAAGGGCATGTCCACGTGCCAGAAACCGGCTGCGCGAGAACGGTCATGATTTCCGCCACTCCGCGCTGGCCGTATGGAATGGCGCCGCAGGAAGTTCTCGTGATAGCGCTTGACGCCTAAAATGAAGGTGAAGGATACGCTTTCTAGTCGCCGTTCTCCGGTTTTGCCCGTTTGAAAAGTGACCCAAGCAAGAGGGCGTGGCGGTTTTTTGGCAAAAGGAGGCTCCCCGGCCTGCCATTTCTCGTGCAAGACGCCTCCCCTTCAGGCTGAACGTTCCATTGCTGGGAAAGCGCAACATGAAATTTGCTTCAAAAGCGGCGCCGGTGCCCCGATGTCCTTGTTTTGTCGCATAGTACCGTCCTAAAAGGCAAATTTTCCGGGACGGATGGCCAAAAGAATCCGCCAAAACAAATTCGCCTGCGCCCGCCAGAGGAACCGATGACCGAAACAATAAAAATTAATTTTGCCGCGCTCGCGGACCTGCCGCCGCAAACGGCCGCGCAGCCATTGCCTGGGGGAGAGGCTGGGGAGCCCGGAAGCGGGCGGACTCTCGTCATCTTCACGGACAAGGATTTCGCCTTTGGCGCTGCGACCCTGCGTCTCATTGGGGATCAGGGCGCGGCGCTGGTCAAAAAGGCTGCTGCTGCGGTCAAGTTCAAGGGGAAAGCACTTTCCGCGCTTGATCTCGTCGCGCCCGCTGGGCTTGTTGCTCAGCGGCTTTTCGTGATTGGCACCGGCGGCGAGAACGAAGGGGGGAATGGCGAAACCAACGCAGACACGCCGGCAAAGCCGGAGGAGCCAGACGACTATGCAAGGCTCGGCGGCTTTGTCATGGGCAAGCTCGGCCCATCGGCGAATGCTGACATCGTCTTTGATCCGCCACGCCAGCCAGAGGATCTGGCACGTGCGGCTGCCGAATTTATGCTTGGCCTGCGCCTGCGCGGCTACCGGTTCGACAGCTACAAAACCAAAAAGAAGGAGGATGCCGAGCCGAAGGGCTGCGCTGACATCACGATTGCCGTTGAAAAACCGGCCGCCGCCCGCCAGGAGATCAAGGCTGCAGAAGCGGTGACGGCTGGTGTCCTGACCGCCCGTTCGCTCGTCAATGAGCCGGCGAATATTCTCTTCCCGGAGGAATTCGCAAATCGGGCGATGGCGCTCAAGAAGCATGGGGTCGAGGTGACGGTCCTTGACGGCCAAGCCATGCGCGAACTCGGCATGGGCGCGCTTCTCGCGGTCGGGCAGGGATCGGCACGCGAAAGCCGTACCGTCATCATGCGCTGGCGCGGCGGAAAAACCGCAAAGGGGGGCGCAAAAGAAGGGGGCAAGTCCAAGGCGAAGCCCATCGCATTCGTCGGCAAGGGTGTCTGCTTCGACACCGGTGGCATATCGATCAAGCCAGCCGCCGGAATGGAGGACATGAAGGGCGACATGGCTGGGGCCGCGTGTGTCACCGGACTCATGCAGGCGCTCGCGGAACGCAAGGCCAATGTGGACGCGGTCGGCGTCATCGGCCTTGTCGAAAACATGCCAGGCCCGAATGCGCAGCGTCCGGGCGACATTGTGAAATCCATGTCCGGCCAGACGATCGAAGTCATCAACACGGATGCCGAGGGCCGCCTCGTGCTCGCTGATCTGCTCTGGTACGTTCAGGACCGGTTCAAGCCGAAATTCATCATCGATCTTGCGACGCTCACGGGCGCGATCCTTGTGGCGCTAGGCCAGGAACATGCGGGTCTCTTCACCAACAATGACGAACTGGGAGAAAGGCTCATTGCCGCGGGCAAGGCCATCGGCGAAAAGCTCTGGCGGCTGCCGCTCGGTCCGGCTTACGATAAGATGATCGATTCGAAATTCGCCGATATGAAAAACACCGGCGGCCGTCACGCGGGGTCGATCACCGCGGCGCAATTTCTCCAGCGCTTCGTCAATAATACGCCTTGGGCGCATATCGACATCGCCGGAACGGGGATGGGCTCACCGCAGAGCGAGATCAATCAAAGCTGGGGATCGGGTTTTGGCGTCCGCCTGCTCGACCGGCTCGTTGCCAATTATTACGAGGGAAACTGACCGGAAGTGTTTTAGTTTCGCTGGCAAAAAACCGGTCAGTGCCCCGAGATCCATTTTGCACACTGCCATAAGACCATCCTGTAGAGTGGCGGTTTCCGGCTCACAAGCGCATAAAGCGGACCGCTCTCCTTGTTTCCGCCTGGCGCCGTTTTGGTCCATGGCGCCTTCCAGACTTTGAAAGGCTTGTCCTTGCTTTGCAGCCATCTCTTATAGAGCTTGCAGGGGTCTCCCCTGTCTTCCCAGAGCGCCGTTAACGGATTGAAAGGCGCGCCCCCGGCTCCGGGGCCCTGACAGAGTTCAAGCGCCTTCTCGATTTGCGGCATGGCCAGTGCTGCTGCCTTGGCAAGGCTCCTGGCATCGCAACAACCATCATGGGCTGGGTTGAGAAGCTCGGCAAGGACGAGCCGGATGTCGCCGCCATCGAGTGTCGCGCCGTTTCCAAGGGGTAGCGGCAGCTGCCAGGATTGCGGCAATTCCCAGCCTTCAATCTGATCACGGCGCACGAGATCGGCGAGAATCGTAAGGCGGACGAATCTCAGGGTCTTGTCGCGCATAAGACCCGGGATGTTTCTAATGAAAGGCAGCAAGGGCAGGCGAAGCAACAGGCCCAAAAACCCCTGCACATTGCCGGCCAGCACCCTCGGAGCCAAGGCGTCGAACCGCTCCGCGATGCGTCTTTGCAATGTATTGAAATGTTCTTGCGAAATGCGAGGCCATTGAGGCAGGACCACTTCCGCTTGGGCAGTGCCAAAGAGCGGGATGATGCAATAACGGGCTTCCTCGCCGTTCTTGCTGTCGATGGTCCTGAATTTCGTTATGTCGACTCCCGCTGCCTTCCAATTCTCGATGATAGGATTTTCGGCCGGAAGCGAGAAACCGAGGCGCGTCTGCAGGAAGCGTTGGCAGTTGCGGCGGCCAAGCTGGAAATCGTGGTCCCGGAAACTCCGGGCGGCGAAACCGCCGAAGCCGCCGAGGAGGCCGCTCGCGATGCCGTAGCGCTGCTCCTTGCCGTCGCTTGTAACCCGGCTCGGCCCGATCAGATAGCGGCTGCCATGATCCTTATCGGCCGCGAGAATGATCTCGCTTGGCTTGAAACGGGCTTGGTCGATCAGAGCGGGAAAGAGCGCCGATATGATGCTCACAATGTCCAAGGCCGGCCGTCCCTTGGGCGCGATCGGCTTGAGTTCCGGAAAAGGAGAAATCATGATTACGGCGCGAGCAACTTTGCCGGGAGCGAATGGAATACGATCCTCCAATTTCAGTGCCGCCGCCGCCTCCGGTGAGCTGTGCCCGTCAGACGGTACTTTTTTCTTTAGTGAGAACCGGGCATATTCAAATGGATCGTTATCGATGATCCCGCCATCCGCCGTCGTAAACCAGAATGGGCGCTCGGCGAGCACGCTCGGCAGCCAGGAAGGCGGCATGGCGAAATCGCCGCGGATCGTATCGATCGGCAACCGCCGGTTATGATATTCACCAGGATCGGTGCCGGTCCCTAGCTCCGCCCCTATTAGGCGCGGAGCTAGCCCGATCGGGAAAGCCCCCGATGCGAGAGCGCAGACGGCGTAATCCTTCCAGGTCGCATCCAGCGGATTGGAACTTGGCGTGACGAGCCAGCATGCTTCGATGTCGCGTTTCTGATCATTGTCAGCGAATAGGCTTTCGCTGTCCCAAGTCCCTAATCCGCGCACGGCATAATGCACACGGTCGCCGTGCGAGATCATATGATAGCAGTTCTCGCGCAGGCCATTACTGTGACCGGCGCCATTGTCGAAGGGAACAGAGTAAGGCACGCCGCGCAGGTTCGACAGAGTCATGTAAATGTGCAAGGTTTTCGAAATGTAGGCACGCGGCGATTGCGTCACCTTCTTGACGTTGATCGCGTCCTGCGCGATGCGATCGAGCAACTGCGAATTGAGCAGCGAAGTGACGGGTTTTGGTCCGTCCTCATCGCGGGGGATTCCCTTCGTCCGGGAAAGGTCCGGAGCATCTTTCGCCCCGCCCTCAAGATCATCTGTTTGCAGGAAGTCGAACTTTTCGTCACCCTCGGCAACAAGACCGGGCTTGACGGCCCAGGTTTCGTAAAGTTTTGGCAGATAACATTTGATCTTCTGCTGGCCTTCGCGAGGAGTGCCGAATTCTAAGGGCTTCTGGTCTGCATCGGCGAGAGCGATGGTGCCGATCGCGGCGGTGATCGCACCGGCGGAAGCGCCGGACATGACCTTGATGCCGACCCTATGATTAGGGATGCCGGGATTACCGCTGCTGCGTGCCTTTTCCCACTCATCGAGCGCCTGGATCAGGAAATCGAAAACACCTGCAGTATAGGCACCAGCCGAGATCGCACCGGACATGGCAAGGCCGATCTGAAATTCCGCGCCTGGTTCCGCCATTTTGGCCTCCCCCTGAGCAAGTGCCATATGATAACCAGCTTTGGCCGTTCCCGCCAAGCAAAGCTCGGGAAGGAGGCAAACGCGTTTTGGCCCAGATCAATCGAAGCTTTTACGCCCATAACAAACGCAAGACTTGACCGGCGGTCTCTATTCCTTGTGAATGCCAGGCATGACCGAAAAACTGCAAGTGCTCTACAAGGTCCACAGCGATGCCTCCTCGATCGAAGAGCGCGCGCTCGGCCTTGCGATCGAGCAGAGTGTCGAGGCGCCGCTTGCGGCGGTCCGTGATCCTTGCGTGCTTTCCAGTATTGTTGGCCGGGTGGCCGCGATCGGGGATCGTGGCAATGGCTGGTTCGATGTGCACATTGATCTTTCCTCCGCGACGGTTGGCGGGGATGCCGGTCAGCTTCTCAACATGCTCTTTGGAAACGCCTCGCTCTACGATGACGTTGTGCTTGAGGACGCGGTCTTCCCGGCAGATCTCATCAAGGCTTTCAGCGGTCCGGGCCATGGCGCCGGAGGGCTGTTCGCGCGCGCGAACGTGGAAGGGCGGGCGCTCACCTGTTCGGCGCTCAAGCCCCAGGGCCTGCCTGTGGAGGGTCTGGCTGAGCTTGCCTTTAAGCTGGCGCTGGGCGGCCTCGATTACATCAAGGATGATCATGGGCTCGCAAACCAGCTGTTTAGTCCTTTCGAGGATCGCGTTCGGGCCTGTGCCGCTGCTATTCGCAAGGCTGGCGCAGCCACGGGGCGGCGAACACGTTATGTTCCTAACCTTTGCGGCGGTTTTAGCCAGATCGAGCAGCAGATCGCTATCGCTCGCTCCGAGGGTGTCGATACGGTGATGATCGCGCCGATGATTGCTGGCGTTCCCGCCCTCCAGGCGCTGCGCCGGGCACATCCGGATTTTGCTTTCATCGCGCATCCAGCGATGACTGGCGCCGCGCGTATTTCGCCCTATCTTTTTGCCAAGCTCTTTCGCTTGTTTGGTGCAGATGCTTCAATCTTTCCCAATCCGGGCGGCCGTTTTGGTTTTAGCGAGGAGTGTTGCGGAAAAATCGTGGAGGCTTTGCGCGGCCCATTGGGCGGGTTGCGCGCCAGCCTCCCTGTTCCGGCGGGCGGGATGAGCTTGGAGCGCGTGCCGGAAGTGCTCGATTATTATGGGCGCGAGGCAATGCTTTTGATTGGAGGCGCACTGTTGTCAGCGCCCCCCGGGAAGCTCGTAGCGGAAACCGCTGCTTTTGTGCGTGCGGTTGCCGAACATCATTACCGCTGAGTACATCATGACCAAGGACCCCGCTGTTCATATGCCTTTGCGCAAAGCGCTTGCGGGCTTTGCCTGGGAGAGTGTCTCGCGTCTTCCTTACAAAGACTCGGATGTGGCGCCATTCCGGGCAATCTCGCGGCAGACATTGTTCTCGGATTCGAGGCTCGATGGGGAATTGCGTTATTTCGAAATCGAACCTGGAGGTTTCTCGACGCTCGAACGGCATGCCCACATGCATGGCGTAATGGTTCTGCGCGGCTCGGGTGAATGTCTAATTGGCGCGGAAGTTTACGGGCTTAGCCCCCGCGATCTCATCACGATAGCGCCTTGGACCTGGCATCAGTTCCGGGCAAGCCAAATGGAGCCTTTGGGCTTCCTGTGCCTTGTCAATAGCATGCGGGACAAGCCGCAGCTGCCAACTGCCGGAGATCTCGCGATGCTGCGGGCAAACCCTGCCGCCGCGCGGTTTCTCGATGGGGCCTAAAAGTTTGTAAGCGCCGTTGCGAAAGGGCAGCGGGAAAGGCGCGCGTCCTGGCAAATCAGGCCACACGCTGGCAAGCTTGGATGGCAAGATAGAGAAAAATTTGGCCGAAAGCGATTCCAAGGAGAGCCCCTAAGCTACTGGCGGCTGCATCCATGAACGCGGGGTGCCGTCCTGGCACCCAGAGCTGCAGGATCTCCATTGATGCCGCAAGCAGCGTAAGGCCGGATGCGATCGCAATCCGCGAAACTATGGACCAGAATCCTAAAGTGAGGGCCAATGCGGCCAGGCAATAGGCGATAAAATGCTCGGCGGCTCCCGGCAGGCCGGTGTGGGGCCGGTTCGCCCCTGGGACGAGTGACAAAACAATGATGGCGAGCACACCGAAAAATCCCACTGCTCGAACTAAGGCAATCGAAAACTTCATGAACGTAACCGCATACGATGGAGGAGATGGAGACGCTGAACGGGCGAGGGACACCCTATGACGGTTGCCACAGCGTGAAAAACCCTGATCCAGCGCAGGACTGGATCAGGGTAAGGTGTCACATGCCTGGGGAGGATGCCAAGCTGAATAGGAACAAGCAAAAATTGGGCCGCTATCTGGAACAGCTGTACGCTGGCGTTGGGCTAAATGTCAGCCTGCCCCTTTATCAAGCACGAGGATTGAGGATGAACCGAATCTTGCGCTCTCCGAAGGCTGACCATAGGGCAATGCCGATGCACCTTCGCGCATCGCCGCCTCGCATTCAGCTCGCCCATTTGAGGAGCCGGATCACGCCCATCTTCGCGGCCTGCCGGTGGGCCGAGACGCCGCGGCGGGCAGCGATACTCTTCCGGTTATCTTGGAAGTATTTGTAGGCGAGCCAGAGCATCTCAGCGTTCGACAGAGTTGGGCGCCACTGCAGAGTCTGCTTGATTTTCGCGGTGTCGAAGACGAAGTCTTCGGCAATCATCCGGTACTGGTAGGGACCAAGGGGGGAGAGACCGAGCCAGTGCGCGATTCTCATGCCCAGAAGGGCTGGGCCCTTGGGGAGCGAAGCGACGCGCGCACCTGTGCACGCCTTCTGGATCACATGGCCGTAAACATCCCGGAGAGAGGTGACACCGTCTGAGCCGATGTTGAAGGTTTCGGAACCTGGGTATTCGGCAGCGGCGATACAGGCCGAGGCCAAATCCTGGGCGTAGATGAACTGGTAGCGGTTGTGTCCGCCTCCCACCACCCAGACTTTGCGTCCTTCGCCGATGAATTCGAATAGGATCGCGAGAAGGCCGAGCCGCCCTTCATCGATAATGGTCGGGCAGCGGATCGAGATGGTGTTGATCCGTCCGCTGTAGGCTCGAAGGATCTTCTCGCCTTCCCACTTGGACTGGCCATAGATTTCAACCGGCGCCGGTGTGTCCTCTTCCCGTACCGGGCGGCCCATGTTCTCGGCCCACAGGCAGTTGGACGAGATGAAGACGATCGACTTCGCCCCATATTCCGCCGCCGCCCCGGCGACATTGCGGGTGCCATCCACATTGGATTCCCACAGGAAGGATTTGTTCTTCACGGCATGGGCCAAGATGGCCGCGCAGTGGAAGACGGTTTCGAACCGGTGTGTTTCAAACAGCCGATCGAGACCTTTCCGGTCGCGGATGTCGCCCTTGACTGCAACAAGCCGCTCATGGGCAAAGTCCATGTCTTGCAGATCGATCACCACGCAGCTGTGGCCTTCGTTCAGGAGCCTCCGGGTGAGGAGAGAGCCGAAGAAACCTGCCCCGCCAGTAATGAGCACGGGTGCATTCTGAATAAGCGTCATGGATCGTGGCCGGCTTGCTAAATACTATCGAAAATCCTCGCATGAATATTTGTAGTAAGATTTAAAAGAACGGATCCCATTCGAGCCATCTCTCTCGCTGCGCCCGGCCGGCGCAACCCAAATCTTCGAGGGAATGCCGCTGATTAGATAAGGCAGCACAATGGTGTCGAGCTCAGGAAGCACCTGGCAGGCGCTCTTCAGCTGGCTGCTCGTAGGCGCCGCGGCCTGGCCGGGAAACGGCTTCGTGAAACAGAGATCTTCATCACTATCGGAAAAGTCGTGGCTGTTCAGAACGGAAAGCCCGCGGCTCCGGCGCTCATATTCCATCGCGGTTCCCTTGTGGAACATGGCCCCCGCGCCCTGCAAACAAGAATAGTAGATGGGGCGTTTGAGCTTGAACCAGAAAAGTTCTGCCCCGCCATCCCAGTAGATATTGCCGCCGCCGGCGAAGGCGTTGAGTTCCAGGTCTGTGGCAGAAGCCTCAACAAATTTTTGCCAATCCGTTCTCTGGTCGAAAAGGGCAAGGCAAGCGGCCGCGGCGGCAGTGGCACCACAGAGGAGTGGGACGGTTGCAGAGTCGCGCGCTTCACAGAGTGCGAGCAAAGCGAGTGCTGTTCCGGAAAGGCTGGTGAGCACCAGAGCCTGCCAGAGCTCGGGTGTTCCTGCCTCCGCATAGAGTACAAAGACCGTGACCGCGAGTCCGGTCATGGGAGCAATCAGAAACAGCAGCTGGAGCCATTTCGGCAGAGGCGAGGGCAGCCTTGTTTCCAAAACAAAGGCAAGCGCCGCAGACAGTTGGGAAAGCGCGGCTATGGGTGTGAATTGCAGGCGGAGCGTGACCAGCATCGACAAGCCAGCAGCCCACAGGAACAGCTCCCGGGAAAACCGGTTCGCTGGCAGCCGGATCAGAATCATTGCGATGGCCGCGTTGGCGATCAGCGTATCGAGCCACAGCACGCGCCAAGTCTGGAGATTGACGAGAAGGACATTGCGGAAAAGCTCGCCTCCCAAAAACGCCCCCAAAAGGAGAGCTGCCGAGGCGATTGCCAAACAGACGATCAGCCGCCGCTCAACAGCATTGCCAAGCGCATGGGCAACCCAAAGCGTCGAGGCGGCCGCGGCAAGATGTAAAGCGTCCGTGGTGTTCCAGCGGGAAAGGAACCCGAATCCGCATCGCTTCCAGATAATTGTGAACCAGTCCGGATCGAAGCTGATGAGCAATCTTGCAAAGGGCTCAACGCCTGCCGCCGCCAGCAAAACTCCAGCCATCGCGGTAAGACCGATGACCAGGAGCGCGCGGCGGTCTTCAGAAGCGGCCCAGACACCAACAACAGCCATGCCCGTCATCGCCATGATCGGATGAATCGCGGCGGCGGAGGCAAGGCAAAGAATCGATCCGGTGAGCCGTTCGCGCAAGCAGAGGGCAAGTGCGGCCATCACCAGGGCCTCTGCGAAGATTCTCGGCGTGGCGAATCCTTCACCATAATGGAACACATTAAGGCCGCCGTAGCCAGCGTCGAGTACGATGCAAGCGAGGACAGCGGCGAGCGCCTCGCGCCGGTCACATGACAATGAGCGCATGAGGAAAACAAGCGCCATGACCCAAACCGCCGCGCCAAGCACTGTCGCGAAAAAATGGCCGCCGGCCGGCCCGAAGGCTGCAACCAAAGGGCTATAGAAAAGAGAGAAGCTCGTCAGGGAATCCTGCGATCCGAACCTGAAAAAGAGGTCCTGTGCAAAGCGGCCTGGCTGGAGCGTGTTCATCGCCTGAAAGGTATAGAGCCGGCCGTCGTGAATAATCCCCCTGTAGGGGTGAGTCGCGATCCAGAGCGACGAAAGCGCAGCCGACAAGACGAAGAATCGCCCAACGGCATACTTTGTATTAAACGAGGTATTAAACGAGACGCTCAAACGAAACTCCCAAGCCGGAGCGCCATTCTTTCACGTGAAAATTGCTTTTCCGTTGTTCCCCTGCCGCCGCGGCTGGAAACCCAAACATCACCGGGCAGCTGCTCAAAGGTACGACGCTGGGTGACAGAACCTATAAGAACCATCTCGATGGTTACAATCAGCTCGATCTCTTGCTGGGCAAGGGGCCGTCGGCGCGTCATGAAATCTTCTACTTCGGCGGCCCTCAGCTCGGCGCCGTCCGCATCGATGATTTCAAGTTCCAGTTCTTCCAGCAGCCTTACGGCTGGCCTGAAGAAAAAGTGACGACCGATATGCCCGCCATGGTCAATATCCGCCAGGGTCCGTTCGGGCGGACTCCGCCGCTTCGCGGCGAGTCGCTGAATGAATCAGGCGGAGGCTACATGGATGCGTTCATGGCGCGTGAATTCTGGCGCTTCGTCATGGTCCAGCAGAAAGTGGCCGAGCTGGCCCAAACGGCGGTAGAGTTTCCCCCGATGCAAGCAAAGCACCGGCCGCTTTTAACCTCGAGGCGGTAAAGCGCGAAATTCAAGAGAAACTGAAATCGCACGAGGGAGAGTAATCGCCCCCCGTACCCGGTGAAGCGCCCGGCTTTGGCCGGCGCTCAACTTGAATGTCGCAAGTCTTGTGTGGCAAGAGGCAGACAGAAAGAGGACGTCAGTTTTAAAGGGCAGTTTGTTGGCACGATCCCGACACCGCCGGAAGGATCACAGGCCGCGAAAGCGTTTTGCGCCTGAGCCAGTCCTATCACTCGTCGAGGCGCAAGCCGCAGCAGGCGGACTTGGATCCCGAGCCAGAATCTTAGTGGCTGCCGCACTCGT
>Ga0070738_10003475_pt1 | contig 20616 bp, 19 predicted proteins | sample Coa_R2_2_FD_66446 | JGI IMG/M metagenome (GOLD analysis project Ga0070738, IMG submission 66446) | Surface soil microbial communities from Centralia Pennsylvania, which are recovering from an underground coalmine fire - Coalmine... | ecosystem: Environmental > Terrestrial > Soil > Unclassified ... | reverse complement strand
CAGCACCTTCTGGCGGATGGTCTCTGCCACTTTCATGGCTTCCGCCGCGGTTTGGCCCGGCAGCAGCACGGCAAACTCCTCGCCGCCATAGCGCGCGGCGCAATCGCCGGCGCGCCGCACCGAGTCCGAGATGCAGATGGCGATGCCGACCAGCACCTGGTCGCCAGCCTGGTGGCCGTGCGTGTCGTTATAGGCCTTGAAATGATCGGCATCGATCATCAACAGCGACAGCGGCGTCCGGTGCCGCAGCGCGCGCTGCCATTCATGCTCGATGGTCTGATCGAATTTGCGTCGGTTGCGCAAGCCTGTCAGCGCGTCGGTGGTGGCAAGCTCCTCGAGCTTGCTTTCGGCCTGGGCGCGGCGGTCGATCTCGCGGGCGAGCACCAGGGTCACCGCAATCGCGAACACGACCAGCGCCAGCATGATCGCTCCGATCCGGCTGGCCTGGATGCGCCAGAGCCTGAAGATGGCATCGAGCGGCTTGCCCACGACGACGAAAAGCGGGTTCTCGCCGCCACGCCGCACATAGAGCCGCGGCGTCGCGTCGACCGGTCCCTTGCCCGAATAGGCGCCGCCATCCTGCAGGTTTGCGGGATTCCAGTCGCGCCGCTCGCCGAGATTCTTGCCGATCACGTCGAGATCGAACGGCGTGCGCATGATGATGGTGCGGTCAGGCCGCAGCACAGTGATGGTGTCGCCTTCGTCCAGGCTCAAGGAGCCGAACAGCTCGTGAAAATAGGAAAAGCGGATTGAGCCCGCGACCACGCCTGAGAAGCTGCCGTCGGGGCCGTTGATGCGCCGGCTCAGCACGATGGCATAATGGCCGCGATGCAGCATCGGCTTGCTGATGTACAGCCCGACGTCGGGATTGTCGCGATGGACGGTAAAATACTCCTCATCGCTGCGGTTCTCCGGCACGGGATCGAGGCTTGCCGCATCGACCGTGAGCTGGCCCCTGGCGTCGAACACCTGGATCGCGCCGAAATGCTTGGCGGTCGCGGCGTGGTCGAACAGGATCAGATGCAGCACCGGCTTGGAGACGCCTGATATCTCCGGTGCGGTGATGTTGTTCGCGACGTTGCGCAGTGAAAGGTCGTAGAGCTCGATATTGCGGTTGATATCGGCCTCGATGCCGGTGGCGAGATTTTCCAGCGATTGCCGCGCCAGCTCCTCGACGCCGTGCCGCATGTCGAGCATGACGCTGGCACAGATCGCGGCAAAGCCCATCACCGTCACCACCAGGGAGGCGATCAAAAGCCTGACTGAAAGCCGCCCGGTGCGCTTGCCCATGTCCGCTGCAAATTCAAAAAACAAATTCTTGCCTGACGCCCTCCCTGCATGCGCCTTAATCATTGCTGGTGCCTTAAGTGACGACAACGGCGCATTAATCAGTTAACCGTTCCTTGCTGGTTTGCGTGAGTGAGCTATCGAGGGACTTGACTGTGAACGACTACGACGCCTTGCGCGATTACCTGACGAAGCAGAAGCGAGAGGAGCTGGTGCTGAGCTTCGACGAGATCGAGGAGATCGTTGGGCGCGCGCTGCCGCGTGCGGCGCAGCGGGCCTCCTGGTGGGACAGCCTGCGCAGCCCCCAGGAAAAGATGCCGCAGCGCGAGGCCTGCCTCGCCGCCGGCTTCGTTGCTACCCGCCTGCCCGACGGCAAGAGCGTGCGCTTCGCGCGGATGAAGCAACAGAGACGGTAAGGACAAGCAAGCGGCCGATCTCGCGCTGTCGTAAGCCAATCCATCACGCAAGGCCTGAGTGAGGGGAAATCGCCAGCCACACGCGTCATGGCCGGGCGTGTCCCGGCCATCCACGTTTCCCCGCTTGCGTCAACGACGTGGATGCCCGGGACAAGCCCGGGCATGACGGAGGAGAGAGACGCGTACCGTGGCTGCCGCCTTGGGTCATGGGCTTGGTCTTCGCCAGGACGGCGTGGGAGGGGCGAAGTTGTCGAGACCGCCTCCGCCGAAAGTTGGCCCGGAATCTGCTTTGACAGGCGACGGCTAAGCTGATCCACTTTCCACGCCTCTCCGGCGCCCGGCAGCCGAGCTGCAACGCGCGCCGTTGTTAAAGTGCCATTCTGGAGCCATCCGATGAACGAGCAGGAACTTCGAAACTTGATCGACGAGGTCAAGGACGGGCGGCTGTCGCGCCGCGCCTTTGTGCAGGGGATGGTCGGATTGGGGCTCACCGCGCCGATGGCCGGCGCGATGCTGGGCGCCTCCGGCATTGCCATGGCCGCCGAAAGCCCGATCTCCTACAAGCCGCCCAAGGGTGCCGGCGGCACGCTGAAGCTGTTGCTCTGGCAGGCGCCGACGCTGCTCAATCCGCATTTTGCGGTAGGAACCAAGGATCAGGAGGCCTGTCGGCTGTTCTATGAGCCGCTGGCGGGATGGGACCCGGACGGCAATCTCGTTCCGATCCTCGCGACTGAAATTCCGAGCAAGGAAAATGACGGCCTCACCGAGGACGGCCTTTCGGTGATCTGGAAACTGAAGAAGAACGTCAAGTGGCACGATGGCGTGCCGTTCACCGCTGATGACGTCATCTTCAACTGGGAGTACGCGAAGAATCCCGATACCTCCGCGGTCTCGATCGGCAGCTACAAGGATATCAAGCTGGTCGAGAAGATCGACGACCATACGGTGCGCATGACCTTCGCGCAGCCGACTCCCTTCTGGGCAAACGCCTTTGTCGCCTCCTACGGGTTGATCATCCCCAAACACCTGTTTGCCGATTATGTTGGCGGCAAGTCGCGCGAGGCGCCGGCTAATCTGAAGCCGGTCGGGACCGGTCCCTACCTGTTCGTCGACTTCAAGCCTGGCGACACGGTCTCGGGCAAGCGCAATCCTGACTACCACCAGGAAGGCAGGCCCTACTTCGACACGGTCGAGGTCAAGGGCGGCGGTGACGCCGTGTCGGCCGCGCGCGCGGTGCTGCAGACCGGCGAATATGACTTTGCCTGGAACGTGCAGGTCGAGGACGAGATCCTGCAGAAGCTGGAAAATGGCGGCCAGGGCAAGATGTCCTACGATCCCGGTGGCGGCATCGAGTTCATATTGCTCAATGTCACCGATCCGGCCCAGGAGGTCGACGGCGAGCGCGCCAGCCTCAAGACCAAGCATCCGCTGTTCTCGGATCCGGCCGTGCGCGAGGCGCTCAATCTCCTGATCGACCGCAGCTCGGTGCAGAAATTCATCTATGGCCGCGCCGGCATCGCCACCGGAATCTTCCTCAACAATCCCGAGCGCTTCCGGTCGAAGAACAACAAGTTCGAGTTCAACATCGAAAAGGCCAATCAGATTCTGGAGGCCGCGGGCTGGAAGAAGGGATCCTCCGGCATTCGCGAGAAGGATGGCAAGCAGCTCAAGTTCACCTTCCAGACCTCGATCAATGCCCCTCGGCAGAAGAACCAGGCCATCATCAAGCAGGCCTGCCAGAAGGCCGGCATCGACGTCGAGCTGAAATCGGTCGTCGCCTCGGTGTTCTTCTCGTCGGACGCGGCCAATCCCGACACCTACACGCATTTCTATTGCGATGTAGAGATGTACCAGACCACCATGCCACAGGCCGATCCCGAGTTCTTCATGAATCAGTTCACCTCATGGGAGGCCTCAAGCAAGGAGAACAAGTGGCAGGGCCGCAACATCACGCGCTGGCAAAACAAGGAGTACGATGATGTGTTTCGCCAGGCCCAGCACGAGCTCGATCCCGTGAAGCGGGCGGCCATGTTCATCCGCCTCAACGATCTGGTCTGTGCCGACCATTACATCCTGCCGGAAATCAATCGCCCGAAAGCCACCGCTGTGAAAAACGGCATGAACGTGCACGGCAGCGGCTGGGACAACGACCTCTGGCAGATCGCGAACTGGTATCGGGAGAGCTGATCCGCGCCTGCACCGCTCGCATGATCGGTCAACATCGGGAAGGCGCGAGGAGCGATGGGTAACTATCTTCTCAGACGCCTGATCGTGGCGGTGCCGAGCCTGCTCGGCATCAGCCTGATCCTGTTCGTCCTGCTGGCGCTGGCGCCGGGCGATCCGTTCGGCGAGCTTGCCTCGAACCCGAACATCCCGCCCGAGGTGCGCGAGGCGCTGCGGGTCAAGTTCGGCATGGATGATCCGATCCTGGTGCGCTACCTGCACTGGCTGGTTGCCATGCTGCACGGCGACTGGGGCTTCTCCTTTGCCAGCCGCATCGACGTCCAAACCCTGATCCTGCAGCGGATTCCGACCACGCTCTACGTGGTCGGCACCGCGCAATTGCTGGCGCTCGCGGTCGCGATCCCGATCGGGGTCTATGCGGCGATGCGGCCCTATTCGCTCTTCGACCAGCTTGCCAACACCTTTGCCTTCATCGGCTTCTCGCTGCCGACCTTCTTCACCGGCCTGCTGTTGATCCTGATCTTCTCGGTCAATCTCGGCTGGCTGCCCTTCGTCTATCGCGCCGACATCAACGCCACGGGCTGGCAATGGTATTGGGAATACATCAAGCAGGCGATCATGCCGATCGCCGTGCTCGGCCTGTTCCAGGCCGCATCCTACACCCGCTATGTCCGCTCCGCGGTGCTCGACGTGATCAAGCTCGATTACGTCACCACCGCGCGCGCAAAAGGCATCGGCGAGCGCAGGGTGATCATCAAGCATGTCGTGCGCAATGCGCTGATCCCCGTGGTGACGCTGGTGGCGCTGCAGATGCCGAGCGTGTTCGGCGGCGCCATCATCACCGAGCAGATCTTCCGCATTCCGGGCATCGGCTCGCTCCTGATCAGCGCCATTCTTGCCAATGACACGCCGGTCATCATGTCGGTCACCTTCGTGTTCTCCTGTCTCGTCGTTCTCTTCAACCTGCTTGCTGACATCATCTATGGCTGGCTTGACCCACGTATCTCCTACAGTTGAGGCGGTAAGCCTGCCCAAGACGCGCGAGCGCCGCTTCTCGCCGGGCCGCGAAGCGTTCCGCCGCTTCCGGCGGCACCGGCTGGCGGCCGCGAGCGTCGTCGTGCTGGTGCTGCTTGCGCTGGCGATTCTGATCGGGCCATATCTCTGGCCGATACCGATCGACGATATCGATTTCACCGCGCGGCTCGCGCCGCCGTCCTGGGACCATCCATTCGGCACCGACGATCTCGGGCAGGACCTGCTCGCGCGGATGATCTATGGCGGCCGGATCTCGCTTGCGGTGGGCTTCGCCGCCATGGCCGTCGGGCTGTTCGCGGGCACCGTCATCGGCGCCGTCGCCGGGATGTCCAAGGGCTTGGTGGATGCGACGCTGATGTGGGTCACCGATCTGTTCCTGTCGCTGCCACAATTGCCGCTGCTGCTGCTCATCATCTATCTGTTCCGCGACTTCCTCAAGAACCTGGTCGGCTCCGAGGGCGGCACGTTCATCCTGATCGTGCTGGTGATCGGTGGCTTCCGCTGGATGTCGGTGGCGCGCCTGGTGCGCGCGCAGTTCCTGTCGCTGCGTGAAAAGGAGTTCGTCGAGGCGGCGCGCGCGCTCGGCGCGTCAAAACTGCGGCTGGTGGTGCGGCATATCCTGCCCAATGCGCTGGGACCGGTGATCGTCGCGGGCACCATTGACGTTGCCGCGGCAATCATCGCGGAATCGACGCTGTCCTTTCTCGGCTTGGGTTTTCCGCCTGACACTCCGACCTGGGGCCGCCTGTTGTTCGATGCCAAGGACTATCTCGACATCGCGCCACATTGGGCGCTGTTCGCGGGCGGCGCGATTTTCCTCACCGTCATCGCCATCAACTTCATCGGCGACGGCCTGCGCGATGCGCTCGATCCGCGGAAGGTGATGTGATGGATGCGAGCCTCACCCAGGGCGGACCGCTGCTCGATGTCCGCGGCCTGAAGACCTGGTTCAAGACCGACGAGGGCATGGTGCGCTCGGTCGACGGCGTGGACCTCACCATCGATCGCGGCGAGACGCTGTGCGTGGTCGGGGAATCCGGCTGCGGCAAGACCGTCACGGCGCTGTCGGTGCTGAAGCTGATCGCGATGCCGCCGGGCCGCATCGTCGAAGGCCAGATCCTCTACCAGGGCCGCGATCTCGTGCCGCTCGACGCCGAGGAAATGGACCGCATCCGCGCCAGCGAGATCGCCATCGTGTTCCAGGAGCCGATGACTTCGCTCAACCCGGTCTATACCATCGGCGACCAGCTCTGCGAGGTGATCCAGCAGCATGAGGGCCTCTCCCGCCGCGCGGCGCTGGCGCGCGCGATCGAGATGCTCGCGCTGGTGCAGATCCCCAATCCCAAAGCCCGCGTCCACGACTATCCGCACCGCTTCTCCGGCGGTCAGCGCCAGCGCGTGATGATCGCGATGGCGCTGTCATGCAATCCCAAGCTCCTGATCGCGGACGAGCCGACCACGGCGCTCGACGTGACCATCCAGGCCCAGATCCTCGATCTCCTGCAGGACATGAAGTCGCGGCTCGGCATGTCCATCATGCTGATCACCCACGCCATGGGCGTGGTGGCCGAGGTCGCGCAGCGTGTGGTGGTGATGTATGCCGGCAAGGTGGTTGAGGAGGCAACTGTGGACCGCCTGTTCGGCAATCCGCGCCACCCTTACACCCAGGGACTGATCCGCTCGATCCCGCGCATCGATCTCGCCAGCGCGCGCAAGCAGCGGCTCGAGACCATCGCGGGGAGTGTGCCGAAGCTGATCAATCCGCCCGAGGGCTGCCGCTTCGCCGCCCGCTGCCGCTTCGCCATCGACGAATGTTCGCGTGCACAGCCGCCGCTGCGCGAGATCGAGAGCGGACACAAGGTGGCCTGCATCCGCGCCGAGGAGACCGCAATCGCATGAGCGAGCCGCTGCTCCGCGTCTGGAATCTCACCAAGGCCTTCCCGATTCATGGCGGACTGTTGCGCCGCGAGGTCGGTGCCATCCATGCCGTCGACGGCGTCGACTTCGAGATCGAGGCCGGCGAGACGCTGGGGCTGGTCGGCGAGTCCGGCTGCGGCAAGTCGACCACCGGCCGCTGCGTGCTGCGCCTGATCGAGCCGAGTGGGGGCAAGGTGGTGTTCGACGGCAAGAATGTGCTTTCGCTCTCGGGCGACGAGCTGCGCGCGCTGCGGCGGGACATCCAGATCATCTTTCAGGATCCATACGCCTCGCTCAATCCGCGCATGACGGTCTCTGCCATCATCGGCGAGGCGCTGATCATTCACGGCCTCGCCAAGAGCCGGCAGCAATTTCATGACCGCATCGCCGACCTGCTGGAGATCGTCGGGCTGAAGGCCGATCACATGAGCCGCTATCCGCACGAATTCTCCGGCGGCCAGCGCCAGCGCATCGGCATTGCGCGCGCGCTTGCGGTCGAGCCCAAGCTGATCATCTGCGACGAGCCGGTCTCGGCGCTCGACGTCTCGATCCAGGCCCAGGTCATCAATCTGCTGGAGGATCTGCAGCAGCAATTCGGCATCGCCTATCTGTTCATCGCCCACGACCTCTCGGTCGTCGAGCACATCAGCCGCCGCGTCGCCGTGATGTATCTCGGCCGCATTGTCGAGACCGCGCCAAGCCGCGCGCTCTATGCCGCGCCAAAACATCCCTACACCGAGGCGCTGTTGTCGGCGGTGCCGATCCCCGATCCCAAAGTGAAGCGCCAGCGCATCCGTCTACCAGGCGAAGTGCCGAGCCCCGCCAATCCGCCCTCCGGCTGTCATTTCCACACCCGCTGCCCGATCGCCCAAGCCCGCTGTGCCGAGGAGGTGCCAAAGCTCAAGCAGAGCGCCGACGGCCATTGGGTCGCCTGCCATTTGCGGTGACATCTCGTTCAGCGATCCAGAGGCGCGCGAAACTTTCAACCCGTCATCCAGAGGTGCACGCACTTGCGCGCCTCGAAGGATGAACGGCCCCCCTGCATCCGGGCCGTCGCCCTTCGAGGCCGCCGCTTCGCGACGGCACCTCAGGGCGACGGTGATAGTTCGGAGTTTGCTTTGAAAAAGATGGAGTGAGACCTATAGTTCCCTCCATCGACGACGTCAGAAACAACACCACATGCGAGTTTCGATTATCACTGGCGGCGGCTCCGGCATCGGCGCGGCAATCGCCCGTCGCCTGGCCGGCCCCGGTCAGGCGCTGATGCTGCACGGCCAGGGCAGCGAGCCGGCGGGGCTGGAGCGGCTGCAGGCGATGGCTGCAGAATGCACGCGCCTCGGCGCGCGCGTCGAACATCGCAGCGGCGACCTTGCGGCGCCCGGAACGGCAACCGAGCTTGCGCGAGCGGCGCGCGAAGCCTTTGGCCCCATCGACACCATCGTGCATGCTGCGGGCTTTGCCGACCGGCGCGGCTTTGCCGATCTGCCGCGCGAGGGGCTGGAGCGGTCGTTTGCGGTGATCGCGGCGGCCTTTCATGAGCTCGTCAGCGCGGCGCTGCCGGACCTCGCGCGGAAGCCGCAGGGCCGCGTGGTCGCGATCTCCAGTTTCAACGCGCATCGTTTTGTGCCCAATGGCACCTTCCCGTCATCGAGCGCGGCGAAGGCGGCGCTCGAGGCTCTGGTGAAATGCCTCGCCATCGAGCTTGCCGGCTCCGGCGCAACCGCGAATGTGGTTGCGCCCGGCTACACCCGCAAGGACGAGGGGCGGCTGGGTGCGCTGGACCCCGCGATGTGGCAAGCGGTCGCCAGGGCCAATCCGTTTGGTCGCCTGGCCGAGCCCGATGAAGTGGCGGCGACGGTCGCTTTCCTTCTCTCCCCGGAAGCCTCCCACATCACCGGCGTGCTGCTGCCGGTCGATGGCGGGCTGACGCTGATGTAGCCTCGATGGTCGGGGCGATGTCGGAGAGTGGGGCAACAGATGTCATCGTGCTCGGTGCGGGCATTGTCGGCGTGTCGACTGCGTTGGCGGCGCGCCAGCTCGGACTCTCCGTCATCCTCGTCGACCGGCGTGAACCAGGCTGCGAAACCTCCCACGGCAATGCCGGCGTGCTCTCCTCGGGCTCGATCTTTCCGTTCAACAGGCCGTCGCTGTTCTCCGCCCTGCCGCATTATCTCGGCAATGGACACGCCGCGCTGCGATGGGACCCGCTCTGGGCCGCGCGCAACATCGGATGGCTGGTCCGCTTCCTCGCGAACGCGACGCCCTCGCATGTCAAGCCGCGCGCCACGGCGCTGCACGGCCTGATCGGCGCATCGCTGCGGCTGCATCGGCAATGGATCGCCGAGGCGGGTGCTGCCGCGCGCCTGCGCGAGACCGGGTGGCTGAAGGCCTGGCGCAGCGACGGGATCGCCGCGGCGAGAGCGGAGCAGGCTCTGCTCGCAGAGTATGGCATCAAAAGCGAGGTGCTGGATCGGCAGGCGATCTCCGCGCTCGAGCCGAACATCGTCCCGGCCTACAGACTGGGACTTCTGCACACGCAGACGGCGTCGGTGGATTCACCCGGCGGGGTGACGAAAGCCTATGCGCGAATGTTTGCCGGCTCCGGAGGTCAGCTCGTCCAATCCGAGATCAAGGCGATCACGCCGGAAGCCGATGGCTGGCGCGTGTGGCTTGCAAGCGGCGCGATCGCCGCGCGGCATGTCGTTGTGGCGCTTGGGCCGTGGTCGGCCGACCTGCTGCGGCCGCTCGGCTATCGCGTGCCGCTTGCCTTCGAGCGCGGCTACCACCAGGAGTTCAAGCCAAACCCGGCCAGATCGCTGAGCCGTCCGATCCATGATGCCGATGGCAGCTTTGTCATGACAGCCATGGAGAACGGCATCCGCGTCTCCTCTGGTGTCGAACTGACCGCGCGCGATGCGCCGTCGTCCCTGGCCCAGCTCGATGCGGTGGTGCCGTTGGCGCGAAGCGTAGCCGAATTCGGCGAGGCTGTCGGCGACGCCTGGCGCGGCGCACGGCCGACCTTGCCGGACAGCCTGCCGATGATCGGCGCAGCACCACGTCATCGCAGCCTCTGGCTTGCCTTTGGCCACCAGCATATCGGGTTCACCACCGGACCGGCGACGGGGGCAGCCATCGCCGCCATGATCACAGGCCGGCCGCCGTCATTTGATGTCGCAGCGTTTTCACCGGGCCGCTATCTCTGAGATCGCGGTCGATCTTATTAGCCGGGAGCCGTCATGCATTACGTCTGGGACTTTGCGATCCTCGCCAAATACAGCCATTTGTTCTGGCTTGGGCTCGGCTGGACGCTGGTCTACACGGTCGGCAGCATCATGCTCGGCAGCCTGATCGGCCTCGTCGTCGGCATCTTGCGGCTGCGGCGGCTCAAGGTGATCGATTGGTTCCTGGTTGGCTATATCGAGCTGTTCCGTTGCACGCCGCTGCTGGTGCAGATCATCTGGTTCTATTACGCATTTCCGGTCGTGGTGGGCGTGAACATCCCGGCCCATGTCGCGGCGATGAGCGTGCTCTCGCTCTATGGCGGCGCCTTCTATGCCGAGATCGTGCGCGGCAGCATCGAGAGCGTGCCCCGCGGGCAATGGGATGCGGCGCAGGCCCTGGGTCTGCGCCCGTGGCGCGTGCTGCGGCTCGTGATCCTGCCGCAGGCGCTCAAACCGATGCTGGCACCCTACGTCAACCAGTCGGTGACCCAGCTCAAGAACACCTCGCTGGTGTCGGTGATCGCCGTGCCGGATCTCGTCTACAACGCGACCCTGATCAATGCCGACACCTACCGGCCGCTCGAGGTCTACACCATCGTCGCGATCATCTATTTCGCGATCCTGTTCCCGGCGACCTTCATCGGCCGCCGGCTGGAGAGCGGCATGACCTACGACAAGGTGTGATCTCCGGCTAGCGGGGCTTCCAGATCCCCGGCGGCGGGACGATCTCCTCGGCTTCTTCTTTCGCGAGCAGGAGCAGCATCTCGATGCCCATGTCGCCTTCCTGCGGGGATCGGATGAACCTGATTTCCTCCGCGCTCTCTTGCAGCGCGGCGATCATCGCAAGCGCCCGGTTCGCGGTCGGTGCTTCCGCCGCCGACAATTCCTGCTGGTTCCTTGGTACAAAGCCAATGGTGTACGACATCGCTCCTCCCTGCCGAACGTGAGAGCTATTGGATCGTAATAGCGGATTCGTTTCCATCGGGGTAATTACGGATGCAAACTTTGTCGTGAATTGCGGGAACAAGCGCATTGACTAAGAAAGCGCAAAGGGAACCCCTCGCATTCGTGTCCTGAGCGCGACAAAATTGCGAACAGCCGCGAGGCCTCGCGGGGGGATCCGCGTATTCCGCAGTAGCTGTAGGGTGGGCAAAGCGAAGCGTGCCCACCCTGTCTTCGCATCGGAACAACAGGCGGTGGGCACGGCGCAAGCGCGCCTTTGCCCACCCTGCGATTGACCTAGCGCAGAGAGCTCATCAAATATTCAATTCCACCGGCACGTCCTCGGGCTTCACGCCTGATAGCGTCAGCCCCTTGACGAACCATTCGCGCATCTGGCCGAAGCCGCGGTTGTAGTCGATCCAGGTGGCGAGGAAGTCGCGCCACGCCTTGTCGGTCTCGCGGCGCACGGCCATGCTGGACGCGATGGCGACTGAAGGGGACTGCAGGATCTTGTAAGTGCCGAGATTGGGGTTTTTCGCAATCGCCGTCAGCCCGAGCACCAGCGCGTTGACCACGCAATCGACGCGGCCGGACGACATCTCCAGCATCACCTCGTCGCGCGAGCGCAGCGACTTGATGGTCGCGTTCGGCGCGAAGCGGCGCGCGACGGCTTCGTTGGCCGAGCCGGAATCGACCGCGATCTTCACCTCGGGCTTGTTGATGTCGGCCCAGGTTTTCGCTTCCAGTCCTTTCCTCAGCATGGCGCCAAACGGATGGTTGAACACCGCGCCGCAGAAATCGACCACCAGGGCGCGCTGCGGCGTCGGGTTCAGCGCAAATCCGACATCGATCTTGTTCGACTGCAGGTCGAGAATCGAATTGCCATAGGTGGATTCGGTGTACTCCAGCTTGACGTCGAGCAGCTTGGCGATGTCGTTCGCCATCTCGATGCACATGCCGGACCAGGTGCCGCTGGCGAGATCCTTGTTGAAATAAGGCAACTCGCCCGGCAGCACCGCGATCCGCATCACCTTGGCGGCGCGGACACGCTCCAGCGTGTTGTCGGCGGCCGCTTCCGCCGAGGCCGGGGTGGCAAGCGCAGAGGCCAGCGCCGCGCCGCTGCCGATGGCGAGCGCATAGCGCAGCGCCTCGCGGCGATCTTCGGAAATTTTGGTCGCGTCAGACTGGGTCACTTCTGCCTCCATCGCTTCAATTGCGCGGGAAGCCTAGCGGCGGCGCTGCAAGGCAGCAAGTGTACGATCGGCTGATCGGGCGGGCTTCCCACGCCGGCCCGTCTCAATCTGAGGCTGCAGCCTCGACGGAAATATCGCGACCGTCCTTGCTCTTGCCGCTCAAGGTGACTTTGGTCGGCTCAAACCGGAGCAGCCAGCGACGCTGCTCGCCCATTCCTACATATTGGAAATCGATCGCAAAGGTCTGGTCGTCGAGCCATGATCCGCGGGCGGCGCGCACGCCATAATTGCTCCGTTTGCTCTTGAGGTAGAATCCCAGAAGTCCGATCGGACCATCCATCCCGATGGCGGCGCCGCTCGGATCCCGCGCATAGATCTTGTAGTGCGGCTGCGCATCGGCAAGATACAGCGTCAGCATTTTCACGCCGAGCGGGTTGTCAGGAAATTGAAAGGCCTTGCCTGAAATCAAATCCGCGAGCGGCGACGGTGCTCTCAACTGCATCGGCTCCTCAATCGCGATGCCGGCGATTGCCTTGGCAAGCAGGTCGGAGCCTTGCGGATTTGCCGGCAACGCCGTTTCCGATTTGACGCTGCCTGCGATCATGTCGGCGAGCTTGCCGAAGGGACAATAATCCCGGGCCGTCACCACCGCGACGATATCGGGCTCGGGAAGCACCATGATCAACTGGCAGTGATCGCCGACCGCCATGTAAAGATGCTTGTCGGGGACCGCCCAGAACAAGTTGGAATAATACAGGCTCGAATTGTCGGTCATGTGCATGTTCACGGTGGCGTGGATGACCGCATCGATCCACTCCGGCGGGAGAATCTGCCGTCCATCCCATTCGCCACGGCGCAAATAGAGATAGCCGATCTTGGCCATGTCGCGCGCGCGCAGGGCGAGCCCGCCGGCGCCCATCGACAGGCCTTGCGGATCCCTGCGCCAATACGGTGGCGCGATGCCGAGCGGGACGAATAGCCTCGCATTGGCATATTCCAGCGCACGCTTGCCGGTCAGCTTGGTGATGATGGCAGAAAGCAGGTCAGCCCCGCCGCTGTCGTAGTAGAAGACCTCGCCAGGCGGATGCGCCATCGGACGGTCGAGAATGAACTGCGTCCAGTTGGGACTGCGTCCGAGCTCGATCAGTGATTGCTCGCGGCCGCCTTCGGCGCCTTCCTCCCAGTCAAGGCCGGAGGTCATGTCGAGCAAATGCTGCACCGTGATGGCGCGCTTGCGCTGGTCGAGATTGGCAATGGCGCGGTTGGGAAAGAAGTCCAGCATCGGACGATCGAGCCGGTCGAGCAGGCCCTCGCTGTGCGCAATCGCAATCAGCGTGCCGATCACGGCCTTGGTCACAGAATTGACGGCATGGGGAATGTCGGAGGTGTAGGGCGCGTAATAGGCATCGAGGACGATCCTGCCATGACGCGCGATCAGCAGGCTGTCGAAACTGCGGGTCGCGCCGAACGCGACCAGTTTTGCCAGGGCCGCGGAGTCCATGCCCTGATCTTCAGGCGATGAAGTTTGCCACTGGCGCGTCGGCCAAACCGTCTCGCTCGCGCCTTGCGCACAGGCATTGTCCGCCCAGCACAGGCCCGCGACAAGCAAGGCCCCGCAGGCGATCAGCAAAGGGATAAGGCGCGCCTTCCGTAATCTTCCGGGTGCAACGAATCGCCTGATCCGTCTACCTGAGTACCTCGGTTTCGTATTGGCATGAACCCTGCATGAGGTTTGACCAGGTTCTTCATCATCCAAAAAGGCCACCATGCTCGTCACTCTCGTCGCCGTTCTCTGCAATGGACAGCTCTGCCTGGAAAAGGTCGTCACGAACTCCGAACAGTCGGGCATCACCATGGCCGCTTGTTCGACAACGGCGCAAATCGGTATCGCCGACTGGCTCGCGAAGGGCCCGTATCATGAATGGAAGCTGCAGGGCTACAAGTGCGTCATCGGCCAGTACACGCCAAAGCGCGAGGTGTGATATCGCTTCTGCCGCGCGTGATCGCGCGTTAGACCGTAAAGGTCCGCCGGCATAGGCAATTGGTCGGTTCATTCTGGCCAAAACTGGCCCTTTTTTCGGGACCACTTAGCGGGCATTGTGGCTCCATCTGAAGGAGCCAACCCCGATGTATGTGCCGCCCGCCTTTCGCGACGACGATCCCACAGCGCTTCATGCGACGATGGAGCAGGCGCGGCTGTCGCAGCTCGTGACCGCGACCGAGCAGGGGCTGGTCGCGACGCCCCTGCCGATGTTCCTGGTCGGCGATGAGGGGCCCCATGGCACGCTGTACGGCCATGTCGCTCGCGCCAATCCGCAATGGCAGCTCGCTCCCATCGGCGAGGCGATGGCGCTGTTCCTGGGGCCGCACGCCTACATCACGCCGAACTGGTATGCGGCCAAGCAGGAGACCCACAAGGTCGTGCCGACCTGGAATTACATCGCGGTCCACGCCTATGGTCCGGTCGAGTTCTTCGACGACGCGACGCGCCTGCGCGCCATCGTCACGCGGCTGACCAATCTGCACGAGCACGGCAGCGCCGCGCCCTGGGCGGTCAATGACGCGCCGGACGCGTTCATTGCGGCGCAGCTTCGCGCCATCGTCGGCGTGCGGCTGCCGATCAGCCGCATCGAAGGCAAGCGCAAGATGAGCCAGAACCGCAATGCGCAGGATCGCGCCGGCGTCATCGCCGGCCTTGGCGCAAGCGAACGCGCCTCCGATCGCGAGGTGGCGAAGCTGATTCCGGAGTGAGGGGCGTCGCCGTCGGCTGGCGAAGCTGCGCTTCCGCCTACCAGGCCCCAAGCAACAGCAGCGTGATCACCGAGAGCGTCGAATAGGACAAGAGCACGATCGGAACGGTCAAACTATTCTGCGACATGATAAGGCCCCTTAAATCGAACTGGTGTCATGCAATGGGGGGACGCTAGGCGAAGCCTGCGTCCGGCCGACGTCACCGCTGCCGCAAAACGGCTTCGTCGGGGGACGCCTTGTTTCGCGGGGCCCCACGGCACGAAACAATTGCGGTGTTCCCGGGTGGCGCGGCTGGCGCGCCGCGTCGAAATCACGACACACTTGTCACTCTCACCGCTCAATCCCGGCGATTAGCCTGTTGTCCGAGCGCAACGACGCGCGCAACCCGGTTGCGCACCAGGTTCGAGCACAGAAACAGGAGAGAGTGATGAACGAGCTCAAGATGCAAACGCCTCCCATTGTATCGAAAGAGGCCTGGGAGGCCGCGCGCCAGAACATGCTGGTCAAGGAAAAGTCATTGACGCGGGCGCGCGATGCGCTTGCCGCCGAGCGCCGCCGCATGCCGTGGATGGCTGTCGAGAAGAGTTACGTGTTCGAGGGACCCAACGGAAAGCTCAGTCTGCTCGACCTGTTCCAGGGACGCCGGCAGCTGATCGTCTATCGCGCCTTCTTCGAGCCCGGGGTTTTCGGCTGGCCGGATCACGGCTGCCGCGGCTGCTCGCTCGGGGCCGATCAGGTCTCGCATCTGTCGCATCTCAACGCACGCGACACCACCCTGGTCTATGCGTCACGGGCGCCGCAGCCGGACATCGCACGGCTGAAGGCGCGGATGGGCTGGCAGATGCCGTGGGTGACGATCACCGACAGCTTTGACAAGGACTTCGGCGTCGACGAGTGGCATGGCCACAACGTCTTCTACCGCGATGGCGAGCGTGTGTTCCGCACCTACTTCATCAACAATCGCGCCGACGAGGCGATGGGGACGGTCTGGAGCTATCTCGATCTCACCGCGCTCGGCCGGCAGGAGCTCTGGGAGGACTCGCCTCCGGGATATCCGCAGACCCAGCCCTACAAATGGTGGAACTGGCACGACAATTACGAGGCCGAAACCGCGCCGGATCCGAAATGGGTTGAAGTGTCGGACGCCGGCGAAGCCGCCTTCCGCAAGCGCGACGTCCAAGGCAAGGCGTGAGCGAGCTTCGCGTGCAAGGCGGATCATTCGCACCGATCCGCCTTGCGCCTATGCGCGCGAACGCGCGGGCAATTCACGCGCCGCCAATGCCCCTGACAATGGTTGTGTCAACGCGGGCGCGCGGATGGGGTTGCGGCTACGAGGTCAGCGCAATGCGAAGCATCCGCGCGAGATCGGCAGAGACGTAAGGCTTCGGCAGCAGCAGCACGCCAGCATCGAGCCGTCCGTGGTGGACGAGCGCGTTCTCGGTATAGCCCGAGGTGTAGAGCACCTTGAGCGCGGGCCGCCGCTTCAATGCTTCGGTCGCAAGCTGACGGCCATTCATTCCGCCGGGCAACATCACGTCGGTGAACAACAGATCGATGCGTTCGCCGCGGTCGATAATGGCCAGCGCCTCGGCGCCGTTGCTCGCGGCCATGGTGTGGTATCCAAAGCGTCTGATCTGCGCCACGACATATTCGCGGACCAGCGCATCGTCCTCGACCAGCAGGATGAACTCGTCGCCGCCTTCGCTGCCCGAAACGCCGGCGTCGGCGGCGACCTCCTCCGGCGCGACCGCGGACGGCGGCAAATAAAGCTTCACAGTGGTGCCGTGGCCCTCCTCGCTGTAGATGCTGATATGGCCGTCCGACTGCTTGACGAAGCCGTAGACCATGCTCAGCCCGAGACCGGATCCCCGGCCCGCGTCCTTGGTGGTGAAGAACGGTTCAAACACCTTGCTGAGCAGGTTGCTCGGGATGCCTTGCCCGGTGTCGCTCACGGCGATCATGACGTAGTTGCCAGGCTTCACCTCGCTGTTGAGCCGCGCATAGGCCTCGTCGAGCACGGCATTCCTGGTTTCCAATGTCAGCTTGCCGCCGCCGGGCATGGCGTCACGCGCATTCAAGGCGAGGTTGAGGATCGCGGTCGAGAGCTGGCTCGGATCAATCAGCGCCGGCGCCAGATCGTGCGCCAGCATCGATTCGATTTCGATGTCCTCGCCGAGCGTCGGCCGCAGCAGGCGCGCGGCGTCGACCACCAGCGCATTGATGTCGGTCGAGCGCGGCTGCAGCGGCTGGCGGCGGCTGAAGGCGAGCAGATGCTTGGTCAGGTCGGCGCCCCGTGCCGCGGCAGCGGAGATCAGCTCGGCGATCTGGGCGAGATGCGGCCGATCCTTGACCGCATCGCCGAGGATCTCGATCGTCCCGGTGATCACGGTCAGGATGTTGTTGAAGTCGTGCGCGACACCGCCGGTGAGCTGGCCGATGGCCTCCATCTTCTGCGCCTGCCGGACCTGGGCCTCATGGGCCTCGATCTCCTGAAAGCGCTTGACCATGGCCTCGGCCTTGCGCCGCTGGCTGATTTCCTTCTCGAGCGCGGCGTAGGCTTCAGCGAGTTGAATGCGCGTCGGCAGCACCAGAAGCCGCGGCAGTAGCAAGAGCAGTGCGGTCGTGATTGCGAGCGCTATCGGCGCAAGCGCGGCTTTGGTGACGGCTTCGATGCCATAGGCGGGCACCCAGATGGTGACGATCGAGAGCAGGTGGGTCACGGCACAGACCGTGGCGAAGATCGCGAACAGCCAGAACACGCCGCCAAACATGACCTGGCGGCGCCGCCGCCAGACATAATATCCGAGTACAAACGCCATGGCGAGAAAGGCGAGGGCGACAGTCGCGTCGGAAACGACATTGAGCCAGATCAATTCCGGCTGCCACGACAGGCACGTGCCACGTGGAGTAAGCGTCGACATGTCCGGAAAAACTCCGAGAAAAAGACTTGCGGGTAATCATTCAAGTTTTTCATCCCCGGTGCAAGCGACGACACGCAAAACGAGTACCAGCGCGGCGCCTCGCGGATCAGTCATCGGTCTGTGTCACCGGGCAGGAGGCAGTCTGCTCAGGCTTCCTGATTTTCAGAAGGCGAAAACGCGGCGCGACGTGACTGTTTGTATGACGCTGCGCCTGCTGTTCGGCGCAAAGACGGCTATTTGTGCAAAGCCGAAATTCACTCGTCTGCGGCGCATGCGCCCCGCGGCACGACCACAACGGTCGCGCCGCGGGACATCGCTCGCAATGTGCGCGTCAGCAATCAATCATTCGAATTGATCACTTGCACGATCTTCTGGTCGTGCGGATCGACCAGCACGATTTGGTCGCCGATCGCGAGGTACTTGTCGGACGCAAGCTCCGGGCGGCTGCGGGCGAGCTCTTCCGGCACCGGCCGCAGGCTCAGGCACGATGGCCCCGACGATCCGACCGTCGTTGCCGAGCTCAAGGCCGCACGCCTGAGGACCTCCCGCTGCTCGTGCGAAAGCTCGATGCGTCCGCCTTCGGCATAGGCGCCGCCGTAGGACCCGCTCTCGGCCGTGAAGCCGCGCTCGGGAATGACGTCGACCACTTCGCGGCTCTCGGGGTTGATGATGGCCACCTCGTCGTGAATGACCGTGTACTCATAGCCACGATATTCCGGCACGACGTCGACAATATCAGGCGGCAGCGGCAGCGGCCTGACCCGCTCCGGCAGGCGTTCGCCGACATCGACGCGGATGCTCACATCGGATCGCGCCCGCTCGAGGTCGCGGTCGCTGCGCAGCCGGTCGAGCACCTGCGTACGCTGGCTGTTGTTGACCTTCGTAGACGCCATCTGACCGCGCGCATTGGACGCGCCCTGCATCTCACCCGCACGACCCTGGGCTTGTTCCCGGCTGCTGTTGTCGCGGTTTTGCGCCTGTCCGGTGCCCTCATGCTGACGCGCCTCGCCGGTGGTCTGCCCGGGAGTGGGGCGGGCGGCCTGCTGTTGCGTGGTCGCCGACCCCGGCTGCGAATGCTGCTCGACCTCCTTGTTTTGCTGCTGGCCCTGTGCAGCATGCTCGGTCTCGGTGCCGTGCTGATGCTGGTTCTGACCGGTCAGCTTCTCCGGCTGCCGGTCGTTGCGGCCGATGCGCCCTTGACCGACATCCTGTCCGTGCCTTCCAGAGGCGGCGGACTTGCTGGTTTCGGCAGGCTTGTTCTGCTTGATATCAGCCGTTTTGCCCTGCTCGCGGTTGGGCTCTGATCGCTGCTGCGCTTCGTGTCCGGCACGGCTTTCGTTCGCGCGGTTTTCCGCCGCGCCGTTCGGCAATGCGCGCTCACTGCGTGCGGCGCGGTCGGCGCCTTGTCCAATGGTTTGCGTGGCCTCACGAGGCTGATGCCGGTCTTCCGCCTGCGCACGGTCGGCGCCCATCTCATGGGGCCGGCTCGTTTCCGCATGCTCCCGCATTGCGGGCTGTGCTTGGTGCTCACTCCGCTCCCCGAGCGCGCGCTGTTCGCCGGCCGCCGAACGGCCGGCCTCCGGCCGCGCCACCGGTCGGGACATCGACGAGCCCTGCCCGCCCGGGCCGGACTCGTGCCGGTGCGAATCGGCCATCTGAGCATATGCGCCGCTGCCGGCGGCAAGTGAAAGTGCAATGGCACCTGTAGCAACCGTGGCAATCCAATTCGTCTTCATCGAGGGACCTCCTTCCGCTCCGATCTCACTGTGGTGATAACGTCGAAGGTGGCGCAGTGTTGCGCGCTCAAACGAAACCAGCCGGCGCTGGAACCGGCTGTTTGTCGTCGCATTGGAAGGGAGCCAGCGACAGCTCGCGCGAAACTAGCCGAGCTGTGGGCGGCGTTGCCTGCCTGGTTGGATCATGCCGCTATCAGACGGATCTGTCGGCGGGTCCGTTGCAGGTAGCTCATCCAGGTCCCGGTCCAAGTCCCGGCTCTCGTCGCGCCGGTCATCCGCGCCCAGAGCGTCGAGGATCGTCCGGAACTCGTCGGGGCTGTCATGGGTTGCGGGGTCGGTCAGCGGCGTGCGCGGCCGCAACACGACCCCGGCGCAAACCAGCGCAATGCCGACGGCAATGAGGGCGATGCCGAGGAGGATCATGGACCTAAGCGCGCAAAGCCCGCGCGCCCTCTCAAGTCCGCGCCTTCAGCTCCCGCCGCTTCTTGGTTGCGGTTCTGAGTGATTTCAGCGGCTCCAATCGGCTGTTGATGTCGCTCTTTGGCAAACTCTTGAGACGAGCCTGACATTCGCGTTCGCTGATCCGATCGTTAATTCGTTCTCTTTTCTTCATAGCCCAGCCCATTCCGCTCTCAACAGCAAATTTCGCAACATGCTTAAAGACCCGTCCGGTCACCGACATTGGCAATCGCTTCAGGCACCAATCGCAAGGGGCATGGGAGGAACGGAGTAGGGAGATGCACGAATTGCGACAGCGTGACTGCCTTTGTTCCGAGGCCGAGCGCCCCAGGCATGCGATCGAGGAACCCGGATTGTCGGTCCGCAGACGGCTCGACCTTGATCGCCCGCGCGCCTTTCGGTCATGGCAAACAAATCGTTGACGTGCAGCCTCGTGTTTCGGAAACGTGCTTTATGGTTTGTCTAAGATTTTCGCCTTATCAGAGTGACATGGACAGGCGAGCCACACAGCGCAGGCCGGTACGCAAGCCCGGGATGATCGAATTTCTCGGTGG
>Ga0070738_10003474_pt1 | contig 20623 bp, 20 predicted proteins | sample Coa_R2_2_FD_66446 | JGI IMG/M metagenome (GOLD analysis project Ga0070738, IMG submission 66446) | Surface soil microbial communities from Centralia Pennsylvania, which are recovering from an underground coalmine fire - Coalmine... | ecosystem: Environmental > Terrestrial > Soil > Unclassified ... | reverse complement strand
AGGTCGATTTCCAACACGGCCGTTGCGGAATCGGCGCCGTCAGGCATCGGTTCCCTGGTGGTAGGGATCCAAATCCGCAAACCGCGTGAACTCCGACTCGAAGAACAAATCGATCTTTCCGGTCGGTCCGTGCCTTTGTTTCGCAATAAAAAGCTCGGCTTTGTTGTAAACGCGATCCATATCGCGCTGCCATTTCTCCAGCGCCTCTTGATATTTCGCCTCGGATTCAAAGGCGATCTGCTTGGGCGCGCGTTGTTGCAGATAGTACTCGTCGCGGTAGATGAACAAAACCTGGTCCGCATCCTGTTCGATGGTGCCGGATTCGCGGAGATCCGCAAGCTGCGGGCGCTTATCCTCGCGGTTCTCCACGGCGCGCGAAAGCTGGGAAAGCGCCAAGACCGGAACCGAAAGCTCCTTGGCAATCGCCTTCAAGCCCTGCGTGATATGGCTGATTTCCAGAACCCGGTTTTCCGGCTTCGCCCCTGCGGAAGGCCGCATCAGCTGCAGATAATCCACCACCACTAGGGCAAGCCCCTTCGTCCGTTTCAGGCGCCGGCAACGCGTGCGAAGCGTCGAGAGGGTAATGGCCGGGGTGTCATCGATCAAAATCGGCAGGCTCGCAATCTCGCGGCTGACCTGCACAAAGCGGTCGAAATCCTTCTGACCGATATCGCCGCGGCGAATGCGGTCGCTGGAGATGCGCGCCTCTTCGCTCAAAAGCCGGGTCGCCAGCTGCTCTGCGCTCATCTCCAGCGAGAAAATAGCGACCTGGCCCTTCGGCCTGGGTAAACCCTCACGCTGGGCCTCTTCCCAAAGCGCCTTGGCGGCGCCGAAGGCAATCTTGGTTGCCAAGGCCGTTTTGCCCATGCCGGGACGGCCGGCGAGCACCACGAGATCGGAGGGGTGCAGCCCGCCGGTTTTGGCGTCCAAGTCGCGAAGCCCCGTGGAAAGCCCGGAGACATGGCCGGCTCGGTGGAAAGCGCGCTCGGCACTTTGGATAGCGTTGGCGAGCGCTTGCTCAAAAGCGATAAACCCCCCTTCGGCGGTGCCGTGGGTCGCCAGTTCGTAGAGCGTTTGCTCGGCCGCCTCGATCTGGGCCGGCCCGTCGAGCTCGGGTTCCGCACCGAAGGCCCGATTGACGATGGTCTCGCCAAGGTCGATCAACTGCCGGCGAAGCCAGGCGTCATAAATCGCGCGGCCGTATTCCCCGGCATTGATGATGCCGACCATCGCGGAGAGAAGCTGGGCGAGATACGCCGGGCCGCCCACCTCATCAAGCAGGCCGGAATGCTCGAACTCGGCTTTCAGCGTTACCGCATCGGCCAGCTGGCCCGATTCGATACGCCGGGCAATGGCCTGGAAAATCCGTCCATGCACCGGGTCGGCGAAGTGTTCGGGAAGCAGAAACTCGGCAACGCGATCATAGGCCTTGTTGTTGGCCAGAAGGGCGCCCAGCAGAGCTTGCTCCGCCTCGAGATTGGCGGGGGGAAGCCGCTGGGTCAGACCGAAGAGGGGCGAATCCATAGGAGCCATGGCACTCAGCCCACGATACGCCTTCAAAGCCTGTGCGCCAGACCCAAATGCGGCCGGGCTGCCACGGCCTCAGGCATACGCGCGGCACTGCTCTACAAAGTCATTGAAAAGATTGGTGGGCGCGAGAGGAGTTGAACCTCTGACCCCTACCGTGTCAAGGTAGTGCTCTCCCGCTGAGCTACGCGCCCTGCCCGTTCCTCGGGGGAACCGGTTCCCTTCCTATACAACCCCCGCCGATCCGGCAAGCTTGTCTGCTGCGTGCGGGAATAACGGTGGGAGCCGGGCGGTCACCACGGGTTGCCGCGGCGTCCGTGCGCGGCTATTGGGCGACCCAGCCGCCATCAATGGAGAGCGGCGCGCCGGTGATCGTAGAGGCCGCATCCGAGCAGAGAAACACCGCAAGCGCGCCGATCTGCTGCGGGGTGGTGAATTGGAGCATCGGCTGTTTTTCCGCCAGAAGATCGTGCTCTTCTTGCTCAACCGAGGTGTGTTTCTCCTTGGCCCGGTCCGCAATCTGTTTTTGCACCAGCGGCGTGAGCACCCAACCGGGGCAGATCGCGTTGACGGTGACCCCGCTGTTGGCAAGCTCCACCGCGGCGACCTTGGTGAGACCCACAAGACCATGCTTGGCCGCCACATAGGCCGCTTTTTGCGCGCTTGCCACCAGCCCGTGCGCTGAGGCTATGTTGATAATACGCCCCCAGTTGCGGGCTTTCATGCCCGGAATTGCGGCTTTCATGGCATGAAAGGCCGCGCTGAGATTGATGGCGATGATAGCGTTCCATTTCTCATCCGGAAATGATTCGATGGGTGCGACGAATTGGATCCCGGCGTTATTGACCAAAACATCAACGCTGCCGAGTTCTTTTTCCGCAGCGGCAATCAGCGCACGGATCTCGTCGGGTTTGCTCATATCGGCGCCGTTGTAGGACACGCGCACGGAAAATCGGGCCGCCATCTCCTCGCGTAATTTTGCAATAGCCGCCGCATCGCCGAAACCGTTGAGCATGATGTTTGCGCCCGCGCCTGCCAGCGCCTCGGCGATACCAAGCCCTATACCGCTTGTAGATCCGGTTACCACGGCAGCCTTACCCTTTAAGCTCATCGCTCCACTCCTCTGATGATCGAATGAGATTTCAAAACAGACACCGTTTGCCGCACATTGCTTCAGCACATCTCTGCCAACTGGTGCACATCATGCACAACCAACCCCACCTCTTCCGAGGGGATGACCAACCAGTCTTTCTGTGCCAATGTAGCCTTGGTATCTTGATAGCCGCGCTCCCAGTGTTCTTTCATGGATACGCTGCTGAATTCGTAGTCGAGAGCCTGATCTTCGTACACCGCTTTTCGGTAGATCAAATGCAAAAGCGAAATCCGAGGCAAACTCTTCAACTTTTCTTTAAGTTCTCGCTCTTCGCGAGACAATTTTTCATCGGGAACTTTATTCAAAATCTTGCGCAAGACCATTTTGCTGTTGTGTAGAATGCGGAACTGGTCAGTGACCAAACGCGTGCGGCTTGAATAGCGGATCTCCTTTGCGCGTGCCAGTACATCAGACATATCGCGCGGCACTTCGCCGCGCGCGCTAAACAAATCTACCTGGAAGACCAGCATATTGCCTCTTTCCGCTTCATCCATCAAATGCGAAAGCGGCGTATTGGAGACAAGCCCGCCATCCCAATAATAATCGCTGCCGATCCGCACCATGGGCAGCCCCGGCGGCAGTGCCGCAGAGGCCATAATGTGCTGGGGAAGGATTGTCTGTTTGGCGTTGTCAAAATAGATAAAATTGCCGGTTGCGACATTCACGGTGCCCACCGCATACCGGACGGTATCGTTGTTGATAAGGTCAAAATCGACAAGTTCGCGAAGCGTATGCAGCAGCGGGGCGCTATCGTAAAATGCGGTTGCGGTCTTCGCGCCGCGCAAGCTGAACCAAGGGTTGGGTACATTGGGGGTGAAAAACCCGGGTTGGCCGAGCAGCAACGTCATACAGGCCTGCAACAAATTGCGCATCCGGCGCGGTTCATCCGCATGCGGAAAGATGTCCGGCAAATGCCGTGAGGTCACCAACTCCCAAAACTCCCGCAAGCGTTCCAAACGTCGCTCGGGCGGGTTGCCGGCAATCAGTGCGCCGTTGATAGCGCCGATGGATACGCCGTCAATCCAGTCGGGCTCGATGCCGGCTTCGTGCAAGGCCTCATAAACCCCGGCTTGATACGCCCCGAGCGCACCCCCGCCTTGCAACACGAGGGCAATGCGATCGCAATTCTCGGGGCGCCATTTCTGCCTTGGCGAAGGCGCGATTGCGCCGGGCGCAATATCCATTTCTTTTAACCCTTTCGCTGCTGAAGTCGCCTTGCTCGGATTGTCACAATGCAGTCTGCTGTGAAGAACGCTTCAAGGAAAGCGGGTTGCGAAGAATTTAGCTCCGCGTAAGCTTGCGAATAACCCCCGCCAGGATCAGCACGATGGCAAAATTGAGCAAGGTGGCAACAAGCAGCACTGCCAACGCTCCATAGCCGCCGAGCGCGTTCAGAAGGATCGCCCCGAGGCTCGGGGAGGCCGCTTGCACGAGCAACGGCGCCACAGCAAGCCTTCCCATCAGCACCGCATAACCCCTCGAGCCGAAGACCGCAAGGGGAAGAGTGCCGCGGACGATGGAACGCAGCCCGTTGCCGGCCCCGTAAACGGCAATACCGAGCCATGCAAAAGCAGGGCCGATCAGCATCAGACCGAAACCAACTGCCACCAAGAGGGTGGAGAACGCCATCGTCCAGATGGGATGAAAACGCCGCCCCAACAAGAGTTCTCCAATCCGCGCCGCGACCTGGGCAGGCCCGATCAACGCGCCCAGCGCCACGGCGTTGGCCAAGGAAAGGCCCAGTCTCTGCAAAATGGACAGCAAGAGCACGGAAACCACCGTCATGGTGAAAGCGGCAAGGGTGAAACCCATGCTCATCAGCCCGAAGGCGAGCAGCTCGAAAAGCGGCGGCCGAGCATGCGACTGCAACGTTTTTATCCGATCTATCCGTGCAATTCTTCGAAACGGAAAGGGCTTCGCGCTCTCGCGCGGCAGGCCGAAACAATAAGCGGGAAGAATAAGGCCAAGCTGCAGGGCCGCGAAGGCAAAACACGTCCCGCGCCAGCCCAACTCTGCATTCAACCAAGCTGCGAGAGGCCAGCAAATCGTGCTGGCAAACCCTCCGTAAAGGGTTAGAGCGGTAATCGGGCCGCGGGCCTCTTCTCCATAAAGACGTCCCAGCGTCGCGAAAGCAGGATCATAAAGCCCCGCACCCATACCCAAGCCCAAAACGAGCCATGCGACGATATAGCTCGCCAAGCCATGCGCAAACCCGAGCACCAAAACGCCAAGCCCAAGCGCAACGGTTGCGGCAGCCAGAACCGGACGGCCGCCGAAGTGCTCGATCAGCCGCCCAACGGCAGGGGAAATCAGGCTGGAGGCCAGCAATCCGAGGGAAAACCCGCCTAACACCCAAACCGAAGGCCAATGGGTATCCGCCTCGATCGGTCCGGCCAATACGGCGAGCAAATAGTAACTGGACCCCCACGCAAAAATCTGGCCGAGCCCAGTGACCGCCACCACCCGCCAACGCGGCGGCTGGACCGCTCTTTCCGTTGCGGCCAACATCCGCACGTGCCGTCCTCCCCTTCGAACGGCTCATACTAACGCAGCGTCACAGGACATCCCAGCCCTGGAATCTGCGCCTTTGGCCTGTCGCCGCCGACGCTGAGCGAAATAGCGGGAAATAGAAGCAAGCAGAGCTAATCGACGAGAGATGCCGGTTTGTCTGCTTTTCTCTCACATGGTTTTCGCTTGGTCGGGAAAGAGAGAATTTCCGCCTCGCGCGGGGCATGACGCGCCGCCAACGCGGCGCGTGTGTGCCGCAGAAGTTGGCGTAACTCGGCCTCAGTCACGCGATCGCTTTGCATTAGCAAACGAATCAAGGGATCCTGCAAAAGGCTGTCAAACGCATGATCATCGGCTTTGCCTGGCATGCTTCCCTCCGCTCCGGTTCAACGGGCCAAACATAAAGGCTTAAGAGAACTTCTCACCCCGTTGCACGGGATGGATTCTTGTCGTGTTCCGAAGTAACCGAAAATCTTTGCCTATTTTATGACCGCGTTGTGGCTATGCTTTGACAAATTGTAACCGCTTCGTGGCGACGGTCTAGATATGATATTTCACATAACACATTTATAGAACGATTTATTAATTTTAATAGAACCGCGGTTCCAGCCACCTGGCATAGGCTGCATGATTGCTTTGTGCTCCGGGCGCCATTTCGGTTTGCAACACAACCTCGTGCGCCCCATCCATCCGGGGCAACCGTTCATGCCATTCGCCCCGAGCACCGGGAAGAACGCGCCGCGCGCTATCAAGCAGAAGTGCACCATCCGCCACACGGCGAACAAGCACCCGGAACACAATGTCTTCGCTCGCGACACCGGCATGCGCAATGGTGGCTGAAAATCGCGTCTGGCCCTGACCGACTACGGAAAATATCGCCTGCGCGGGTGTGCTCCCCGGCGGATTGGGCAAAAGTTGGAAGCCAATATCTTCAAACAAGAAAAAGCCGTTACTCCCGAAAGCAACATTCGTAAGACGAAGAGGAACGCAATCCGGCCCGCTATGCACGAGAACGATCGGAGGCAAAGGATGCGTTATCAATTCCGCCGCCTCGCTTGGCGGGTTTGCTTCCAAGCGGCGCTCGTAAACATGGTATTCACCCCGCAGCGTATGAACATATTCCGCCTCCGGAAAGCATGCCGCAACTGCGGTGGAACAGCCCGGCATCATGTGGTCGTGCGTTTCAATCACCAACGTGTCTACGACGCGGATCCAGGATGCCGATACATCCGCAAACAGAGTTGCTTCAAATCCCTCGATATCGCACTTCATCAGGTCTACGCGATCCCACCCACGCAGCTGCAGAAGATCCGGCACACTATACGATATAACGGTGCCCGGACCGTTCTCTTGTGTCTCTGCTAACATAAAGCCCCAATCCGCATCGTGGGTGCCGAGAATTCGAAGCCTTCCGGATTGGCGCCCCACGGCTGCGCTTAGCGGCAGAATGCGCCGATAAGGAAGCGTGTTTAAAGCCAACACTCGGAAATTTGCGGGCATTGGTTCAACGGTCAAGATGTGCGCGGTGGGAAAGCGCGTTGCCAAAAATACAGCTGCGTAACCGGTATATCCGCCAAGATCCAGAATCCTTTGGGGCACACGTTCAAGAGGAATGGTCAATTTGCCTTCTTGGAAAATTTGCCGCATATTAGCTATGTCCGAAGTGCCGCCCCGAAAATAGAGAGGGGTGGGAATCTCCGGCAATCGCGCCTGAAAAAGCCCGATAGAGCTTTCCGCAATTTTTGCCAAATGCGAGAAATAATGCTTGCGCAGTTCTACATCATTCGGCGCATGCAAAAGCGCCTCTTCCAGCGCTTCTTTTAGTTTGATCGCCGCATCACACGGTCGTTCGAATTGCGGGGTTTGGGCCATGTCGGTTCTGAAACTCACGAAGGAAGCCGTAAGCGGCGACGTGCCGGCAGATCAAAATCAACCAAAGGGCCAAGCGGGACAATCCCGTACGGGTTGATATCCGTATGGCTCTCGTAATAATGCCGTTTGATATGCATGAAGTTCACCGTGGGGCGTATCTCGGGATGCTGGAAAAAAGCGCGTGTAAAATCCCAGAGATTCGGGAAATCCACAATACGCCGCAAATTGCACTTAAAGTGCGTTGCGTAGACTGCATCAAACCGGATCAAGGTGGTGAAGAGACGAATATCCGCCTCCGTGATAACCTCTCCGGTAAGAAAGCTTTGCTCTGAAAGCCGCTGCTCCAGCCACTCCAATGTGGCGAAAAGAGGGCCGATGGCCTCCTCATAGGCGGCTTGAGTTGTCGCGAAACCCGCTTTGTAAACCCCGTTGTTCAGCGTCTCGTAAATCCGTGCGTTTAAAGCATCAATCTCGCCTCTCAGCCTCTCGGGATAATAGTCCCCGGGGCGCGCACCCAGTGCATCAAAGGCGGAATTGAAAATACGCAGAATCTCCGCCGACTCGTTATTCACGATGGTGTTTTCCACCTTGTCCCAAAGCACCGGAACGCTCACCCGCCCCGTATAACGCGGCGCGGCGCGGGCATAGAGCTCATAAAGATATTGCGCACCATAAAGCGGATCCGGCACCACATCCGGGCCGGGAGCGAAGGTCCAGCCTTGCTCGCGCATTAACCAATGGGTGACCGAAATGGAAATCATCGGCTCAAGTTTCTTTAGCGCACGCATGAGCAGGGTGCGATGCGCCCACGGGCAGGCGTAAGAGACATAAAGATGATATCGCCCGGGTTCCGGAGGGTGCGGCCCGCCGGCTTCAATTGTGCCATGAAACTGCGTCTTTGCCCGCACAAATCGTCCGTCATTGGAAGCCCATCGCGTTTTTTCCGGCCGCCAAACGCCATCCACCATCATTCCCATTGCACTGCTCCTTGCCCAACTTTCTGGGCAATCTCTTCCAGCAACTTGCGTGTCATCGCGCGGCCGAAATCTTTTAAGTTGTGAACCTCAACAACAAAGCTGCGTTCTCCTCCAATGACATGTTCGCGGTAATATTTTGCCAGTCCTCCGGGCGGGGCCACGTGGGATTCAAGGCCGGGCAAAGGATGGTCATTGATGATCACAAGGCCGTTGATGGTGATGCCGGCTGCCATTGCCCGATCGCGCGCGGCTTCCACCGGTTCGCCCTGGTTGCTCGTGCCGTCTCCGCAAACATCGATCACACTCTTTGCTGCTTTCAGCCCGCTTTCCTTAAGGTTCTGCACCGCGTGGGCAATACCCTCCCCGATCGCCGTGGCGCCCCAGTCCGAGCGTGGGATTGTCGCCAGCCGCTCGGCGAAATCGCGGGCGGTTTCCCCGTCGCGGATAACGGTCCAGCCGATCAGGGTGCGCACCTGGCCGGTGCCGGCAAACTCCACATAGCTGACCGCAATGGCCTGGGCCGGTCCGGCATGGATCGCTTGAATAACCCGAGGGTCGGTAAACGCCGCGTAATATCCTTGTTTTTCCAAGGCAAACTCGGCATCGTCGATACTGCGGGAAACGTCGCTCACCAGCACGAGCGCCACATCGACCGCCTCCGCCGCAGTGCCGGCAGCCGGCAGATAAAACAGCATCAAAGCTAGAAGCATAAGCCGAGCGACCACCGGAAGCCTCCTTTCTTCCTTGCGATCGCAAACGATCGAACAGCTTGGGCAAGGAAGCAAGAGAAAGTCGAAGCACGGCGGCTACCGGCTTCTTCCCCACACTGCTATTGGCTGGCCCAGATAATACGATGCATGAAGGCAATCTCGGAAAGATCAAACGTGTAATCCGGGTGCGAGGGGTTAAGACTTTTCAGCTCCACCCTTTTCGCGGAACGGCGAATAAGCTCCTTGGCCATAACCCCGCCGGCGCGGGTGCGCACCACCACACGATCGTTGCGCCGAATGGGGGCGGCCGGGGAGACAATGACAATATCACCTTCCCGAAATACCGGTTCCATCGAATCGCCGTTGATCTTTAAGGCATAGGCGTTGGGATCGCCGACTTCCGGCAGAGCGATCTCATCCCAACCCCCGCCGATCGGATAGCCGCCGTCGTCGAAATACCCGTTGCTGCCGGCCTGGGCAAAACCGATCAGCGGAATGCGGCGCGCACCGCTGCGGCCGTTATTGGGCAAAGCACGAGCGCCGGAAACAAGCGCGCTGAATTCGGCCAACGTGATACCGGTGGCGGCCAAAACTTTCGCCACACTTTCCGTGCTTGGCCAGCGCTGGCGCCCATCCAGCATCCGGCGCTTGGAAGGGTTGAACGTGGTCGGATCAAGCCCGGCAAGACGTGCGAGACCCGAGGGAGACAGCCCGCGCTCGGCGGCCAGAGTGTCGAGCGCGCACCAGATATCGTCATGCTTCATGCATTACGCTCAGGCGCCGTTTGAACGACAGGTAAGGCAGCAGATGCGCCGGGCGAACAGCGGTAAGTCCCGGTGCAAGGCCTAGTTTGATCGAATTTGCCGCTTTTGGGAATAGGAAAATTGACCTCTTTTTCGCTTGCCAGGCGAATAAATTCATGGTTGTTCTAGTTCTGGTTTTGTTCTCATGCACAACCGGAGGAACACATGCAAACAGCCAAAGTTGGCCAAACCTGCATCATGGAAACCCGCAACGCCGTCTCTTCCTTTCGCGCCTTGGGCACCGGGGTGCCGTTCCATTCCGCCGAAGAAGCGTGGTTTTGGACCATGGCCGCGCTGGTGGCGCGCCGCGAAGGGGCCCGTTACGCCGCCAATCGTGGCCTCCACCCCAGGCCTTGCGAGCCGGATGACGTGGTGAAATGCCTCGATCAACTCTATCGCCGCCGTCGGGTGGATTTGGTGCACGCCCGTATTCTGCGGATTTGGGGCGAGCGTGGCATAGCGCCTGATCCGGCGCGCCCGTCCGAGCGGTGTGATTGGCGGCTTTGGCGTGAGGCCATGGAGCGTTTGGAGTGGCCGCTTCGTGTAAAGGGGATCGTTGTCTGAGCCGCGTTGTCCGAACTGCGTTCGGATAACGCCTGCTTGCATACCGGTTGCACGATTCTGTGCGTGACATGAACCCAAATTTAGGAAAAAAGTCTTGACAAACGCCGGGGCGCTCTTTAAGTAAAGGCTTACCAACGGGGGACGTGTCTCCGTTGGATCCTCCTTCTTCCCAACCCTTGGGGCCGCGTTCCATCTCCCGGAGCGCGGCCCTTTTTTTGTGCAAAGGACCCCGCCATGGCCTTCGCCATTCGTAATCTTTCCGTGCTTGCCTACGCCCAGGGCTTCACGCTCTGGCATTACAAGGCCGGTGATCACCGCTTGGCCGAAGTTTCCGCCCCTGGCTTCGTAAAGCCGGCCAAAGATCTTCTGGCGGTCGGAGACATGGTCATGATCTCCGCTGCAGACGGGGGCAGCATTGCCTATGTGGCCGAAAAGGCAGGCGAGCCCGTGCTCAAGCCCCTTTCATAAACCACCGTGTTCGGTGTCGGATCGTTTGAGCACCTCGGTGGCATGCCGGGCAAGCCCGGCCTCGGTAATCTCAAACCGTCCTTCGGGGCGCAAGGCGGCGAGACCCATCGCCGCCAAGCGCTGCAAACAAGGGCCGTCTTTCATCCCTGGCGGCCTGCCGAGGCTCCCCGCCAGCACCAAGCGATGCAGCGCAGAGCGGCAACACGTTTCCAAATACGGCTCGTTCCACATATCCGTCACTGTTTGCCAAGATGTTCCCGAAAGGGCCGTCTATACGGCGAAAGCGCTTCCCAAGCAGCTCGCACTTGGGCAGGAAGGAACGCAAGATGCTCTCTGCGCTCGCCTCCGCCCTGATGCCGCTGCTGCAACGCCTTGAGCCCGAACGCGCCCATGCGCTCGCACTTTTGGCGCTGCGTGCTGGGCTTGCCGGCCGAGCAAAAGGCAAAGATGACCCCATCCTCGGCCAGACTCTTTGCGGCCTCCGCTTTCCGAACCCAATTGGGCTTGCCGCCGGTTTCGACAAGAATGCCGTTGCCGTTTTTGAGCTGATGCGGCTTGGGTTTGGGTTTATCGAAGCCGGCACGGTGACGCTGCATCCGCAGCCCGGCAACCCTCGTCCGCGCCTCTTTCGCCTGGTGGAAGACCAAGCGATCATCAACCGTATGGGGTTTAACGGTGCGGGTCTTGCCGAGGTTCTCAAGCGGCTTGCACCTCTTGGACCGCACCCGGTGCCGCTTGGGGCCAATCTCGGTTTGAACAAAGAAAGCAAGAGCCCCGCGCAAGATTATGCCGCTCTGGCCGCGGGGCTTGCGCCTTATGTTGACTACCTGACCGTTAATGTCTCCTCCCCCAACACCCCGGGACTACGCGCCTTGCAAGCTCCCGGTTCCCTTGCCGAACTGCTCAGTAGCATCGTTCAGGCCCTACCAATTCCCCGGCCGATTTTTGTAAAAATTGCCCCGGATCTCGATGAAGAAACGCTTGAAGGCGTGGTAGAAACAGCGGTGGCGGGCAAAGCAGCGGGCCTGATTGTGGCCAATACAACATTGGCCCGCCCGCCGGGTTTGCGGTCCCCCTTTGCGCAAGAAGCAGGCGGGCTCTCCGGTGCGCCGTTGTTTGCCCTCTCCACGGCTGTGCTGGCGCGTGCCTCTGCCTTGGCGCGCGGACGGCTGGTGCTGATCGGCTGCGGCGGTGTCGCCACCGGGCGACAAGCTTTGGCCAAAATCCGCGCGGGAGCGCATCTTGTGCAGCTCTACACGGCCTTTGCTTACGCAGGGCCTGCTCTTATTCCGCGGATAAAACGGCAACTTGCCGAAGCGCTGCGCCAAGAGGGCTTCACCAGTATTTCCGAAGCGGTTGGCGCGGACAGCCACAAGCCTGCCGATGCCTTCCTGAAAAATTTCCCGGAATAACGGCGTTATAAGGACGGTCTCGATGCAGCACCTTTCCGGCTTTGCTCCTCTCGCCCAGAGATACGACGGGTTCATTGTCGATCTGTGGGGCGTGCTGCATGACGGGGTCAGCACCTATCCCGGAGCGGTGGATTGCCTGGCGCGCCTGAAAGCGATGGGAAAGCCCGCGGTCTTGCTTTCCAACGCCCCGCGACGGAGTTATGTGGCGCAAAAGCCGTTGCGGGCCATGGGGATCACGGATGATCTCTATACAGGGCTTCTGACCAGCGGCGAGGTGACCTGGCGCGCGTTGCGCGACCGGACGGATCCGTTCATCGCGCAACTGGGCCGTCGGCTGTATCACCTGGGCGAGAAGGCCGACCGCAACGTCTTCGAGTGCCTCTCCGCATCCTATGAGGAAGTCGATCGGCTTGAAGATGCGGACTTCATCGTCAATACCGGGCCAAGCGCCGAGCGCGGCCTGACCGAGGTTGCGCCTTATATGCCCACGCTCGAGCGGGCGCTTGCGCTTGGCTTGCCGATGGTCTGCGCGAATCCGGATCTCGAAGTCATCCGCGGCGGCATTCACGCTATCTGCGCCGGCCGCCTCGCCCAAGTTTACGAAACGATGGGCGGAAGGGTGCGCCGGTTCGGCAAGCCGGATCCGGCGGTCTATGCGCCGGTCTTGGAAATGCTCGCGCTGCGGCGGGAGCGCGTTCTCGCCTTGGGAGATGGTTTGCGAACCGATATCGCCGGCGCAGCCGCGGCGGGGGTGGATTCTTGCTGGGTGCTGAACGGCATCGCCCGGGAGCTGAGAGATAACCTCCCGGCGGCGGAGGCTGAAGCAAAAGCGGCCGGGCTTCATCCCGTGGCAACGATCCCGGAGCTTGTTTGGTAGGCGAGCGCCTAAGGCCGCGCTTTCTCCTGCTCTTCGTGTTTGCGGCACAGCGGAAAATTTTGCCATTGCCGGCACCCTTCCGGATGCGTAATCACGCGCGTGGCATCAGGGTTGCCGTATTGGTAAGTTGCTACGCCTGGGTTTGGCCCCCCGAATTGCAAGGTCGTATCGAACGGCGTATTGCTCGCCCCCACCTGGCCGCCCACCGGCCCCGCCACAAGCACCCACCCCACTATGGCGATTTTCGCAGTCAGCAGCATGCCGGCTAGCTCCTTCCCGTTGCTGGACCTCAGCCCGTGTTCGCATTTCCTGAAAGAGTCTGGCCCCAGATGCTGAAGATTACCGCAACGTGGTCAATACCATCACGCGCTCCGCTGCATGGCCGGTTCTCCGGATCGCACCTTGAAAGTTCTTGTTTCAAGCCGCTTGACCGTTTCGCGTAGTAGACATAGCGTCTCCCCCCAAGCGAATCGGAGGAAACGGACCAATATGGAAGAAGAACGGGGCAGCTCGTTTGGTTGCAAACTTGGGCGTCGCAGCATGCTGGGTGCATGCCTTGGCATGGTTCCCTGGCTTGCGCACGCCGATGAGACAAGTGGCCCCGCGGCTTCCCCCCCGCAGGTTGGCGATCGGCTGGTGTTCCTAACGGGTGAGAAAAAGGGGCAAGTCGTCAGGGTTGACGATCTGCCCCTGGGTGGCCCGCAAGTGCAAGCCTACCCCCAAGATCCAAAAACCGGTGTCGTCCGCGACGGCTCGCGTCTCAATCTCATTATTCTCGCCCGCTTCGCGCCTGAAGACTTAAGCGAAGAAACGCGTGCACGATCCGCGCACGGCGTGGTCGCCTATTCGGGCGTCTGCACGCATCAAGGCTGCCCGGTAAATATGTGGTCAAATGAATTGCACGTGCTATTTTGTTCGTGCCATGGTTCTATGTATGATCCCAAGAATGGGGCGCAGGTGGTGGGAGGTCCTGCGCCGCGGCCTTTGCCCAGCCTTCCGCTAAAGGCAAACAGCGACATACCGGTGGTCGCTGCCGGGTTTACCGCCCGTGTCGGACCGGAACGATACTAAACACAAATGCGGCTCCTTGAGAGCCGTAATAGTGTTGAAAAATAACCAACTAGGGAGGTCAAATATGACAAAACTCTTCGCCCCCATGAGTCTCGCAGCCCTGCTGCTGGCAGGTACTGCCGCTGCAGCCTATGCAGCCTCGGATTATGCGCCGGTGACCGACGCTCGACTGGCCAATCCCGAGCCGCAGAATTGGCTGATGACCCGCGGGAGCTACAAGGGTTGGAGCTACAGCCCGCTGGATCAGATCAACACCAGCAACGTGAAGAATCTTGTCCCGGTGTGGACGTTCTCCACGGGTGTCGACTCCGGCCATGAATCACCGCCGATTGTGAACAACGGCATGATGTTCGTCTCCACCCCTTATAATCAGGTGATCGCGCTGAATGCCGCAACCGGTGAGCTGATCTGGCGTTACAAGCGGCCTCTCCCCGAAGGGTTTAGCGCGCTTCACAATACCAATCGCGGCGTTGCCCTATATGGAGACAAGGTCTATTTCGCTGCATTGGATGCCGTCCTGGTGGCACTGGATGCAAAGACCGGAAAACCCGCATGGGAAACCAAGGTCGCGGACTGGCACACCGGCTACTACATGACGATGGCTCCGCTCGTCGAGAAGGGCAAAGTACTCGTCGGCGTGTCGGGAGGCGAGTTCGGTGTCCGTGGCTCCGTTCAGGCTTTCGATGCAGAAAACGGCAAGCTCGTCTGGCAGACCTACAGTGTTCCGGCACCGGGTGAACCCGGAAGTAATACGTGGGAAAAGCCCGATACCTGGAAGCGTGGCGGCGCCTCTACCTGGATGACCGGTAACTACGATCCGAGCACCAATACTGTGTATTGGGGCACCGGGAATGGTTCGCCTTGGTTCGGCGATCAGCGGCCCGGCGATAACCTCTATACCGCTTCCACGCTCGCGCTTGATGGCGACACCGGCAAAATCAAAGGATATTTCCAGTATCACCAGAATGAATCCTGGGACTGGGATGCCATGAATGCACCGATGCTCGTAGACTTCCAGAAGAACGGGTCCACCATTCATGGGCTGCTCAGTCCCCAACGCAACGGTTATCTCTATTGGCTGGAGCGCAAGTCAGACGGCAGCATCGGTTTCCTGAATGCCTTAAAATACGTGAAGCAGGACGTATTTAAGAGCATCGATCCGGAGACCGGCCGCCCGGTGGTGGATATGGATCACAAGCCGGGAACGGGCAAAGAGGCGAGCTTCTGCCCGAGCCTGTGGGGTGGCAAGGACTGGCCCTATGAAGCCTATAATCCTCAGACGGGCATGGTCTACGTCCCCTCCAACGATAACCACTGCGGCCATATGAAAGGGACGGTGCAGGAATACGTTCCCGGGCAGTGGTGGACCGGTGTCGCTATCCCTGACATCGGCTTCACCGTCGATAAGAACGCCGCGTTCTATGGAGAAATCCAGGCTTTTGACGCAAATTCCGGCAAGCGCGCCTGGCGCGTGCTCTATCCGAGCTCGATGATGTGGGGCTCGCTCTTGACCACGGCCGGCAACCTCGTCTTCGGTGGCGGCACCAACGACCGGGAGTTCCGTGCCTATGATGCCCGCACCGGGGATCAGCTCTGGCACTTCAAAACCAATTCCGGAATCATTGCACCGCCTTCGACTTATGCGGTCGACGGCGTGCAATACGTGGCCGTGCAGTCGGGATACGGCGTCGATCCCGCGTTTCAGGAAGGGCTGCTGTCCAACTTGCTGGGATGGCAAAAGGATATTCCGCAAGGCGGCGTGATTTGGGTATTTGCCCTCGGTCACTAAGACGACCGTGCCGAAATCCCTTGGCACACATTTCTGGGCCGGCCGCCTCCTAGGCGGCCGGTTTCCGCTTCACTCACGTTTCACCTATCCGGAACCGAAGATGATGCGATTCGCATGCATGGGGCTGCTCGTGACGGTTTTCGCCTTCAGCGAAAGCGTTGTTCTCTATGCCGCAGACACCCCCCCGGAGACCTGTGTGAATGCTCCCCAAAGCTGCCCTTACGTGGTGGAAGCGAACGATGTGACCGCACATGTCGGTGAACATGCGGTCATGCTCGTCCGGCTACGACCGCGCGACGGGTATCGCGTTTTGGAAGCTTACACCAACCGGTTGGGTCGATTCTCCTCACTGGACGGCGCCGTTGCCTTTGATCGAAAGATGGTCGATGGAAAAGCCGAAGATGGGGCTCTCGTCTTCGCCGTTGGTCTTACCCCCACAGCGCCGGGCCGGCACCCGATCAATGGTGTCTTCCGAGTTGGCTACATCCGGGATCCCGGAGAAATGTGGATGATTTCGGTCCCCTTGATCGCCAACGTCATCGGCGAGAAGTAAATACGGCAACGGGCCTCCGGCTCGGCTATGCTTGTTCGTTGCCACCCTCTCCCCGCCTCACGGGGGCCGGTCTCGGATGTCTTTCTTGCGTGTTGTCGTTGCTTTCGGTTTCGGTGCCGCGCTCCTGGCAGGTTGCGCAAGCTACACGCCTGCGCCGCTGTCTCCGCAAGAGACCGCCGCGGCCATCCAAGCCCGTTCCCTCGATGATCCGAGACTTCGCAAGTTCGTCGCGGTCGCGTTGGCGGGGGAGAGCAAGCCCGCGCCTTGGGGTGAAACTGGCGAGCCATTCCCGTGGAACCTTACCACGCTCACATTAGCGGCGGTCTATTATCATCCGAGTCTGGATATCGCGCGGTCTAAGCTCGCCGAAGCGCGCGCCGCCGTGATGACCGCAAGACAAATCCCCAACCCCTCGCTTTCTTTTGAAGAACTGAGCTACGCCCCCGGCCTTCCTGCGGGATCGGCCTGGACCGTTGTTCCCCTGATTAACTTTCTTATCGAAACGGCCGGCAAACGCGGCTACCGCACGAAAGAGGCGAACGCTTTGGTCGAAGCGGCACGTGCCGATCTTGCAACGGCTTCGTGGCAGGTGCGCGGCGGCGTGCGCAAGGCTCTGCTGGATTTATGGGCGGCGCAGAACCGGCTTGCTTTGCTGCGGAAACGGCTTGATCTTCAAAACGAGCTGGTCGGGCTCTTGGAACATCGTCTGGCTGCCGGCGAGGTTTCGGCGTTGGATGTTGCCGTGGAGCGAAACAGCCGCAATCAGAGCGCACTTCAGCTGCAAGACCTCACCCGTCAAGCCGTGGAGGCGGAAAGCGAGCTCGCAAGCGCTCTAGGAATCCCGCTGAAAGCGTTGGACGGCGTTCGCCTTTCTTTCGATGCCTTTGAAAAGCCGGAAGAACCAAGCCTCGAAGCTGCGCCCGGAAACCTGAGAGACGAGGCACTGCTCCATCGCAGCGATGTGCAAGCGCTCCTGTCCGAATATGCCGCGGCAGAATCAAGGCTTGCGCTTCAGGTTGCCAATCAGTACCCCAATATCACCTTAAGTCCGGGATACGCTTATGTAGCGGGTCAGCATCAGTACTGGCTGCTTCCGGCCGCCGAGCTCCCGGTCTTTAACCAGAATCAAGGGCCGATTGCGGAAGCCAAAGCCCGCCGTGACGAAGCGGCGGCGCGCTTTATTGCTTTACAAACGCAAGTGATCGGGCAAATTGATGCCGGATGGGCCCGCTATCGCGCGGTTCATCACGCACGCAAAGCTGCCGAGGCGTTGCTTGCCGATGCGCGGGAGCGCGAGCACCGGATATTGAGGTCGTTTCAAGCCGGCGAGGTGGATCGCCCAAGCTTGCTTGTTGCCGAGATCGAACGCTTGAACGCCGAGCAGTCCCGCCTTGATACCATCGTACAAAACCATGAGGCGCTTGGCGCTTTGGAAGACGCTCTCCAACATCCTTTTTTTGGACCGGCGTTGCCGATAAACTCTGAAATCAATCCACGCCTTGCCGGAAATGACGGTGTGCACGAAAAGAGCCTTGCACTGCAATGAAGCGGAGCCGTTTGACAGTTCTTCTCACGCTTGTTGCTGCGCTCGGAATAGGCGGAATTGCGATCTGGGGATTTCTGCAAGGCCGAAGCGAAGCCGCACGTGAGGCGCTCCGGGAACACCCAAGCAGGAAATTGCCTCGCGTCGCCATCGAGCAGGGCCAGCCGGTTATTGTTCTCGATCCTCTCTCGCAGAAAGAAAGCGGGATCGAGACGGCTCTTCCGCCCCCGGTGCCCTACCAACAGCAAATTCGCGCCTATGCGCGCGTGTTAGACCTTACACGGTTGACCGAGCTTGCCAACAGTTACGCTGATGCACAGGCGCAACTTCAGGCGGCTCAGGCACGTCTTGTTTCGTCCGAGAAAGCGCTTGAACGTTCGCGGCTTCTTTATAAGGATCGCCAAAACGTTTCGCTTGCTCAGCTCCAGGCGAGCGAAGCCACGTTTCGCGTGGATCAAGCAGCACTCGCTGCTGCTCAGTCACGAACGCGCACGCTTGCCGCAACGGTCAAACTGGAATGGGGACCGGTCCTTGCAAAATCTCTAGTGGAAGGATCGGAACTTCTCAACCGGCTTATGAACGGCCAAGCCATTCTCTTGCAAGTCACGCTGCCGCCCGGTGTTGTTCTTTCTTCGCCTCCGCTTAAGGCCGCCATTGAGACCGGCAAAAATACTCTGGCTCCGATCCTCTTTGTGTCTTCCGCCCCGCGAACCGACCCCAAAATTCAGGGCGTAAGTTTTTTCTACACCGCTTCGACGGAGAGTAATTTGCCTGCGGGTATGAACGTTCTTGCGTTTTTGCCATCCGGTCCGCAGGCAACGGGGGTAAAAATCCCGGATTCGGCGATTGTCTGGTGGCAAGATCGAGCTTGGGTCTATCGCCGCATCCGCGCAAACACTTTTGCGCGGGTGGAAATCCCAACCGATCGGCCGACATCGGATGGCGGCTTTGTTATCAAGAGCGCGCCGGCGGAGACGGAAATCGTTACGCACGGGGCCCAACTGCTGCTTTCGGAAGAGTTTCGCGCACAGATCCAGATGGGCGAAGAGGACGAATGACAGCCCCCGTCCTGCACCACGGCCCTCAGGCTGCCCTTATCCGCTTTTCCCTTCGCTTCCGCGGCATTGTGATCGCGCTTGCAAGCCTCCTCTTAGCCTACGGTCTCTATGCGTTGGGCCATGCCAAATATGATGCGTTTCCGGAATTTGCACCGCCGGAGGTCGTAATCCAGACGGAGGCCCAGGGGCTTTCCCCGGAACAGGTGGAGATCCTCGTCACGCGCCCCATCGAAAATGCCTTGAATGGTATCTCTGGCGTGCAGAGCTTGCGCTCGACCTCCACTCAGGGTCTTTCCGTCATCACGGTTCTGTTCGGCCCAGGGAGCGATATCTATCGCAACCGCCAAGTCGTTGCCGAGCGCCTCGCCGGCGTTCTCTCTCAACTGCCGGAGGGCGTAAATGAGCCGTCGATTACGCCGCTCACCACCTCATCGGCCCTGGTGCTGGTGGCCGGGCTTACATCGGAAACGCGCTCGCTCATGGATCTGCGTGCAGCGGTTGACTGGACCATCCGGCCGCGGTTGCTGGCGGTTCCGGGTGTGGCCGATATCGGCATTTTCGGCGGCGATGTGCGTTCCATCCAAATCGCCGTGTACCCGGACCAACTGATCCGCTACGATCTCGGTTTTTCCGATGTGCTGGCAGCGGCCAAGCGCGCAACCGGCGTGCGCGGCGCGGGTTTCATAGAAACGAAAAATCAGCGAATCGTTCTCCAAACTGAAGGACAATCCCCAGGACCCACCGAGATCGCGCGCACCGTAGTCCGAAGCGATGCGACAGGAAGCATCACGCTCGGCAACGTTGCCGATGTTTACGAGGCACCGGAGCCGGCCATCGGCGGCGCGACCATCGATGGAAAGCCGGGCGTCGTTTTTAATGTATCCGAACAGTATGGCGCGAATACCATCGAAGTCACCGAAGCAGTGGAAGCAGCATTGCAAGAGCTGAAAGACGCACTTCAAGCCGAAGGCATTACCCTTCATTCCGGTCTGTTACGACCGGCGAATTTTATCATCAGCGCAACCCGCAATGTGGAAGCCTCGCTCGTGCTCGGCGGGATCCTCGTTATGGTGGTGCTTTTCCTCTTTCTCTTTGATCTGCGAATTGCGGCAATCTCCTGCATTGCGATTCCGCTTTCTCTGCTTGCTGCCACCATCGTGCTCGCAGCGATGGGGGAGACGCTCAACACCATGACCCTCGGCGGCCTTGCGATCGCCATCGGGGTGGTGGTCGACGATGCCGTCATAGACGTAGAAAACATCGTCAGAAGATTGCGCGAAAATCAGCGGCTTCCCGTGCCCCGCCCGGCCGCGCGCGTGGCGCTTGATGCCGCGCTGGAAGTGCGAAGCGGCGTTGCCTATGCCACCTTTGCCATCATCCTGGTCGTGCTTCCGGTCATGGCTCTGCCGGGCGTTGCCGGGCGTTTGTTTCGGCCTCTCGGGCTTGCCTACACATTTGCCGTCTTGGCATCGCTGCTTGTGGCGTTAACGGTAACGCCCGCGCTTTCGGTGGCTTTCCTTGCCGGGAAAAAACTCTCCCTTACGGATCCCCCTTTAATGCGGTGGCTTAAAGCCGGATATGTGCGCGTGCTCGCAAGCGTCACACAACGGACGGGCGTGCTGATCACAGCCACCGGCTTGCTCACCATCGCGGGCTGCGCCGCGCTGCCGTTTTTCGGGGGCAGTTTCATCCCGGAGCTAAAAGAAGGGCACTACGTCGTGCACGTGGCGGAAGTGCC
>Ga0070738_10003473_pt1 | contig 20631 bp, 18 predicted proteins | sample Coa_R2_2_FD_66446 | JGI IMG/M metagenome (GOLD analysis project Ga0070738, IMG submission 66446) | Surface soil microbial communities from Centralia Pennsylvania, which are recovering from an underground coalmine fire - Coalmine... | ecosystem: Environmental > Terrestrial > Soil > Unclassified ... | reverse complement strand
GTTCGCGTACTCTCCCCATCATCGCTTTCTGTTCTGTTTTGTTTTGTTTGTATCCCTATGAGATCAAGATATAGTATGCCACAAAACGCGCCAGAAGTCCAGCGTTTTTCCGACGGTTTTTCGCATATCACCGCTCCCTTGTTGGTAAAAATCCCATCCTTCAGTACAATGAAAAGGGAGGAAAAGGGTGGAAGGGAGTAGCAGGCAATGAGTACGTCAAATTCAGCGGGAAAGCAAGGGAGTGGCAGGGCAGCCAGGCGCGAAGAACTGGCAGGCAGTGCATTGCGCGGCGGCGAATACCAGATCAAGCGCGTCATCGGTCATGGCGGCATGGGCAAGGTCTTTCTCGCCTCGCATATCACGCTGGAAACGCCCCTGGCCCTCAAACAGTGCCGCGCCGACCAGCCTCTGCCGGAAAGCGTCGCGCTCGAACTGGAGCAACTGCTTCACGCCTCTGCGCCCGATCCCCTTGATACCCCACAGGGACAGGATACAGGCAGGCAGGCGGCAAAAAGCGCGATCATGGATTTCCCGACAAGCGGCGGCATACACACCGACCGTTTTCTGCGCGAAGCCCTCTTGCTCGCCCGCCTGAACCATGCTGCCATCCCTGCGCTCTATGACTATTTCTTTGAGGATGGCTACTGGTACCTGGTCATGGAATATATCCCCGGCCCCACGCTCTCCGCCTACCTGCGCAGGCTGGGCGCGCTGCCGCCGCTAGAGGCCCTGAACTACGCCATCCAGCTCTGCGATGTCCTCGCCTATCTGCACGGGCAGACGCCGCCCGTGATCTTCCGCGACCTCAAACCGTCCAATATCATCCTCACGCCCGCGCAGCGTCTCGCCCTCGTGGATTTCGGCATTGCCCGTTACTTCAAGGACGGGCAGAGCAGCGACACCAACGATCTCGGCTCCCCCGGCTACGCGGCCCCCGAACAGTATCAGGGAGAGAGCCAGACCGATGCCCGTTCAGACCTCTACAGCCTGGGCATTATCCTGCACGAAATGCTCAGCGGGCAGCGCCCGGCGCACACGAACCAGCAGCCCGCGCCGCTCACCTCCCTCAACCCCGCTCTCTCACCCGCCCTCAGCGCGCTCGTCGCCGTCGCCACGCGCCTGGAACCCGACTATCGCTTTCAGACTGCCCGCACCCTCTATACCGCGCTCGCTCGCGTCTGCGCCCTTGAGGAATATTACGCCTGCAAACAAATGACAACCCGACCCGACCCTGCCGACCAGCCACCCGCCCCTGGCCAGTCGACTGGTTCGGGTGCGGCGAATGGCCGACAGGCCGGGCGTGGAGAGGAACGTCTGCGCACCCGTGAGATACTGGCTGCAGCGCACCGCCAGCAGCAAGAGCGGGAACGGCTGGAACAGGAACTGACTGCCGTTGATGAGAGCTTGCATCTGCGGTCGTATCTGGGTTTCTCGTCCGCGACACCGCCGCTCGCCCCCACGCCGGAACGTGTGCAGCGGGGACGCGCTTCCAGGCCGCTCACGCTTACATCACGGGCGTTTCGCATTGCACAGATTTGCTTTGTCTGCGCGCTCATTCTTTTCTTTATCATGGCCTCGCTGCTGGTCTACAGCCGCAACAGCCGCAATGATAGCGGCAACACAATCACGCGCGGCCAGCAAACCACCGCCACAGCCGCCACGACGACGCCGACAGCGACGTGGCAACCCCTGCCCTCGCCGCCATCGACCGAGGCAGATAACAGCGCGACCTACGTGGAGCTACAGGGCAACGGCTATATCTACATGAACGGCGGCTATCGCGGGCCGAACAGCGACCCGCACTACGACCGCAGCTTCTATCGCTACAATATCGCCAGCGCGCGCTGGGAGACGCTGGCAAGCGGCAACTTTCCCGGCATGGTCAACAACGCCGCCGCGCTGGACGAACGGGGAAATCTCTTCTTCACCGTCGGCTATTCATCCGATAGCTACGCCGTCACCTCCCTGCTATATGCATACCGGCCCGCGCAGGCAACGTTGCAGAAGATTGTGCCTCCAGTGCAGATGCCTGTCGGCTTCGGCGCGGCCATGATCGCCGATCAGCAGGGGCATCTCTACATCACGCAGGGCTTCATGCAGGCTGGAAATCCGGCGGCGAGCGCGGGGACGGGCTGGTACCGCTATGATATCGCGACGGGGCAGTGGCGCCAGCTTGCCCCGCTGCCACTTGGCCTCGGCTACGTCGTGCTGGCCCCCGACGGCGCGGGCAGCATCCTCCTGCTTGGCGGCTCCACGGATGCCGGGCAGCACCAGCCAACAGCGCACATCTACCGCTACAATATCGCCCTCAACGCCTGGACGCTTGCCCCGGCCAGCGCGCCGCTCGCCTTCAGTGGCGCGGCAAGCTGCGTGGCTGCGCCGGGTCAGGCAGTCATCATCGGCGGCTATGACGCAGCACATCACGCCTCCCGCAACACCGTCTGGCTGGTTGACCTGCGCACCCTCCGCTGGACGCAGTTCACCACCATCCCCGATGGCGGCTCCCTTCTGGGCGCTGCCGCCTGCGATGGACACGGACACGTCTTCCTCCTGCGCGGCGCCAACAACCCCAGCCAGCCAACCGCCGACTTCTGGGAATTAACCATCACGAACGCTCACGAAAAAACGAGAACGGCTATAGCCTCGTAGGCCGTCACCGTTCGGTCAGGGGCGGACGGTGTCATAGATGAGCGGGCCGACGGAGACAGGCTCATCGCTCCACGTGTAGGCGGCGAGCAGGAAGTCGCGGATCGCCTCGATATCGGCTTCGCTGCGCGCGTGAACTTCTACCAGTGGTTCACCGGCCTGCACGTAATCGCCTGCTTTAGCCTGCAAGATCAGGCCCGTGCGGTGGTCAATGGCGTCCCCCTTTTTGAAACGCCCGGCCCCCAGGCGCATGCTGGCAATGCCCACCTGTTCCGCGCGAATGCCTGCGATGTAGCCGCTTCGAGGTGCAGTAAGCATTGAGCGCACGGGGGCGGCGGGGAGCAGTTCAGGATGCTCGATCTGCCGTGCGTCGCCTCCCTGCGCGGCAATGACCTCCGCCAGCTTCGCCACCGCCGCCCCATTCTGGATGACCTGCTTAATCCGCTGCTCCGCCTCGACCATGCTGCTGGCCGTGCCGGTCATCATCAGCAGTTCAGCCGCTTCGTGATGGCAAAGAGAGGAAACGTCCTCCGGCCCCGCGCCATGCAGGATGGCAATGGCCTCGGCCATTTCCAGCGCGTTGCCGACGGCGCAGCCCAGCGGCTGATTCATGGCTGAGATAACGGCGACAGTATGCACCCCGGCCAGTTTGCCGATATCGACCATGCGGCGCGCCAGTTCGTATGCCTGGTCAACCTGCTTCATAAAGGCGCCGGAACCAACTTTGACATCCAGCAGGAGATGGGACGCGCCAATTGCCAGCTTCTTGCTCATGATGCTGGCTGCTATCAGGGGAATACTCTCAATCGTGCCGGTCACGTCGCGCAGGGCGTACATCTTGCCATCGGCAGGGGCAAGATCGCTCGACTGGCCGGCCAGCACGATGCGGTGCCGCTCGAAGATGCGCAGGAACTCATCACGTGAGAGCGTGGGACGGAAGCCGCTGATCGACTCCAGCTTGTCGACGGTGCCGCCGGTGAAGCCGAGGCCGCGCCCGGTCATCTTGCCCACCGCGACCCCGCAGGCCGCCACCAGTGGGGCCACCGCCAGCGTCACCTTATCGCCCACCCCACCCGTACTGTGCTTGTCAATGACCGGAGAGAGGACATCGCGCAGGTGCAATTCATCGCCCGAACGCGCCATCGCCAGCGTCAGGTCGGTCGTTTCGCGGGCATCCATGCCCCGCCAGAAGACGGCCATCATCCAGGCCGACATCTGGTAATCGGGAATATTGCCTGCCGTATATTGTTCCACCAGCCAGCCAATCTCCTCCGTACTGAGTATCCCACCTTCACGCTTCTTGATGATAAGTTCTACTGCCTGCATGCGCTCCCCTTTCTGATATTCGCCTGACTCGCTGATAAACGCCGACCCGATAGTGCTGAAATGGAATTCCGTAGGCGTCGAGCGGTTTGATAGTCCCTTCTCAAAAGTATATCATAATCAAGTCTGGTAGCTGTGAATAAGAAGGAAGAGCGCGGAGAGGGCTGAAGCTGTGCCGTAGCATCAACTCTCTCCGCGTTCCGGTAGAGAAGCACGAACGGAAGCAGGGGTATTGGTAGTATCCGCCGTGCCACTGGTGTCCACCGTGTTAGCCGGGTTGGTCGGGGCAGGTGTGTTGCTAATCTTGATGCCGCGCAGGTTGATAGCAGTATAGATGCCGCCGATGACAGTGAGCAGGCCACAGGCGGTGAAGATGGTATCGACGGGACCGATGGTAAGGCCGAGAATGCTCACGTGGAAGCCGTGCAATACGGTGCTGTCCAGGTAGCCAGCGAGGGCGACGGAGAGGACAGAGGCGGCCTGGATAGATGGCGAGAAGACAGACATGACACGCCCGACGAATTGCGGCGGCGTGACATGGAGCATAATCGGCACAAAGGCGATATCGATGGGAGCGGCACACAGGCCAATGCCAAACAATACCACAAGAGCCGGAGCATAGCTGGTCAGGCGCGCATAGACGAGTACCCCCACGCCGGTAGCAATAAGCGCGAAGCAGAGCGTGCGCACAAGGCCGATGCGCTGCGCAAAGATGGCGGCAAGCAGTGCCCCGGCGATGGAACCGAGGCCATTGGCGGTGCCGAGGAAGCCGTAGAGACTGGCAGAGGTGTGCAGATTCTGCGTGACAAAGAAGATGTCCAGGGCATTGAGCGCACCGAGGCCGAGCAAGACAATGATGCCACCAACAAGCAGGGCCGTGAGCGCACGGCTGGTGAAATAGAAACGAATACCTTCAACGAACTCGCGCAGGAAATCGTGGGCTTGTTCCTCACGCTCCTCGCTGATAGTAATGGAGACGCGCATGAAGAGGACGGCCAGGAAAGAGGCGACGAACGAGAGAGCGTTGAGGATGAGCGCCGCTTGCACGCCTACCGAGAAAAAGAGCGCGGTTGCCAGGGGCGGGCCAACAATGACGGCAATGCTGACCATCATCTGGCTCAGGCCACTGGCGCGTGCTCGCAGCGGCTCCTCGACGATCATGCCAACGAGGGCAAGGTTGGACGGGTTGAAGAACTGGGCGCAGACACCGGCCAGAAAGACAAGACCGTAGATGGCCCCGAGCTGCCAGAAGACAGGCAGACGCCCACCAGGAAAAAATGGCAGCGGCACGACGCCACTGACCAGCAGCAGGAGCGTGATGAGGACGGCGCGGATGCTGTCCATGCGCATCATCGTCACGCGCTTATCCCAGCGATCGGCAAAGACGCCCGCCAGCGGGCCAACGACGACAATGGGGATGCTGGTAGCAAGCAGCACGCCGCTGACCGCCAGCGGCGCCCAGGGCTGGCCTTTCGCAATGCTGGTAGCAATCCAGAGGACGAGCGTCGTACTGAAGACAAAATCGCCCAGGATAGAGATTGCTCCCCCACTCCAGAGCAGCGCAAAGTTGCGGTTGATGAAGATGGGGACGCGCCGCGAGCTGCTGGCTACCCCCTGTTCTGCATTGGGCGCTGTATCGGCATTCATGCTAAGCCTCTCATCACGTTTTTTCTACTGCCGGTCAGTCTCTCATTTCTACACGATGAACTGGCCGTCCCTGCTGAACAACTCATTGTCAACATAGACTTCGCCGCCGCTGCGCAGGTCGCAGACCATGTCCCAGTGCAGCGCGGACTGGTTGACGCCGCCTGCATCAGGGAAACCGGCGCCGAGGGCGAGATGCACCGTGCCGCCCATCTTCTCATCGAAGAGAATGTTTTTCGTACAGCGATCGACATTGCGGTTGTTGCCGAAGGCGAATTCGCCCAGGCGGCGCGCGCCCTCATCCAGCCCCAGCATTTTATCCAGATAGTCCTGCCCCTGCGCGGCGGTGGCCTCGACAACGACGCCGTTCTCGAAGCGCAGGCGCACATCTTCAACGGAGCGACCGCCATAGGAAGCAGGGAAGCTGAAACGGATGACGCCGTTGGCCGAATCTTCGACCGGGCTGGTGAAGAACTCGCCATCGGGGAAGTTGCGGTGTCCGTCGGCGTTGATGAAGGTGCGCCCGGCGATGGAAAGCGTCAGATCAGTGTCCTGGCCGAGCAGGTGGACGCTGCGCTTGCCTTTGAGCCACTGTACCAGCCGCTCCTGCTGGCGCGAGAGGTCCTGCCAGCGCGCCACCGGGTCCTCGTCATCAAGGAAGCAGGCGCGATAGGCGAAGTCCTCGAAGTCGCTCAGCGACATATCGGCGTCCTGCGCGTAGGCATTGGTGGGAAACATGGCGATGCACCAGCGCAGGGAACCTTCGGCGCTGCGCTGCATGTAGGTCTTCGCGAGTTCGCGAAACGCTTCCTGCGAGCGGGCAAGCCGCGCCGGATCGACGCCGCTCAGGGCCTTCGTGTTCTCCTGCGAGAACAACTGGAGCATAGTCTCGTACTCCTCAATCACCATACGCGCCGACGGGGGAATATACATCAATTGCTCGTCAGAGCCTTCCTTGAGGATGATCTCCTGCGCGCCAGGCAGTTGCACAAAGGTTTCGGGAAAAGCCCCGGCGCGCACCGCCTCGCGCACCACCTCGTTTACCAGTGGAGCCGCGATCGCCCCTGTCTGAATTGCCAGCCGGTCGCCCTTTCTGACTTCCAGCGAATAGCGCACCAGCACCTGAGCAAGACGCTGCAAACGTTGATCGGCCATGATATCGTTTTTCCTTTCAATTCTATAATTATGCCTCGCCCCATGTCATGCTGAGCGGGAGCGAAGCATCTGAGGCCCATCAAGAGCGATGTATGGCTGCCCCGATGCTTCGCTCCCGCTCAGCATGACATGGGGCTACTAATCATACTTTCCGGGCTGGTAAGGCTCGCGGAAAGCGGCGGCGATGGAGCGGCCCATCTCGCGGCCAAGACGCCCCATCTCACGGCCAAAGCTGGCCCACTCGTGTCCGAAATCGGCCCATTCGCGGCCAAAACCGGCCCAGCCGGTAGTAAAGTCGGCCCAGGAAGCGCCTGTGCGACGCGGCTTGCCCCCGCCGAGCAGGCGCAGGTTGCCACCAACATGGATATTGAGCGTTGCCGCGCCCTCGCCATAGGTGAGGGTGACGAAGCCGCCGCCATGCGCAAAGGTGACGGAATCGCCGCTGGCATTGCCACCCACGATGGCGTGGATGGTCAGGTTGGCGTTCTCCGGCAGGTAGAGGCGAGCGTTGCCGCCGACGTGGAAGTGGTTGTGGCTCTCCGGCGGGAAGGCCACCGCGGCCCGCAAATTGCCGCCCACCATGCTGGAGCGCACGCTTTTCGCCCCCTCAATCTGCAGGTTGCCGCCCACTTTGCTTAACGTCACTTCCGCGTCGGCGCTGCCGGAGATGTCCGCATTACCGCCCACCGCGTTGCAGCTCAGGCGTGCAGCAATACCATCAGCATCCAGATTGCCGCCAACGACATCGATGGCCGCCGTTTCGGCATGTTCAAGCGAGAGGTTGCCGCCCACCGCGTCGAGTTCACTGCGAGCAATATCCCTCAGGACGGCGTTGCCGCCGATGCCCCGCTGGCTGCGCAGGCGCGGCAGGCTGGCGGCGCGCAGATTGCCGCCGGTCGCGAACAGTTCCGCGACCTCGCTCACGTTCGCCAGATCGACATTGCCGTAGGTATCGCGCAGAAAAACGTTGCCGCCAACGCCATCCAGCAGGACGTTGCCCGCACCCTCGATAGCAACATTGCGACTGACCTGCCGCGCCTCAATATCGGTGAAAATCGATCCGATGATGCGCTTGATGGCCGGAATACGCAGCCGCAGGTCGCTACGGCAATCTCTGATAACAACTGTATCATTTTCCTGCTGCAACACCGCAACGGGGCCATCCGTCTCAACGCTAATCTCCTGCCGCTCCCAGGGCTGCACCGTCAAATTGCCTGCAAGCTGTTCAATAACCACTCGCGGATTTTTGCCGCTGATGGCAAAAGTCTGTTGGGTCATAGAAAGATCCCTTTCTGCTGGACTATGTGGAAAAGTTCCTTATCGGCGCCTACAGTTTTTCTATCCACCCAGAGATTCGAGCAGCAGGTCGCCTTCTTCGGGAGTGATGCGACCTTCGGCGATCATGCGCAGAATGGCCTCGCGCTCTTTTTCAGGGTCGACCTGGGCGGCTGATGCTGGCTGCTCACTGGCGCTCTGGCCCTGCGTTCCGCTTTCCGGGTTTGCTTCCGCCTGCTCCGCCTCTTCTACCGGCTCTACCGGCTCTACCGGCGTCACTGGCGTCACCGGGTTTACGGGCTGTACTGGCGGAACTGGCGGGACAGGTGGAACTGGCATGCCAGGGGAAGGCGGCGCACCCGGTGGGGCTGGCGGCGCCGGTGGGGGCGGCGACGTGGGAATACGCAGATTGGTGAAGGCGCGGTCCACGGCTTCGAGGGCGCCCGCGATGCCTTCGGCGGCCGCTTTGCGCGCCTCTTCCTGGATGCGTTCCAGCCGCTCAGGGCCGATGCGCCACTCGCGGTCATTGATGCGCACGTTGAAGCGAGGACCCTGCTCTCTGGCGCGGCGAGCCATTTCTTCATTGCGCCGCGCCATCTCTTCATTGCGCCGCGCCTGTTCTCTGGCACGGCGGCCCTGCTCTTCGGCATAGCGGCGGCTGCGTTCGGCGCTGCGCCGGGCGTGTTCTTCGGCTCGCTGCTGAGCGCGGCGCATGCGCTCCTCGACTTTGTGGGCGATCTCACCGGCCCACTCGCTGCCATAGGCGGCTGTCCCGCCGAGGGCCTGACCGAGGTCGCGGCTGAGTTCCTGCCCCAGTTTGCTCATCTCTTTGCCCAGTTCCTGCCCCATCTTACTCATCTCTTTACCCAGGTTGGCCATTTCGCGCTCGAACTCTTTCCAGGAGCCGCCGGTGCTGCTGCTGGTGCGCGGCCCGCTCCCACCGCCGCGCAGGTCGAGGTCGCCGCCAACGTTCAATTCGAGGTGGGCCGCGCCGCTGCCGTAGACGAGCGTGACAACGCTGCCACCCTCGCTGGATGCGATAAAATTGCCGTTGACATCGCCGCCGACAGCAGCCTGAATGCTCAGATTCGGCTCGTCCGGCAAAATGATGCTGGCATCGCCGCCGACATTGAGACGCGCCGTGCTATCGGGCGCGAAAGCTGCCTGCAATCGGAGATCGGAGCCAATGCTGCCCACTTCGACGTTGCCCTGCAGGCCGCCCAATTCAGCGTCCGCGCCAATGCCGCCGATATGCAGGTTGCCGCCCACGCCGTTGATGCTGACATCGGCGCCGACAAAGCCAATCTCGACATCGCCCTCCACATCGCTCACCTCACAGGAAGCGCCCACGTTGCCCACCTGCACGGTCGCGGCCCCGTTAATCGTAATATCCGCGCCAACGTTGGCAATGGCGATCTCGGTATGCGCGCTGCCCTGTACCTGGCAATCCGCGCCGACGGTGCCAACACGCAGCGCCTGCGCGATGTTATCGGCATCCAGGCTACTACCAACGGTACCGATCACAACGGTCTGCGCATCCTCTATTGACAGGTCAACGCCCACCGCCTCAATTTCCACCTCACCGATTGAACGCAGGGTGACATCAGAGCCGGTATGGCTGCGCACGTGAAGTTCCGGCGTACCAGCAACGCTCAGGTCGCCATTGACTCGCGCCAGCACAATGGCCTCGCTGATATCTTCCAGGTCGGTATCGCCGTTGATGTTGGTAAGTTCAACGCGCTGGATGCCCTCGATGGAAACATCGCCGTCGACATCGGACGCGCTGACGCTGCCATTGCCGGGTACCCAGAGGTCAATATCGTCATCACTCCGGCTGAGAACGAGGGTATCGCCCTCCTGGTAAAGCTGGGAAAGGCGACCGCCGGTTTCGAGTTTGATGGCCTGCTCGCCCCACCGGCGCACAACGAGGTCGCCTTCAACATGGCTGATGACCACTCGCGGCGCAGTTCCTTCGCCGAAAGGAAATGTTTGTTGCGTCATGTTCTCCTCCCTGTATGCTACTGTGCTACTCTCTGCGGATGCAGTTCCATCCGGGGATCAGGAAGCTACTCCGCGAAAATCTCTACTCGCTGGCCTTCTTCCAGGTCTTGCACATCGAGTACGCGACCGCTCGCGCCGCTCTCGATGGCGCGCAACAAATCTTCGAGTGCGCTGTTGCTCAATTGTGGGATCAGGCGCGCGCCCAGGCGCAGGCTGATGCGAATGAGGCTGAGCGGAATAGTAGTACTCACCTGCACTCTCTGTTGTTTCGGATTAAGGCTGCTCACGCGAATGCGCAGCGTGCGACTTCTGACCCGCGAGCGGTCAATGGAACGTTCGCGCTCACGCTCACGCTCTCGTTCGGGTTCGGCCTCCGCCAGCGCGTCGAGCAGTTGCGCGGCCTCCCCGGCGGTGACTTCGCCCGCCTCGACCATACGCAAAATGCGATTGCGCTCCTCTCTCAATGCGGTCATGGTAGGTTACCCCTTCAGCAGGCGAGCGGCCTCCTCAACGCTGATCTCCTTCGAGGCCAGCCGCTCAAGGATGGCGCGCCGGTCGACCCGGCCATCGTTTTCGGGCGGGCCGCCCAGCGCCATCACAATTTCGTCCAGGCGGCTGCGCGCCGTGTTGTAGGCAATGCCCAGCTCGGCTGCCAGCTTCTGAATGTTGCCCCGGTACTTCACTAGTAGCTCAACAAACTCTAGCTGCTCCCGACTGAGACGGCCAATCCAGCCGAGGCTAAAACGGCCCTCGATCACCACGCCGCTCTCCGGGCATTCGAGCCGCGTAACGATCAACTCGCCCCCACTCACAGGGTCGCGGGTAATTAACGGGTACATACGATCTTCCTCCACAGCGAAATCACTCTCTCTAGTTCCCGCCAGTCTTTCTATTAACCTGGCGTTTTTTATCACTGCTATGGTAATAATAGCCAACAAACAGAGATTTGTCAAGAGATATGGCAAAATAAATCACCGTACTGGCAAAATTTGTTATTTTTCTGTGTCAGGCGTAGGACAAAACTGTTTTCAAACGCGGCGAGATCGACCCCTCTTTCATCATCACCCACCACCTGAGCCTGGATGAAGCCCCGCACGGCTACTACATCTTCAAAAATAAGCTCGATGGCTGCATCAAGGTCGTGCTGCGACCGTAACCCTCGCGCCCCGGCCCAGGCCATGCGCAAGAGGTGGCCCTACTATATACGATGCGTCTTGTGTCCCCTGTGGAGCCGTCGTATAGTAGGGCCACCTCTTGCGAATGACCTGCGGATTGGCAGCGGGCTTTATTGCGCTTCCGTTATCGTGTACCTATGCACAATTTTCGCTGTCTTGCCCAGCATGGCCTCGACGCCACAGTAGCGGGTTTCAGAGAGTTCGATGGCGCGGGCGACGCTTTCCGGGCGCAGGTTGTGGCCGCTGAAGATGTGTTCGACGGCGATTTCCGTGAATACCCTGGGGTGCGTCTCGGCGCGCGTGCCACTGACGCGAATCTCATAGCCGGTCACGTCCTGGCGCATCTTCTGCAAGACAGAGATCACGCTCACCCCGGTACAGCCTGCCAGCGCGACAAGCAGCATCTCCATCGGACTCATGGCCGTGTGCGGACTCGCGCCATCAAGGGCCACGCGAAAGCCGCTGCCCGTTTCCGCCTCGAAACTCCATCCAGATTGCCACTTTGCCTCGACATGCATCTGTTGTGCCATAATAATTCGCTCCTTCAAGCAATCCCGACATGTCATGCGGAGCGGCAGCGAAGCAACTGATTTTGCCATGCTCAACGAGGTTTCCTGGATGCTTCCGCTTCGCTCTGCTCAGGGCTAACGGCTGACACCGCTCTGCATGACATGTTCGAGATGGTATCATTCCGCGTCACGCTTCCCATTATACCGCGAGAGCAATGATGCCGAGCAGAATTACGGCGGCGGCCAGCAGGCGCTGGCGAGCATTGCCTTCGGCGAGGAAACGCGACCCCATGAAGGTGCCGATCAACACGCTGACCTCGCGCGCCGGGGCGACATAGCTGACGGGGGTGAAGACGAGGGCGGAGAGAATCATAAAATAGGAAAGCGGGCTGAGGATGCCGGTGCCGATAGTTTCCCGGTAATGGACACGCCAGATATCAAGAAGCTCTTTGCGGCGCGTAAGGGCGTAGGGCGCGAGCAGGAGGGCGCGCAGGACGATAGAAATGTAGTAATAGATCAGCGGCGAGATGAGGAAAAAGCTGACGGCGCGCTTGTCCCAGAGCGTGTAGGAGGCGATGAAGACGCCGGTCAGCAGGCCGTAGGCGATGGCAAGCGGGTTATCGAAGCCGCGAAAGAGACGCAGACCGCCCGTGAGGATAAAGATACCGGCAATAACGAGCAAAATGCCGACCAGCGCGATGGGCGTGGGCCGCTCACCGAAGAAGAGAACGGCGACGAACGCGGCAATGGTCGGCCCCGTGCCGCGCGCCAGGGGATAAATGAGCGAGAGATCACCGACCCTGTAGCTGCGCTGCAACTGCACGAAATAGGCCAGGTGCAAAACTGCCGTGCCAGCAATCATGACAACGGCAATCAGGGTGAAACCGGAGAGACTGGCAATGATGAAGGGGATGGCGAGCGGCGCGTAGACGAGTACACCCACAATATCGGTCAGCCAGACAAAAGGCGCGCCCCCGCTGACACGCTTGGCCAGTAAATTCCACGTGGCGTGAAAGAAGGCCGCGCCCAGCACCAGCGCCAGCGCCACGCTGTTCATTGGGAACCTCCGTGGACATAACTTGAAAATAGGCCCCACACGCACCTGTCATGCTTCGCTGCGCTCAGCATGACACGTCAGAGGTTTTTTTTACGGCATGTCATGACATGTCCCGGCCACTTTCTCAGGGCTTGCCATCACCAGATGCAGTGTTCGGATTGGCGAAGACGTACTGGTAACGGCGGTGGTGGATGAGTTCTTCTTGCAGGGCCTGCAGATCGGTCAGCAGGCGAAGGATGACTTCCACGCCTTCCAGGTTGACGCCCAGGTCTTCTTGCAGGCGGCGGATGCGGCGCAGGATGGCGAGGTCCTGTTCGCTGTAGCGCATGCCTTCCCCGGCGATTTCGACACCCTGCACGAGGCCCTCGGCCTGCAACTGGCGAATGGTGGTCACGTCGAGATGGCTGTATTGCGCCGTCTCCTGCTCGGTGTAATAGGCGGTGGGGCGACTGCTGGATATGATGATGCGCGTGTAACGTGTCTCTGCCATGATCTTCCTTCCCTCCTGCCACTAAACCGACGTGGCCTGTCCACTATAGCCGACCGAGCGAGCGAAGTCTTCGAAGAGGCGGCGTTGCTCCTCATTGAGATGGGTGGGCAGCACCACATTGACCTCGGCATAGAGATCGCCGCGATTTTCTGGCTGGCCAAGCCGGGGCATACCCTTGCCGCTGAGGCGGAACGATCTGCCGTTTTGCGTGCCAGCAGGGATGCGCAGCATGAGCCGCTTGCCATCGGGCAGGATGACGGGAACCTCGCCGCCGAGCATGGCCGTCGCCAGAGGCACCTCGACCTTCTCGTAGAGGGTCGTGCCTTCGCGCCGGTAACGCGGACCGGGAACCATATGCACGATCAGGTAGAGGTCGCCGCGCCCGGCAGGCCCCACGCCGCCCTGCCCGGCGATGCGGATACGCGACCCCTCGTCGACGCCAGCGGGAATCTTGACTTCCAGGCGGCGCGTGCGGCCATCCGGCTCGGTCAGCTCAAAGGTGCGCGTCGCGCCGCTGTAGGCTTCGGGCAGCGTCACATCGATAACGGATTCGACATCCTGGCCGCGTACCGGCTCCCGGTAGGTTCCGGCATGGCGACCGGCGGTTCCCATATTGCTGAAGCCGCCCATGCCACCCATGCCGCCGCCAAAGTAGGTTTCAAAGAAATCTGAGAATGGCGAGCGACCGCCGAAGAGGTCGTTGAGATCTTCCGGCGTGACGGTACGGTACTGGTATGTCGCGCCACCGGGGCCATAGCCACCGCGCGCTCCAGCGCCCGCAGCCGCGCCCGGCCAGTGACCGTACTTCTCATAGTAATCCATCATCTCATCATATTGTTTGCGCTTCTCAGGATCGCTTAGAACTTCATTGGCCTCATTGATCTCTTTGAATTTCTCTTCGGCTTCCCTGTTATTCGGGTTGACATCCGGGTGGTACTTCCGCGCCAGCTTGCGGAAGGCAGACCTGATCTCCTTCTCCGTGGCGTTCTTCTTGACACCCAGAATTTTATAATAGTCCTTAAATTCAACAGCCATATGCGACTCCCTGCTGGCCTGACGCTACGCCCAGGCGCGTTTAGATTTCGGAATAGAGAGCGAACAAATAGTATCGGCGCCGGTAAGAGCGTGGCACCCTGAGAGGGTGCCACGTCAGTACCTCGCTATAGTATATCAAATCGTGAAGCGATAGAGCAAACGACGGGGCGGGCTTACACCTCGCGGAACTCGCCTTCAACGGTGCCAGCCTCGTTGGCCGGAGACTGCGTCGGGCCTTCGCCGCCGGGGCCTGCCGTTGTTCCCTGCGGGCCGTAGGTGTCGCGTCCAATCTGCTGCATGGCGCTTTCCAGATCGTTCATGGCGCTGACCATACGGTTCACGTCGTTACTGGCGATGGCGTCGCGCACCTCGCGAATCCTCGCTTCGACATTGGAGCGCGTATCGGCGGAGATGCGGTCGCCCATGTCTTTGAGGGAGCGTTCGGCCTGATAGGCCAGGCTGTCGGCGCGGTTGCGCGTCTCGATCTCCTCGCGGCGGCGGCGGTCTTCCTCAGCATGCTGCTGAGCCTCACGCACCATACGATCGATCTCATCCTTCGACAGGCCGCTGGAAGAAGTGATGGTTACTTTCTGCTCGCGCCCGGTCGCCTTGTCCTTCGCAGTGACATTGAGGATACCATTGGCGTCGATATCGAAGGTCACTTCGATCTGCGGCACGCCGCGCGGAGCCGGGGCAATACCCTCAAGCCGGAAGTGGCCCAGGCTCTTGTTGTCACGCGCCATTTCGCGCTCGCCTTGCAGGACGTGGATTTCCACCGCAGGCTGGTTGTCTTCGGCGGTGCTGAAGGTCTCGCTCTTGCGTGTCGGGATGGTCGTGTTGCGCTCGATCAGCCTGGTCATCACGCCGCCAAGCGTCTCAACGCCCAGAGAGAGCGGCGTCACGTCGAGCAGCAGCACATTCTTGACCTCGCCTTGCAGCACACCGGCCTGAATGGCCGCGCCAACTGCCACCACCTCGTCCGGGTTGACTCCCTTGTGCGGCTCTTTGCCGAAGATCTTGCGCACAAAGTCAACAACCGCAGGCATGCGCGTCTGGCCGCCGACCAGAATGACTTCGTCCACCTGGTTGGCGCTGATTTCGGCATCGGCCAGCGCCTTCATCACCGGCTCGCGGGTACTCTCGATCAGGTCGCCCACCAGTTGCTCCAGCTTCGAGCGACTCAGCGTGACCACCATGTGCTTGGGGCCGGTCGCGTCGGCGCTGATGAATGGCAGGTTGATCTCCGTCTGCTGCGCGGATGACAGTTCGATCTTGGCGCGTTCCGCCGCCTCCTTCAGACGCTGCAGGGCCATGCGATCCTTGCTCAGGTCAATACCCTCGTTTTTCTTGAAGTCAGAGACGAGCCAGTCGATGATGCGCTGGTCAAAGTCGTCGCCACCGAGGTGGGTGTTGCCGTTGGTCGACTTCACCTCGAAGACGCCTTCGCCCAGTTGCAGGATGGAGATATCAAATGTACCGCCGCCCAGGTCATAGACGGCAATTGTCTCCTCACCCTTCACTTTGTCCAGACCATAGGCCAGCGATGCCGCCGTCGGCTCGTTGATAATGCGCAGGACTTCCAGACCGGCAATCTTGCCCGCGTCCTTCGTCGCCGAACGCTGCGTATCGTTGAAGTAGGCCGGAACGGTGATGACGGCCTGCGTGATCTTCTCGCCCAGGCGCGCTTCCGCATCGGTCTTCAACTTTTGCAGGATCATCGCCGAGATTTCGGGCGGGCTATATTCGCGTCCGCCCAGCACCACGCGCACGTCACCGTTGGGCGCCCGTGTGATCTTGTAAGGGACGCTCTTCATGGTGCGTTGCACCTCCGGGTCATCGAATTTGCGACCCATCAGGCGCTTGATTGAGTAGATGGTATTCTCAGGGTTGGTCACCGCCTGACGTTTGGCCACCTGCCCCACCAGCCGCTCGCCGCTTTTGGTAATAGCGACGACAGAAGGGGTCAGCGGCGAGCCTTCGCTGTTATCCAGCACGGTCGGTTCGCCGGCCTCCATGACCGCGACCACCGAGTTCGTAGTGCCGAGGTCGATACCAATTACTCTTGCCATTGTTCTATTCCTCCTTAAAGAGAGAAGATTCTCTTCCCTTTACACGAATCAAAAAGGTATTTAGCTTGCGTTCTGATTGCCGGATTGAGTCGGGGCCGCCTGCATGGTAGCGGGCGCGGACGGACCGGCCACGATGACCTGTGCGGGGCGGATGAGCCGATCACCCAGGGCGAAGCCAGGACGAGCGACGGTGAGAATCGTGCCTTCGGGAACGTCCGGCTTCGATTCGGTGGCCAGCGCCTCCATCCAGCGCGGGTTAAACGGCTCACCGGGCTTGCCAATCTCGCGCACGCCCAGCCGTTCCAGCGTGGCATCGATGCGCCGCGAGGCCAGCATCACGCCCTGCACCCAGGGATTGTTCGCCAGTTCGGGCGGGACAACGGCCAGCGCCCGATCCAGATCATCAATCACCGGCAGGATTTGCTGCAAGACGTTGATCTGCGCGGAGGCACGAGCCTCATCCTGCTCCTGCGTGGCGCGGCGGCGATAGTTAATAAAGTCCGCCTGCGTGCGCCGCAGCAGATCAAGGTATTCTTCGGCTTTATTATGCTCATCCTGCAATTGCTGCTGTAACTGAGCCACAGATTCAGTCTGCGTTTGCGTTTGATTCTGCCCCTGCGCCTCTGCCTGTCCCTGCTGCTGAGCAGCGTTCGCGGCAGCGCCGGGAGCCTGGGCGCCCGTCTGTGGCGGCGGCGCCCCCTGCTGCGGATTCACTCCGCCGTTATTGCTTCCCTTTTGTTGCATAAACACTTCCTTTCCCCTCGCGTATCTCACCTGATGCTTTGAAATCGCTGGTTCATATGTTCATCCATATTGTATATCACTTAACATATTTTGGCAAGTAAAATAACGCGAAATAGCACATCCTTTACCATGTTGTGAGAAGTTTCTAACACATTTCTAACAAAAAGGGCGAAGGAAGCGCGGGGACAGGCGATTTTTTTGCTTCACGAAGCAAAAAAATCGCCTGTCCCCGCGCTTCCTTCGCCCTTTTTGTTATGACAGGACGGGATTATCCGCTGCTCTGCCTCTCTTCCTCCCTGCGCCGTAACTCGGCCCGCACCTCCTCAACTTCCTGCTCGAGGACACGCACGCGGCGGCGAATCTGAATGATATGGCGAATGCCGACTGCGTTGACCCCCTGATCGGAGAGTTCGGCAATTTCTTCCAGAATGGCGATATCTTGATCTGAGTACAGGCGATTCTTGCCGGATTGACGCGCAGGCTCCAGCAATCCCGCCTCTTCATAGCGGCGCAACACCTGCGGCGGCAAGCCCAGCAGAGAGGAGACAACCCCGATAGGATATTTAGGCAGAGAGGCATTTTCTCTATCCGTTCTTTGAGGAGCTTTTCTCGATGCTCGCTTCATAACTCCCTGTTCCTTCCTCTTATCTACGGCCTTCCCATAGAAAAAGAGAAGAGAAAAACATATCCTCTACTCAACAATACTCTTTCCCTGATAATACCACTTCTCACAATTTCTGTCAAGTGAAGCCTCCATTTTGTAGGATATTACGTACAAATAAAATGATACATAGAGCCATGTGATTATGAAGAGAAACCGCCTGCGTTCTGCTATACTCTAAGAAGGAGACATTTACCGGTAGATTGAAGGAGAACAACTTTTGCCTGACCATTTTGAGCATCCAGATGGAGAGCCGCCGCTGGCCGAGGAGATCACAAAGATCGAGGATGAGGTGGTGGACGCGCTGGAAGACATGGCCGCCATCCTGGAAGGGCTGATCCGGCGCGCCCGCCTGCCCTGGCTGCTGCAACACTATAAACGGCTGCCCGTGCTGGCGCTTTTCGCCGTCATCAACAGCGGCATCAGCATCGGCCTGATGTCGATTATTGCCTACTTCACGCACTCGCCCTTTATCTTCCCCTCGCTCGGCCCGACCGCTTTCCTCTTTTTCTATCGTCCGCGCTCGCCAGCCGCCACGCCGCGCAGTGCGATTCTTGGCCACTCCATCGGCGCGGCAGTCGGCTATCTCTCTCTGCTGATTACGGGGCTGACGCAGACGCAGGCCGCTCTGCAAACCGGCGTGACGGGGCCGCGCATTGTCGCCGTCACGCTCGCCCTGACCCTCACCGTTGGCTTGATGGTGCTGCTGCGCGCCCCGCACCCGGCGGGGGCTGCGACGGCGCTGATCGTTGCGCTGGGGCTTTTCCACCAGCCCTGGCAACTGCCCCTGCTCATCGTCGCCGTCGGTCTGCTTACCCTGCAGGCTATCGTCATCAACCGCCTGGCCGGCCTCAACTACCCGCTCTGGGGCTCTCCGGCCCCCCTGAAAAACTCGACAATCGCCGTTGCTGAGCGCAAGCAAAAGACAGGGCCGTGAGAACGCCGCCAGCTTTTTCATCAACAAAAATTACCATCCATATGATAATTTTCGCCAGAATGTCTTGACAGATTGCCAGGGTATATCTTAAAATATCATCATTGTTATGATTAAATTTGCCATACCAACAGGTATTTCCTTGAAGAAAGACGGAGAAAAAAGGAGTTGAGGCCATGCTCGCGGCATTACGGCAGAGAAACTTTGCCTTGCTATGGTTCGGCCAGTTGATCTCGCTGCTGGGCGACTGGATTTTGTTTGTGGCGCTGCCATTCTACATCTACACACTGACCGGCTCGACGCTGGCAACGGGCATCATGTTTATGGTGCAGACGCTGCCGCGCCTCTTTCTCGGCTCGGTGGCGGGCGTGTTCGTGGATCGCTGGAACCGCAGGCGCACGATGTACGTAGCCGATCTCTTGCAGGCGCTGGTGCTGCTGCCCTTGCTGCTGGTCCATTCCAGCCAGTGGGTGTGGATCATCTACGTTTTCGCCTTCGTGGAGTCGTGCATCTCGCAGTTTTTCATTCCGGCCAAAGGGGCGATCATCCCGCACCTGGTGGACGAGGAACACCTTGTCGCGGCCAACTCGTTGAACTCGTCCAGCGAGCAGTTGACGCGGCTGGTCGGGCCGGTCGTGGGCGGCGCGCTCTTCGCCCTGCTCGGCATCAACGGCGTCGCGCTGGCCGACTCGGCCTCGTTCCTCATCTCGGCCCTGATGATTATCCTGATTGTCCTGCCGCGCCCAGAGACGCAGGAAGAGCAGCCCTCTATCACCGGCTCGCTGCCCCCGGCCACCTCAGCGGCGATCACCTTTGAAGCGGTGTGGCGCGAATGGCTGGCCGGGCTGGCGCTGGTGCGCAAAGAGCGGCTGGTGATGGCGATCTTCGCGGCGATGGGTGTAGCAATGATAGGCGAAGGGCTGATCGAGGTGCTGTTCGTTCCTTTTGTCAAGGATGTCATGCATGGCAACGCCGAGGTGCTGGGCTGGGTCCTGACTTCACAGGCCATTGGCGGCATCGCCGGGTCGTTCCTGTTGAGCAGCGTGAGCAAGAAAATACCGCCGCGCCTGCTGGTCGCGGGCAGCGGTTGTGTGCTGGGCGTCCTCCTGTTCTTCATCATCAACTTCCCCACCCTCGGCATCGTGTTGACCCTGCTCGCCATCGCGGGCCTGCCGGTCATCGGCTTCTACATCAACCTGTACACGCTCTTACAGGTCTCCGTCGAAGACAGATATCGCGGGCGCATCTTCGGCGCATACATGACGGTGCAGGCGCTGATGATGCTGGTGGGTATGGCCCTCGCCAGCGGTCTCGCCGACCACGTGGGCATCATTCCCATGATGGATGCCGACGCGGCAGTCAATATCCTGGCCGGCCTCATCGCCTTCGTCATGATGCGCGGCGCGACGCTGCCGAAGCCGACAGAGACGGTAAGCAGCGAAGTTGTGGCGCAGGAGAGCGCGCTGTTATAGCAACGACATGCTTTGCCAGCAACAGAGAGAAGACGCAGAACGTAGATTCCGCGAAAGGAGACCGCCATGACAACGCGCGAAAAAGACATAGAACGTTTCGACCGGTGGTCAGGCACGTATGAGAACTCCCGGCTGCAACGAATCATTTTCGACCCTGTACATCAGGCAACTCTCGACCTGGCGGCAGCGGTCGTTCCTCAACCAGCCGACGTGCTTGATGTTGGCTGCGGCACGGGCAAATTGCTGCGTCGAGTCCACGCTCGCTGGCCGCAGGCCCATTTGATCGGCGTAGACCCGGCAGAGGGCATGATAGAGGTGGCAAAACGCCTGACGCCCGATGCCACCTTCTATACCGGCAGCGCGGAGACGCTGCCGCTGCCGGACGCCTCGGTCGACCTTGCCTTCAGTACGATCTCTTTCCATCACTGGCACGATCAGGCG
>Ga0070738_10003472_pt1 | contig 20637 bp, 13 predicted proteins | sample Coa_R2_2_FD_66446 | JGI IMG/M metagenome (GOLD analysis project Ga0070738, IMG submission 66446) | Surface soil microbial communities from Centralia Pennsylvania, which are recovering from an underground coalmine fire - Coalmine... | ecosystem: Environmental > Terrestrial > Soil > Unclassified ... | reverse complement strand
CCTCGCTGCGGCGGCTCCGCTCGTGGATCGCGCGCGCGATGACTTCCTTGCCCGAGCCCGACTCGCCGACGATGAGGACGCGGGCGTTCGTCGGAGCGACGAGCTCGATCCTCCGGTAGAGGTCGCGCATGACCTTGGCGCGGCCGACGATCGGGCCGAAGCTGCCGAGGTCCTCGAGGCGGGCGCGGAGCTCGCGGACCTCGCGGGCGCGCTGGCGCGGCTCCTTGGTGCGCTCGAGCGCGACCTCGAGCTGGCCCGGGTCGATCGGCTTGCGCAGGTAGTCGCGCGCCCCGGCGCGGATCGCCTCGACCGCGGTCTCGATCGTCGCGTGACCCGTGAGGACGAGGACCTCGGGCGGCATGGTCCGCTCGCGCGCCGAGCGGAGCACGTCGAGCCCGTCGCCGTCTCCGAGCTGGAGGTCGGTGACGACGACGTCGTAGGCCTGCCGGAGGAGCTTCCGGCGCGCCGACTTCACGCCCTCGGCGCGGTCCACTTCGAAGCCGCGGTCCTCGAGGAACGAAGCGACGGCCTCGACGGCGTCCGGATCGTCGTCCACGGCGAGCGCGCGCTCCCGGTTGGACGGGACGGTCGGGCTCGCGGGCTCGGTGTTCTCGGACGGAGCCCCGAGCGGCGGCGGTGTCCCGAGGGCGGGCACGGGCGCTCCCGGGGCGGGCGGCGGTCCACTTATGTGGATCGTCGTCCGCGACGGAGGAAAGAGGGGCTTGGGCGGAGGCTCCTGCCTCGGCACCGGCGGCGGCATGGGCTGGTTCCCCGGCGCGGCCGGCGTCGTCGCCGCGTTCTCCGCGTCGCGGGTGCTGTCAGCGCCCTGCATGAATGAGGAGCCTCTCCCGGTCAGAAGGAGGAAGATGGTCGACGCCGCGGGAGCGGCTGGCCGACCGGGCGCAGCGGAGGCAAACCGCGGACCGTGGGGCCGCCGAGAGCCAACGCCCACGCGACGTCGAGGCTTCCCGGCTTCACGACGGAACGTTGAGATCAACGGACGTGGTCTCGTGCGCTACGTCCCGACGCAACACAGGGCGGCGTGGATCCGTTCTCGCGCTGGCACGAGACTGGGCGGCGATGAGTGTAAGAATGGCCCCGGCGCGAAGGAGCGACCGGTGGCCGTGGCGAACGGGACGGCGCGCCTGTTCCAGGTGCTCAAGGCGCTCTCGGGTCCGGGAGAGCTTCCGGCCGTGGCGGGCGACGCGCTCGCCGCGGTCCTCGAGGCGGTCTCGGCGACCACGGGAGCCATCTACGTCGTCGACCGCGACCGCGAGCCCGCGGTCGTCCGGTGCGTCGCCGCGCGCAACCTCTCTCCCGATGCGCCGGCCACCTTCCCTCTGGGGCAAGGGCTCGTCGGAGAGTGCGCGCAGCGCGGAGAGCGGCGCGTCGTCACCCTGCCGCGCGATCCCGCCTTCGTGACGCGCACGTTCGTGGGCGACATCGAGCCGCGGGCGCTCGCCGTCTGCCCGCTCGCGCTCCAGGACGGCGTCGTCGCGGGCGTCCTAGCCGTCGCCTCCCTGTCGGAGCTCGACGCCCCGGCGCTCGAGGCGCTCGATCAGCTCGCGTCGCCCCTCGCGAGCGCGATCGTCACGGCGCTCGCCCTCCGGGAGCGCGACCGCACCGCGAGCTACTACGGGCGCATCCTCTCGGACGTGGACGCGGCCGTCATCGCGACGGACCGCGACGGCGCCGTCACGATCTGGAACCGCGCCGCCGAGCGGCTCTTCGCGCTCCCGTCCGAGGAGGCGCTCGGCGCTCCGGTGCGCGACCTCGTCGTCGCGCGCGAGCGGGAGCCCCTCCGGGACGCCCTCGCCGCCGTGTTCGAGGGGCGGCGGACGGCGATCCTCGACGAGCTCGCCGTCGATGCGCCCACGGGCGGCTCGCGCCTCGTCCGTCTGCGGATCTCGCCCCTCACGGACGACGAGGGCCAGCTCTCGGGAGCCATCATCATCGGTGTCGACGTGACGGACGAGCGGCGCCGGCTCGACGAGCTCGCCGGCCAGAAGCTCGCCGTCGAGTCGCTCAACGCTGCGCTCCGGCGGCAGGCGCGCGCGCTCGCCGAGCGCCAGCACGAGCTCGAGCAGAAGAACGAGCTCGTCGCCGCCGCCGACCGCTCGAAGAGCGAGTTCATCGCCAACATGTCCCACGAGCTGAGGACGCCCCTCAACTCGATCCGGGGCTTCTGCCGGCTCCTCCTCGACCCGGACCGGAACATAGGCGAGGCCGACCGCCGCGAGTTCCTCGACATCATCGACCGGAACGGCCGGGAGCTCCTCGCTCTCATCGACGACATCCTCGACCTCGCCAAGGCGGACGCGGGCCACCTCTCGGTCGAGCGGTCGCGGGTGGACCTCGTCGAGCTGGCGCGCGAGATCGCCTCCGAGCTCGACCCGCTCGCGCGCGAGAAGGGGATCGGGATCGAGGTCGACGTCGAGGGCGAGGCCCCGTCGCTCGAGACCGACGACGCCAAGCTCCGCCGGATCCTCCGCAACCTCGTCGCGAACGCGGTCAAGTTCACGCACGAGGGCGGCGTCACGATCCGCGTCCGCTCCCGCGAGTCGGGAGCCTCGATCTCGGTCGCGGACACGGGGATCGGGATCGCGGTCCGCGACCAGCAGCGGGTCTTCGAGCCCTTCGTCCAGGTCGACGGCTCGAACGCCCGCCGCTACGGCGGCACCGGGCTCGGGCTCTCGATCGTGCAGCGGCTCGCGACGATCCTGGGCGCCACGGTCTCGCTCGAGAGCGAGCCGCAGCGCGGCAGCACGTTCACGCTCGAGCTCCCGGGGACCGCGCCCGCCCCACAGGCGGTGCGGCCCGCCAGGACGGCCGTTCGCGAGGAGCTCACCGAGCTCCTTCCGGCGCGGCCGCGCACCGCCTTCAGGGTGGTCGTCGCCGCGATCGCGGACGAGCAGACGCGGTCGGAGCTGGCGCGTGCCCTCGCCCCGCACGACCTCCACGCCGTCCACGCTCCGGTCGAGAGCGTCGCCGCGCTGGCGCGCGAGCTCACGCGCGACGGGAGGCTCGCGGCCGTGGCGCTCGACGCGACCGAGGCGGGATTCGACGCCGTCGAGGCGCTCCGCTCGGACGGCGCCACGCTCGAGACTCCCCTCTTCCTCGTCGCCGACGAGGAGACGGGGTCGGCCTACCTCGGAGCGGCGACGGTGCTCCGCCGCTCGTGCGGCCCGGACGAGCTCGCGGCGCGGATCGCCGAGGCCGCATCGCGTCCGGCCCGCGCCCGTCCCGCGGCGACCCGCGCGCTCGACGGCAAGAAGATCCTCATCGTCGAGGACAACGAGGACTCGGCGCGGCTCGCGAAGCTCCTCATCGAGGAGCGGGGCGGCACCGTCACGCTCGCCCCCGACGCGGGCCAGGCGCTCGCGTTCCTCCGGAGCTCGGAGCCCGACGCCGTCATCATGGACCTCATGCTCCCCGGGCTCGACGGCTACGAGGCGACGCGCGCCATCCGCCAGATGAGCCGGGGCGCGCGTCTGCCCGTCGTGGCGGCGACCGCGGCCGTGCTGCCCGGAGACAGGGCGCGCGCCCTCGAGGCGGGCTGCGACGACATCGTCGCCAAACCCTACGACGCGGACGAGCTGGCGGCTCGCGTCGCCGCCGCGATCGAGGCCCGCGAGGCCCTCACCGGAGGGCGCACATGAGCCGCACTCGCATCCTCGTCGTCGACGACCGCGACGAGAACCGGCGCCTCGTCGTCAAGGCGCTCGAGCCGCTCGAGGTCCTCGTGGACGAGGCCGAGGGCGGCGACGAGGCGCTCCGCGTCGCGCGCGAGCGGCCGCCCGACGTGATCGTCCTCGACGTCCAGCTCCCGGGGCGCGACGGCTACGCCGTCTGCCGCGACCTCAAGGCCGACGCGCGGACGCGCGACGCTCCCGTCGTCCTCCTCACGGCCGTGAGGCGCGCGTCGCAGGACGCGATCCTCGGCTTCGAGTCGGGCGCCGACGACTACCTCACGAAGCCGATCGATCCCGCCGAGCTCGCGGCGCGCGTCCGGGCCTGGGTCAGGCTCAAGCACGCGCTCGACGAGCTCCGCCGGGCGCGGAGCTTCGCGCGCGAGATCGTCGAGAACGCCGGCGTCCCGATCGTCCGCGTCGATCGGACCGGCACCGTCCTCCTCGCCAACGCCGCCGCCGAGCAAGCCACGGGAGCGACACCCGGTGGTCTCCTCGGGCGACAGGTCTTCGACCTCGCCGCGACCGACGACGCGCGCGACCGGCTCCGCGCCGGGCTCGGAGCCTTCTTCGACGAGGATCGGCCGCTCCGCGACCTGCGCTTCCCGATCCGCTCGCTCGCCGGAGCGGGGCACGTGATCCTCGAAGTCAACGCGAGCCCGGTCCAGGGGCCGCGCGGACGCGACGGGGCCGTCCTCATCGCGCGCGACGTGACGCGCGAGGAGGAGCTCGAGCGGCGGCGCCGCGAGCTCGTCTCGACCTACGTCCACGACCTCCGCTCGCCGCTCAACGCGGTGAGGCTCGCGGCGCGCACGCTGTCGCGGCGCGCCGACGTGCTCGACGAGCGCGGGCGCCGGCAGCTCGACGTGATCCGCTCGAGCGTCGACCGCCTCGCCCTCCTCGTGGACTCCGTGCTCGAGGCGGCCCGCGTCGAGCGCGGCGCCGTGCCGCTCAACCCCCAGGAGGCCGACCTCGCCTCGATCGCGGTCGAGGTCTCGGAGAACCTCCGCCCGGCGGCCGAGGACAAGGAGGTCGAGCTCCTCGTCACGGCGCCGATGCCGGTCCCGGTGCGCGCCGACCCGTCGCGGATCGAGCAGGTCATCTGGAACCTCATCGACAACGCGATCGGCTACGCCACGCACCGGGTCCGGGTGACGGTCGACTCCTCCGCGGCCGATGCGCTCCGGCCGCAGGGCGCCCTCGTGACGGTCGAGGACGACGGTCCCGGCGTCCCGTGCGAGGAGCGCGAGTCCGTCTTCGAGCCCTTCCACCGCGGGCAACGCGCCGGTCAGCGCCGCGGAACGGGGCTGGGTCTCGCGATCTGCCGGAGCGTCGTCGACGCTCACGGCGGCAGGATCTGGATCGGGGACAGCCCGACCGGCGGCGCCGAGTTCAGGTTCTGGATCCCCGCGCGCCGATGAGAGAGAACACGGAACGAGAACTGAAAACAGGGAGCTCATAGCGTCCGACCGGTTGACGTGATCCGGAGATGGCCTCTCCGTGCTCTCTGTGGCGATCAAGTCGATCGGCTTGCGCTGCTTCCGCCGTCAGTAAGTGAGCGAGAGCCCGAGCTCGGGGCCGCCGCCGATCCAGCTCGCCTGACGGAAGATGTGGCTCGACCCGACGCCTATGAACGCGAGCCGGTCGCGGAAGTCGTAGACCTGTCCGCTCACGAAGAACGCGGCGACGGTGACCTCGACGCCCGCGGCGACGCGGACGCGGAAGCCGCCCCGGTCGATCGTCGCGATGCTGCCGAACGTGCGCCAGAACGAGAAGTAGCTCGAGCACGTGTCGAAGAACAGGGCGACGTTGGGGTGGAAGTTCCACGCGAAGAACGTCCCGATCGCGGGCGCGAGCCACGCCTCGTTCGCCTCGGAGTCGCCCTTGAAGAAGCCGCCGCCCGGGAGCTGGCCCCGGGCGTTCGTGAAGAGCGGGAGCGGCAGCTGCGGATGGAGCCCGGTGCGGAAGCTCACCCAGGTGACGCCGCCGCAGAACTCGGCCCGGATCTCGTTGTCGTCGGCGGCGATGAAGCGGAGCGTGAAGCTCGCCTGCTGGAGCTCGATCGCCGCCTTGGCGTACGTCCCCGGGATGACCTCGCTCGGCGCGAGGCCGAGCCGGAAGTCCGAGTGCATGAGGGTCCCGGTGCCTTCGGAGCCGAGGTGGAAGTACTCGCCGCCGATCGCGAAGTAGCGGTGGAGCTTGATCTCGCCGGCGACGCGCTCGCCGTGGGTGAAGCGCGGGACGCCGAGGTCGCCCTCCGGGTCGAAGCGGTTCGAGAGGCCGGACTTGCCGTAGCGGAACTCCGAGTCGAACCAGCCGACCATGCCCGAGGCCTCGATGCGGATGCGCGGCGAGAGCCGCGGCGAGTCTTCATCCTGGCCGAAGCCGGCGTCGGGCTTGTCGATGTCCATGGAGCGCTCGTGGCGGGGCTGTTGCGGCGGCGGCTCCTCCTGCGGGTCTTCGGCCCGGGCGAGCGCGGCGGCGATGAGGACGAGGAAGATCGCTCGCCTCATCGGCTGATCCCCGCGTTCTCGAGGTAGACGAGGCGCCACACGTCTCCCTGCTCCGTCGTCTTGAACCAGGGCGCGCTCTCGAGCGCCGGAGTGAGGTCCGGCCGGCGCTCGAGGAGAGCGCGCGCTCCCGTCTCGTCGGTCACGACGCCGCGGGCTCCGTCCAGGTCGCGGAGCGCGTCGGTCGGGTCGAAGCGGATCGGCTGGCTCCTCTCGAGGTGGAAGGCGATCGACGGCGGGACCCGGAAGAGGACGAGCCGCTCGCGGCCCACGAGCTCGCGCACGCGGGCGCAGAAGCCCGGGACGACGAGCGCCTTCCGGGAGGCGACGTAGGGGCTCACGCCGAGGTAGTAGAGGGCGAGGAACGCCGTCACGACGAGCGTCGTCCCGGCGAGCGCCGACGGGAGGTGGCGAGCGAGGGCTCCGCGCAGGGTGAGCGCTCCCGCCGGGGCGAGCGCGAACGCCACCGAGAGGATGAGCGAGGGCTCGCGCGCGAGCTCCGCGGCCGCGCGCGCCTCCTTGGGATGCGAGGCGAGCGGCAGGAGCTCCGGCCGGAGCGCGAGCGGCAAGAGGACGGATGCGACGAGCGCGAAGCCCCCGGTCAGCGCGAAGACCCAGAACGCGACGCGCGAGCGTCCGGCGAGCCAGCGCTCGACCCCGATCCCGCAGGCGATCGCGGCCCACGGGTAGCAGGGGAGGACGTGGTCGGCGCGCTTCACGGTCATGGCGGCGAAGAAGGCGAGCGAGGTCGCGAGCGCGGCGTAGGCGAACGAGCGGGCGAGGACCTCGTCGCTCGGCTCCGCGGCGGCTTCGCGGCGGGGAGGAGTGAGCGCCACGAGCACGCTCCAGGGGAGGAACGAGCCCAGGAAGTGGGCGAAGGGATACCAGAGCGGCTTCCCGCGCTCGGCGTACTCGCCCGTGCCCGCGGCGTGCCCGGCGAGCTCGGCCCAGAGCGTCTCGGCGAAGGGCGCGCCGCCCCGGATCGTGGCCGGCACGAGCCACGCGCCGACGATGATGATGTAGGCGGCGACGGCGACCGCGAGCGTCGGCGCGCCGAGCGCCCGGACGAACGCGCCGAGCTCGCGACGGAGGCCGAGGTGAAGGACGAGCGCGAGCGAGGGGCAGACGAGCGCGACCGGGCTCTTCGCGACCGTGCCGAGGCCCATGAGCGCCGCCGCCGCGACGAAGCTCCGCCGCGGGTCGCGGCCGCGCGCGAACGCGAGCGCGCTCTCGAACGTCTGCGCCGTCGCGAGCGTCGTCAGGGCGGCGAGGAGCATGTCGGTCCGCGCCAGCCAGAAGGCGTGGACGACGTGGAAGTTCGCGACGAGGGCGACGGCCGCCGTCGCCTGGACCGTGCTCGACAGGCGCCGCGCGAAGCCGACGGTCGCGACGAGCATGAGGAGGGCGGCGCCGAGCGAAGGGGCGCGCGCCGCGAGCTCGTCGACGCGGCCCCGGGGGAGCGCCACGCCGAGCGAGAGCCACGTCATGAGGGGCGGCTTCGTCGGGAAGATCGAGCCCGACTCGAGCGGAACGAGCCAGCGTCCCTCGTGGAACGCGTCCACGACGTAGAGCCCCTGCTTCGCCTGGTCCATGCTGTCCAGGTCGTCGGGCGCGCCGGCGCGGACCGTCGCCGTGAGAGCGAGAGCGAGGAGTCCCACGGCGAGCGCCCTGGTCATGGGAGGGGGATTCTAGCGAGGCGGCGCCCCTTGCACCGCAAGCTCGTCGAGCCGCGCCTTGAGCTCGGCGATCTCGCGCCTCAGGTCATCGAGGGCCGCGACCGTCTTCTCGACACCGATCTCGTTCTTCAAGTTGACACGGTAGTCCGCCTCGGCGCGGAGCCGCTCGCGGGCCTGGTCGCGGTTCTGCGACATCATGATGAAGGGCGCCTGGAGCGTCGCGATGATCCCGAGGACGAGGTTCAGGCCCTGGTAGGGCGGCTCGTCGAAGGGCGGGATCCCGAAGCGCTGTGCCGTGTTGACGGCCATCCAGAGGAAGACGAGGCCGCAGTAGAAGAAGATGAACCGCCACGAGCCGCCGAACTCGGCGATCTTGTCCGAGATCCGGTCGGAGAACGTCTCGCGCTTGTGGAACTCCTCGTTCAGGTTCGAGCTCGCGCGCGTCCGCACGAGCTCGGTCGTCGTGCGGAGGCGCTTCGCCGTGTAGGCGAGCATGGCGAGCGCCGCGAGGGGCCTCGGCTTTATGAACTCGAGGAAGCTCTCGCGGGAGAGGGCGTAGAGCTCCGTCTCCTCGAGCGTCGTCGCGCGCGCGCTCCGGGGCTGCGTGTCGAGGAGGGCGAGCTCGCCGAAGAACTCGGTCGGGCCGAAGCGCGCGAGCTCGACGTGGGCGCCGCTGCTCGGGATCGTGATCTGGACGAGACCGCGCTTCACGACGTACATGGTCGAGCCCGGCTCTCCGACCTCGAAGAGCCGCTGGTGGGCTGGGAGCGTCTGCTCCTTCATGACGGCGGCGAGCGAAGCGAGCTCCTCGTCCGGGAGGGACTGGAAGATCGGCACGGCCTTGAGGAGCTCGGGGTCGATCACGCGAGCGTCATCCTACAAGGAATCCCATGGCCTTGCCCCTCAAGCGCCGACCTGCACCACGGCTCGAGACAGGACGACGCCGCTCCGATCCTTGAAGCCCGTGAGCTCGGTCGCGACGACCTTTCCCTTCGGTCCGGCGACGAGCTTCCGCTCGAACGCCTGCGCCGGGTGAGCGTCGGGGTCGAAGCGCTCGCCGGGAGCGAGGGCGATCGGCTCGATCCCCTCTCCGGCGAGGAAGGCGAGCGCGACCTCGCGCGCCCGCTCGATCGCGCGCGACCGCTCGACGCAGGAGACGGCGAAGCGGACGGCGGCCTCGGAGTTGGCGCGCGGCTCGTCGGTCTCGATCGAGTCGATGAGCGCGACGAGCCGCTCGAGGTCCTCGCGCGAGGGGCGCGCGACCTCGAGCGCCACGAGCACCGCCTCGAGGACGTCGAGGCGCGTCGTCCGGGGAGCGCCCGAGGCGACGTGGACGCGGGCGCGCTCGACCTTCCCCGCGAAGATGCTCCCCCGCCGCTCGAGCGCGACGATCGTGCCGAGGGCGGCCGTCCACGGGACCGGGGTCGCCGTGAACTCGCCGGCGCCCGCCGCGCGCGCCTCGCGCTCGAGGTCGTCCACGGTCCGCGGCAGCGGACCGACGGCGGGGAAGTAGCGGACCCGCGCCGGCAAGAGAGCGCGCGCCTCGTCGAGGAGCGGCCAGACGGTCGCTCGCACCCTCGAGCGCCTGAGCGCGAAGGCGAGAGCGTCGAGCGTGGCGAGCGCCGCGAGCGAGTCGGGGCCCGACCCGACGAGCCGGACGATCTCGGGCGCGTGGACGCGCGCGAGGCCGGGCGCCTCGTCGAGCGCCGCGCTCGCCGCGCCGAGGGCCCGGGCGAACCTCTCGGCGCTCAGGGGGCGTGCTCGAGGGCGTGGACGGTGCCGCGCGCGAGGTCCGTGACGCGCACCTCGCGGTCGGCGCCGAGCTCGAAGCGGAGGCGCACGCTCCCCTCGTCCTGGGTCTCCGGCTCGACGCGCGCGACGGGGTCCGAAGCGAGGTCGACCTTCCCGAGCAAGCGCGGCGGGGCGCCGTCCTGATCGTTGGCGTAGAGCTTCAAGCGCTCGAGCGCGCTGTGGACGAGCGGCACCTCGTCGCCCACGATGCGCGTCTCGCCGGGCTTCGCGCCGCGCGGGAAGAGCTCGAAGAAGCCGTCCTTGAAGCCGGGCGACTCGACGTCGGGGTGATAGAGGCCGAGGGCGTAGGGGAGGCGCTCGACGAAGCCGTCGACCTCGACCTCGACGAACTCGCCGCCGAAGTGGCGGCGCTGCGCCTCCTCCTCGGCCGCTCCCTGGGCGACCATGGGCTTCGCGCGCGCGGGCGTCCAGGCGAGCTCGTCGTCGCCGACCGAGAGGACCTCGCGCACCGCGCGCCTCACCGCGGGGAGGCGCGACCCGTTCCCGCAGAGGAGGACCTGCGGACGGCCGCGGCCGTCGAAGCTCGGAGCGGGGCCCTCCGCGTCACGGGTCGGGCGGCGCCGGAGCGCGGTCGCGTCCACGACGAGCTCGACGCCCTCCGCCTGGGGGACGATCGTCGTCGCCGGCCCGAGCGGCTCGAGCCGCTCGAGGAGGCCCTTCGCGCGCAGCACGAAGTCGCGGATCCGCGGGTAGATGACGGCCTCGAGCTCGTCGAGCTTGACCTTGACCGTCCGCTGGAAGTGCGCCGCATCGACGCCCGCGTAGCGCGCGAGGCGCGTCAGCTCGCCCGACGGAGCGAGCTCCTCGGTCGGACGGTCGACGAGCCGGCGCTTCAAGCGTTCGGCCTCCTGGCGGAGCTCGACGTGGAGCGCCTTCACGAGCTCCTCGCGCGCCGGGTCGGCGTCGACGAGGCGCTCCGGCCGGACGGGGACGACGGTCTCGAGCGCGTCCTCGAGCGACTCGGCCTCGGCCGCGAGCTCGGCGCCCATGACGAAGGCGAGCGAGCTCCCCTCCTCGCAGGCCCGCTGGAGGTGATCGCGGGCGCCGGCGATCCGGGAGAGCGCGCGGCGGAGTCCCTCGGGGTCGCGGCAGGCGAAGCGGTCGAGCCCGGCCGGAGCCGGGACGAGCGGCGAGACCGCGGTCTCGCCCTCCTGCGCGGCGAGGGCGGCGAGCGTGTTGGCGAGCGGGCTCCGGCGGCGCGCCTGGGCGCTCGAGGCGCCGCGTCCGCGGCGGTCGTCCTCCTCGTCGTCGTCGTCGGGACGCGCCGCGAGCGCGCGGAGCACCGACGCGAGCGGGCTCGACGCCGGGTCGGCGTGCTCGGTGCCGCCGTTCGCGGCGACCTTCGCCGCGAGGGCGAGCGCGATCTTCTTCTGGAGGATCTCGACGAGGGCGCGCGTCACCTCGTCGCCGCCGAAGCTCCGCTCGCCCGTGGCGCCGAGGAGCTTGACCGAGATCCGGGTCGCATCGCGCGGCCGCCGCTCGAGCTCCACGTCGAGCGCGACCGCGTCCGACGTCCCGCCGCCCACGTCGATCGCGAGGATCCGGGTCGTCCGCTTCTCGAGCTTGAGCTCGCGGAACGCGCGGTAGAGCTTTCCGTAGACGTGGTCGAACGCCGCGGCGCTCACCTCGTCGAGCCGGATCGTGACCGTGGAGCCGCCCGGCCGCGCCGAGAGGCCGTGCTCGAACGCCTTGCGGACCGCGGCGACGCGCCGCTCGTCGAACGAGGGCGGGAACGTCGCGACGACCCTCTGGACCGGCTTTCCTATGTCGCGGCCCGAGAGACGGGCGAGGACGGCCTTCAGGTAGAAGCCGACGATCCGCTCGGGCGCGTACCAAGCGGTGTTGCCGAGCGGGTCGATGACCCGGACCGGCTTCCCGCCGAGGAGGCGCTTCATGCTCGTGAAGTAGGCCGAGACGAGGTGCGTCTTGTCGCGGACCTCGTGCTCCGCCTCGGAGCCGATCGAGACCTCGGGAGCGTCGGGGTCCGAGACGTTCTTGAAGAAGATGACGGACGGGATCTCGACCGAGCACTTCGGGGATCCGAAGTGCTCGTCGTCCTTCCACGCGTAGCAGGTGTTCGTCGTCCCGAAGTCCACGGCGACGACGCCGTCGTAGGGGGCGCGCGCCGAGCTCACCTCGTCGAGGAAGACCTTGATCTTCACCAAGGCCTCGCCCGAGGCGACCTCGAGCGCGACCTCCTCGCTCGCGCGGGCGGCGGGGAACTCGGGGTGGGTCGTGTCGAGGCGGACGGCGAGCTCCGCTTCAGCGCCGGCGGCGAGCGCGATCGCCGCGCCCGCCGCGAGCGGGATGAACTCACCCTGGTCGTTCCGCCGCCCCACGTCGATCCAGTAAGGCGAGCGGACGCGCGCGACCGCGACCTCGACCGGCTCCTGGCCGGCGTTCGAGATCCTCGAGACGGTCGCGCGCACTCCACTTCCGCGCTCGATCCGGCGGAAGTGGATCGGCGTGGCAACGAGCATCCCCTTCTCCTGCTTGGGAATGTAGAAGTTCGGGGGACGCCGTGCCAGGGAAGCTTCTAAGCCTCCCTTCGCCTCTTACTGGTCGGCGCCCTTGTCCACGACCGCGCCGAGAGCGCCGAGCGCCCCGTGCGTCTTGGAGGGCGTGCCGAGCGACGGGCCCGAAGCGAGCGTGATCGGCCGGCGGACCGGGACCGGGGTCATGGTCGAGGCGGTCGAGGTCGTCGTCGTCGCGGGAGCCGGCGAGGGGGTCGTCGCGGACGAGGTCGTCGTCGTGCTCGAGCCCGAGCTGCTCGCGGTGCCGCTCGTCGAGGCGAGCGGGAGGCCGCTCGGCGAGGTCGGCGTCGCGTTCGCGCTCTCGCTCTGGTACTGCTGCACGCCCTCGCCGACCCACGGAGCGCCGAACGCCGCGTGCGCCACGATGTAGCCGAGCGTCGTCGCCGTGTTGGCGCCGAGGTGGTGCGCGATCGGCAGGAGCGCCGTCTTCGCCGCCGTCGCGCCGTCGGCCGCCGCCGCGGCGGCCGGAGCCGTTGCCGCGGCCGGAGCCGTCGCCGCCGCGGTCGAGCCGTCGGCCGCCGCCGCCGTCCCGGCGTTCGCCGCGTTCGCCGCCATGGCGTCGCCCTCGGAGATGAAGTTCCCGATCTCGGAGCCGACGCCGCGGAGGACCACGCCCGTCACGGGCGCCGTCGCCGCGCCCCAGGCCGCCGCGTTCGCGACGTTGTTGCCGAGGGGCTGCTTGTTCAAGGCGTTCGCCGCGACCTGCTGCGAGGCCGCCGACACTCCGCCGTCGAAGGCAAGGAAGGAGACCGCGTCGGTCGTCGTGCCGGCGAGGAGGCTCGCCCCGAACGTCGTGCCGGCGAGGGCGCCCGCGACGACGCCGCCCACCGCGGCCGCGGCGATGGCCTTGCCGCTTATGGGCTGACCGCGCCAGAGCTGGATCGCGACGTACGCACCGGTATTCACCAGGGCGCCGATGGCGGCGCCGATCAGGATGTTGAGCATTGTTGGTCTTTCTCTCTCGCAGCGCGTCAGGAAGTGACGCGCGCCTGCGAAGTTCGGCGAGCGCAACCGGCTTGCCAAGACGTGAGGCGCTCTCCGGGACGTTCTTCGCCCGTCGCGAAGGGCTTTAGCGCAGCGCTTTTGTCCGGCATCTTCGAGAAATGGAAAGCGACGAAACCGAGCCGGCCCGGATTCGTCTCTGGACGCGCCGTGGCCGCACGTCTCAGCGGAGCGTCGTGTCGAGGAGCTCCCGCACCGCGCGCCGGTTCATGTCGTAGCTCGGCGCGAGAACGAGGAAGCGCTCGAGGTCGGCCCGCGCTCCTTCGCGGTCGTTCAGGGCGAGAAGGACGAGGCCGCGGGTCCTTCGGGTCTCCGCTTCGAAGTGGCGGTCCTTGAGCGCCAGGTCGCAGTCCTTGAGCGCCTCGTCGAGCGCCTTCCGCGCGAGCTGCACGCGGGCGCGCGCCACGAAGCCCTCGCCGCCGCTCTTGGTGGCGATCGAGCGGTTCGCGTCGGCGAGCGCCGCGTCGAGGTCGCCGCGCGCGACGAGGACCTCGGCGCGGACCCGCCACGAGGCGGCCATCCCGGGCGCCTCGCCGACGGCCTTGTCGGCCGCGTCGAGGGCGAGGTCGAGCGCGCCGCGGCGGAGCTGGACGAGCGCGATCTCCTCGTCGGCGATGTGGGACCACTGCGTCTTGACCGCCGCGCGCTCGAAGGCGCGGATGGCGGCCTCGTCGTCGCCGAGCGCGGCCGAGATGCGCCCGAGGAGCATGTCGTCCTGGTGCGTCTCGTTGACCCGGATCGCGCGCTCGAGCGCCTCGCGGGCCGGGGCGAGGTGGCCCTTCGCGAGCTCATCCTTCGTGATGATGGAGAAGACCGACGCGTCCTCCGAGTCGAGCGCGCGGGCGCGCTCGTACTCGGCGCTGCCGTCCTGTCCCTGCCGCCCGAGGGCGCGCGCCAGGAGCGCGTGCGAGATCGGGCGGAGAGGGTCGAGCGCGATCGCCGCTCGGGCGGCCTTCTCGGCCGCGACGGCATCTTCCGTGCGGGCGGCGGCGACGAGAGCGGCCTCGCTCTCCGGCTCGAAGCGTCCCGGCTGGAGCAGGTCCTCGACGCGGAGGTCGAAGATGAGCTCGGGGTCGAGGAAGTCCTTGTAGCCGTCGTCGCTGTTCGTCTTGAGCACCTCGGCGCAGGCGCGGCGGGTCGTGGCGCGCCCCGGCTGCTTGCCGGCGACGGCGCGGCGCACGGTCTTGACCGCCTCCTCGATGAGGGCGTCGCACTCCCGCGGGTTCTCGCGCGCCGCGGCGAGGAGCGAGAGGCTCCGCGCGAGGAGGGCGCGCGTGAGCGAAGGCTCGAGCTCGAGGGCGCGGTCGATGTCGGCCCGAGCTTCGTCGCGGCGGTTCCGGCGCACGAGGACGAAGCCGCGCACGGCGAGGGCGCGCGCCTCGCCCGGCGTGCCCCGGCTCCAGCTCCCCACGATCGCGAGCGCGCTCTCCACGTCGCCCGCGTCGAGGAGGCAGTCCGCGAGGAGGGCGTGGAGCCACGGGTCGAGCGACTTCTCGAAGGCCCGGTGGCACTCGTCCACGGCGGCGACGTAGCGTCGCTGGTCGAGGAGCACCGTCGTGCGCGTGAAGACGTTCGAGCGGAGCGTCGCGAGCTCGGCCGGACCGAGCGAGGGGACGGTCTCCGGGCGCAGCGCCGCGGTCACGGGCGTGCTCGTGGGGCCGGGCCGTCGCGACCACGCGGCGAGAGCGGCCGCGCCCGCGACGAGGAGCACGAGAGGGACGAGCCAGGGAGTCTTCCGGCGCGCGACGGGCGCGCGCGCGTCGAGGGCGAGCGCGAACGAGGCGCCGTCGGCGAAGCGATCCTCGGGGTCCGTGGCGAGGGCGCGATCGATCATGCCCATGAGCCAGCTCGGGACGTCCTCCCGATAGGCCGAGAGCGGTCGCCTCTTCCCGTCCTGCACCTTCGCGATGACCTGGACGAGGTTGTCTCCCTTGAACGCCGGCTCGCCGGCGAGGCACTCCCACGCGATCGCGCCGAGGGCGAACACGTCGGCCTCGGGCCCGACGCTCTTCGCATCCTTCATCTGCTCGGGCGACATGTAGCCGGCGGTCCCGCGGAGCTCGCCCGCGACCGAGAGCGACACGCTCAGGCTCGCTCCGGGCGTCGCGTTGTCGTAGTGCTTCGCGAGGCCGAGGTCGGCGACGAGCGGCCGGCCGTCCGTCGTGAACAGGACGTTCTCCGGCTTGAGGTCGCGGTGGACGATCCCGCGCTCGTGGGCTCGGCCCAGGGTGAGGGCGAGGGTCCGCACGAGGCCGATCGTCTCCTCGACGCCGAGCGGCCCCCGCTCGAGCTTCTGGCGGAGCGTCCCCCCGGCGACGAAGGGCATGACGATGAAGGCCGTCCCGCTCTCGCTGCCCGAGTCCACGAGCGGGACGAACCCCTCGGCCTCTCCGAGCGAGCCGAGGAGTCTCGTCTCGCGCTCGAACCGGGCCGAGCCGTCCTTCGAGCTCTTGGCGAGGACCTTGACCGCGACCTCGCGGCCCTCGGGAGAGACGCCGCGGAAGACCGTGCCCGCCCCGCCGCGGCCGATCATGCCGACGATCGCGTAGGGGCCGATCCGCGTCGTTCCTGGGGGGCGTCCCTGCGACCGCGGCGGCTCGTTCACGCCCTGGAGAGTGGCCGAATCGACCTTCGTCGTGCCAGCTCCTCGCCTCGCCGGAGCCGTGACGAAGGTGAGCGCGCGGGCGACTCACGTGGAAGCTCGAGCGACGAGGATGATCGCGTCAAGGACGCGGTCCTCGACTTCGCGATCGCCCACACGAGCGCGAAGCGCGGGCAGGTCATCGAGATCGACGCGGAGGGCGCGCTCCGCCTCGTCCGGACCCGGAACTTCCGCCGCGGCGCGCCCACGGGCGCCGTCCTCGGCTTCTGCTCGACTCCGGTGAAGTGGGTCATCGATCGCGGCGAGACGCTCCTCGTCCCGCTCGCGGCGATCCACGAGGTCACCTACGGCTCGCGGAGCCGGCAGGCCCTCGATGCGTGGACGCTCCTCGTCGCGCCGCTCGTGGCGCGCGGCGTGAAGCGCGGCGCCGTCATCCTCCACAACAGGCTCTCGGACGAGCCCTTCTCCGCCGAGCACGCCGAGATCCTCGAGGCCGTGGCGCCGCTCGCGGCGGTCGTGCTCGCCTTCGCGTGGGAGCGCGCCGAGCTCGCGCGCATGGGCGAGCGGCTCGCGGAGGACATGGCGCGCTCCGAGACGGAGCGGACGCGCATCCTGAGGAAGGCTCCCGGGAAGGATGCCGCCCTGTCACGGCGCGCCCGCTTCCCCGAGATCGTCGGCGCGAGCGCGGCGCACGAGGCGCTCCTCGAGACGATCGAGCGCTGCGCCGCGACCGACCGGACCGTCCTCGTGACCGGCGAGTCGGGGACGGGGAAGGAGCTCGTCGCGCGCGCGATCCACGAGCACGGAGCGCGCGCCCGCCGGCCGTTCGTCGCCGAGAACCTCCGCGCGGTCCCGGAGGCGCTCTTCGAGAGCACGCTCTTCGGCCACGTCCGGGGCGCCTTCACGGGCGCCGACCGTGACCAGGATGGTCTCGTCGCGCTCGCCGAGGGTGGGACGCTCTTCCTCGACGAGATCGGAGAGCTGAGCGCGGTCTGCCAGGCGAAGCTCCTCCGCTTCCTCGAGACGAGGCGCTACCGGAAGGTGGGCGGCGTCCGCGAGGAGCGGGCGGACGTACGGATCGTCACGGCGACGAACCGCGACCTCCGGCACCGGATGGAGGAGGGTGAGTTCCGCGAGGACCTCTACTACCGGCTCCGGGTGCTCGAGGTCGTGGCGCCGCCGCTCCGCGCGCGCGGGACGGATGCGATGCTCCTCGCCCTCCACTTCCTCGAGAAGCACGCGAAGGACGGCCGCGCGCCGCGCCTCGCTCCCGACGCGGTCGCGCGCATCGAGTGCCACCCGTGGCCCGGGAACGTCCGCGAGCTCGAGCACGCGATCGAGCGGGCCGTCGCGCTCACCGGCGGCGACGGCGCCATCGAGGCGCGCCATCTCCAGCTCGACGGGAGGCCGATCGACCTCGCGCGCTCGAACGCCGACCTGCTCTCGCTCGAGAACGCCGAGAAGGAGACGGCGATCACGGCGCTCCTCACCCTCCCCACGGCGGCGGCGGCGGCGAGGAGCCTCGGGATCGACCGGACGACGCTCTGGCGGAAGATGAAGGAGTGGGGGATCAGCCGGAGAGACATCCAGGCGCGCAAGCTCGGGGGGCGGCGGAGGTCTTCCTGAATGACTCCCTGAGCGGGGCTACTCATAGCGCGGCTGCATGACGTTTTGCCGAAGGAAGCCACAGAGAGCACAGAGAGCACAGAGAGAGCGCCGCTTCTCTTTGTTCTCTGTGCTCTCTGAGGCTATCAAGTCGATCGATGAGCGCTGTCAGTCCGGCTCGCGCTCGGGGGCCTTCGCCTTGAGATGGTCGAGCGTCTCGTTCATGACCGACGCCAGGTGGACCGCGATCCCGGTGTGGGTGGAGTCGTACCACTTGATCTTCGGGTAGCCGGCCTTCCGCCAGAGCCCGAGCGTCGACTCGCGGGGGAAGACCTCGTCCCTCTCCGCGTTGAGCATGAGGACGTCGTCGGCGCGGAGGCGGCGGGCGAACGTGAGCGGGTCCACGAGCGCGAAGCCCTGCTGGAGCTCCTCCTGGCTCATGCCGCTCTCGCGGATATGGCCCATGGCCTCCTTCGCTTCCTTGGAGTCGCCGGAGAGGATCTTCATGAGGTCGCCGCCGCCGATCACGAAGACCGACCGGGCGAAGCGGCGATCGATCCCGGACGAGTTCGCGGCGACGATCGCGCCGAGACTGATCCCCACGACGCCCACGCGCTCGGGGTCGATCTCGGGGCGGCTCCGCAGGAGGTCGGCGACGCGTCTCACGTCGAGGACGGCCTGGCGCATGCCGGCGAGGTCGTCGAGCGGGTCCTTGTGGCCGAGGAAGCCGGCCTTCGGCTGACCCTCGGCGCGGCGCTTGCCGTAGCCCGGGAGCGCGAGCGTCGCGCTCGCGACGCCGTGCTGGGCGAGGTAGGCGGCGAGCATCTCCTCGGCCTCGAAGCTCCCGCCGAGGTGGTGAACGACGACGCAGGCAGGCCCGCGGCCGTCCTTCTTCAGGGGCTCGTAGTAGAAGCCGTGGACGAAGTCGCTCGGGTCCGTCGTGTGCGCCGCCGAGGGGAGCGAGAGCTCGTGACGGACGTAGGTCTCGTGCTTCTTCTCCTCGACGAGGCGGTACGAGAACGTGCCCGCGGGGCGGGCGAAGAGCTCGAGGGCGCGCGCCGTCTTCTCGTCCTCGTCCCTGGCGTCGAGCGCGGGTTCCTTGGCAACGCCCGTCGGCTCGCCGCCGAGACCCTTGACGAGGGCGTCCTTCGCGAGCTCCTTCGGAGCCTGCTTGACCCTCTCGAGGAGCCGGTCGTAGACGCCCGCGTCACCGGCGTAGGCCGCCGCGGAGAGCGCGGCGAGCAACAAGACGAGTTTGCGCATGGCTCCTTCTTAACATGCTCGCTACTCTCCCTGACCGGTGTTCCGAGCCACGCTGCGCTACGGCCGTCTGCGACACATGGCGGAGGTCTCGCCCGAGGAGGACGACCTCGAGCCGCCGCGCCCCGGCACGCGCTGCGTCCTCAGGACCGAGCGAGGCCTCGAGCTCGCGACCGCCCTCGCGCACAGGCCCGGCGAGGCTCCGCGCGGCAAGCGCGCGCTCGTGCGCGTGGCGACCGAGGACGACGTCGCCCTCGAGGACGAGCTCGAGCGCGCGAGCGAGCGGGCGCTCCTCCGCTCGCGCGAGCAAGCGACCCGCCTCGGGATCGAGCTCAAGGTCCTCGCGGCCGAGACGCTCTTCTCTCGCGACCGCTTCATCATCTATTACGCGGCGGAGGACCGCCTCGACCTCCGCGAGCTCGCCCGCGCCCTCGAGCGCGACCTCGACGGACGGGTCGAGCTCCGCCAGCTCGGAGCGCGCGAGCGCGCCCGGACCTGCGGCGGGGCCGGCGTCTGCGGCCGCACCCTCTGCTGCACGACCTTCCTCCGCGACCTGGAGCCGGTCACGCTCCGGATGGCGAAGGTGCAGGGCTTCTCGCTCGCGCCGGAGGCCGTCTCGGGAGCGTGCGGGCGGCTCAAGTGCTGCCTTCGCTACGAGAATCCCGTCTACGACGAGGCCCGGGCCGCTCTGCCGCGGATCGGAGCTCACGTCGAGGCGCGCCGGGCGTCGGGAGAGGTCGTCGCCCTGAACGTCCTCACCCGCCAGGCGACGGTCAGGACGCGCGACGGCTGGCTCGTCACGCTCTACGCCGCGGAGCTCGCGGGAGCGCGCACGCAGGCCCCCGAGAGTGACCCGGAGACGGACACGGAGCCCCGGAGGCAGGACTCCCGGTGGCGCGGCATCACCGAACGGCTCAAGATCTTCCGACGACGTTCGGGTAAGATCACGGATCCTCCGGGGGAGGATCCATCACCATGAACCCTTGGTGCGTAAATGGATCGGTCAAAGGGAGATCGCATTGAAGCGCATCGCTCTCACGCTCCTCGTCGCCAGCCTCGGTAGTGGTTGCTCCGTCTTCGTGGATGAAGACGCCGACTCGGCCGACAAGCGTCCGCAGGTCATGTATGCGCCCGAGCTCTCGCATCCGCGCGAGTGCAAGCTCACGTCCGAGCCGCCGCCGCCGATCAGGAACCCGCTCCAGACGACGAGCTTCGAGCTCATCACGCAGGCCGAGCCGGCGGCCATCCAGACGACGACGACGCTCCAGTTGAAGCCGGAGCGCGCTCCCTGACCGTTCTCCCTGGCGTTCGCCAGGTTGCGTCGCCACGGCTACACTCCGACTTCACCGCCGACTCATGAAAAACTCACCGAGAGCGTCGGACGGGCGCGCTATATATTCCATTAGGGAGAACGGGAAATTTTGAGTCGCGGAGTCCTCGACCGACTCAGGTTGCGCCGCGTCCGCCGGCTCACGGCGGGAACGATCGACCACGAACATCCCGCGTGGAGTCCCGACGGGCGAACGCTCGCGTTCGCCGCGGGACCCGCCGATGTCCAGCGGGTCTACCTCGTCGATCGAAAGGGCCGCTTCGCGTCCGCCGTGGCGCCGAGCGGCCCTCGCGCTTCCAGGCCCAGGTGGGCTCCCGACGGACGCCGCCTCGCCTTCGAGGTGCGGAGCGCCGACGGGGCGCAGATCGTCGTGCAGGACCTGCCCGACGTGGGCCTCGAGCCGCACGTCCTCGTCCCCGCGCGCGAGGCGGCCCTCTGCGTTCACGCCGCCTACTCGCCCGACGGACGCTCCGTCGCCTACGTGTCCGACGAAGGGAGCCCCGGGCAGTTCCACATCTGGCTCCTCGACCTCGAGAACCAGACCCGCCGCCAGCTGACGGATGTCCCGGATCGAAACGACGCGCACCCCTCCTTCTCGCTCGACGGGACGGTGCTCG
>Ga0070738_10003471_pt1 | contig 20637 bp, 18 predicted proteins | sample Coa_R2_2_FD_66446 | JGI IMG/M metagenome (GOLD analysis project Ga0070738, IMG submission 66446) | Surface soil microbial communities from Centralia Pennsylvania, which are recovering from an underground coalmine fire - Coalmine... | ecosystem: Environmental > Terrestrial > Soil > Unclassified ... | reverse complement strand
AGGGATTAAATCAGGCGTGGTCGCAAGGGGTTCAAACCAACGGATTTTGAGGTTGTCCAATGCCAGTGCGCTGTTCAAGCGGGCATCGCGCACCCGACCATAAATCCGTTCAAAATCGATGTGGGCGTAAATGCCATCGGCTTGCGTTTCGCGGATGAGTTGTGGCAGCACTACGACTGGATCGCCCGATCGCACAATTAATCGCCCACCCCGATCGCGCAAATCCTGATCGAGCGATCGCAGGCACTCCAGCATAAATGCAACCCGAGCAGACCCCGTTTCAGGATGGTGTAGCAGGGCGCGATCGAGGACAAACACTGGGATTACGTCTCCCCGCAATGCTGCCCGGTACAGCGGAGCATGATCCGCGATGCGTAAATCCCGACGAAACCAAACGATCGTGCGATTCATAGCTCAAGCCAGCGCAGGGGGCACTACGCTTAGCTTAACAAAACGTAAGTGATGAACATGTAAATTACCAGCGGCAAGGCCGACGATGAACTTCGGTTCGCAATAAGGATGGGCAAGCCTTTACACCCTTCAGTATTTTCTTCTGAGTGTCTGTCAGCCCGATTGCCCCAGTGATATTCACGCCTTCATCGGGGCTAAAACCGATGTCTTATACCGCACTGACGCTGCGCGCACGTCGTAGGCCTGCTGTGATCGAGCGTTTTGGCAATCAATAGGCCAGCACCCGGTCGCTGCCGAGTCGAGGGGTGGGCCAACATCTCAGTCACACAAAAACTCAGTCTCCACCTACGCTGATGCCGCTCCCCTGTACCAGCGCACCCGTAATATCGATGCCGTTGAGATTGGCACCCGTCGTTTCCGCATTGCTGACATTGGCACCCTTGAGAACGGCATTTTTAAGATTTGCCAGATTGAGGCTGACGTTGCTGGCAAACGCACCCGATAGATTCGCGCCCTGGAGATTGGCTCCCGTCAGGTCGGCCCCTTCCAGATTGGCCCCCGTCAAATTCGCGCCCTGCAAATTCGCGTTTCGCAGATCGGCACCTGTTAGATGAGCGGTCGCCAAGTTTGCACCTGCCAGGTCACAGCCAGCGCAGGCCTTCGTTTCCAGCAGACGCTTAACGTGAGCCGGATTTTCCGCTCTGGCTGGAATTGCGATCGCAACAGCCGCTAACAGCGCCATTGCCGGGAAAAATGTTGCTTTCATACAGGTTGCCTCCTTAAAGCTGAAGCGTCAGTAGGCTACTACACGAGACATCCAGCGAAGAACGGAAGGGCACCGACTACTTTTAGTGGTGTAACTGAGACGGAAGGGAACGTTAACGGCTGCAGCAGGAACACAGAAAATCTGGAGTCTTGTTCGAGAAGGCGTGCGAATTCAATCGCGGCCCTTCTAACCAGTAGTAGTTTTGTGCGATAGCACACTGCTTATACAGTGACATGACTAACCCTGATCGACCTCTCACCACCGGATGAGCTGATAGACAGATCTTGAGCAAACCCTGACAGTTGAGGTTGACGATCTGGACGCTTGATTTCGCCAATGTCGCTGCGTTGGGTCTAAATGCCCTGGGAATCGATCGTCCAAAGTCGACGGTCTGGAGTCCAGCAACTGCTCATACTCTTGAGTGAAATGAAGTTGCGCGATCGCCTTACTTCTATTGGATGCTAAAGCGGTCACGATCGTGCGGTTCTGCAAAGTTAATTAATGGTCCTTTCGGCACTATCCCTGTGGGGTTAACCTGGGTCTGGCTCATGTAATAGTGCCGCTTGATGTGATCCAGATTGCAGGTCTCCTGGATGCCAGGATATTGATAGATATCTTTCAGGTAGTTCCACAGGTTGGGGTAGTCCACAATGCGCTTCAGGTTGCATTTGAAGTGCCCGTGATACACCGGATCGAAGCGTAGCAATGTCGTAAACATGCAGATGTCGGCTTCGGTCAGTTGATTGCCGCAAAGATAGCGCTGCTGGCTCAACACAGTTTCCCAGCGATCGAGATTGGCAAATAGCGTCGTTACCGCTTCTTCGTACGCTGCTTGAGTGGTGGCAAAACCCGAACGGTAAACGCCATTGTTGATCGGCATGTAGATCGCGTCGATCGTCTGGTCAATGGTTTCGTGCAGGGCTGGCGGGTAGAAATCAGTGTCAGGCTTGGCGATCGCGCCAAACTCAGTATCAAACATCCGAATGATCTCGCGAGACTCGTTGTTCACAATGGTCTGCGTCTGCTTGTCCCACAGGACAGGTACCGTAATGCGTCCTGTGTAGCGATCGTCTGCCTTGAGGTAAATGTCCTGCAAAAAGTGAGCGTGGTTGACCGTGTCGGGGATAGCGCCCGGTGCATCCGAAAAGTGCCAGCCTTTGTCCGACAGGAGCGGATCGACAATGGACAGCCCGATCGCGTCATTCAGTCCCTTCAACTGGCGCATAATCAGCGTCCGATGCGCCCACGGACATGCCAGCGAAATGTAGAGATGATAGCGTCCTGCCTCTGCCTTAAACCCGCTAGAGCCATCGGCAGTAATCCAGCGGCGAAACTTGGTGGGCATTCGGTTAAACTGACCCGTCTTGTCCCGCTCTGTCCACTCAGTCGTCCATTTGCCGTCAACCATCATGCCAAGTGCCATTGCTTTCTCCCAAAAGTATGAGTTTCCAAGTTTGATTTTGCGTTCGGGACTCACCGCTCAGTTTTGAGAAGCCTGTATCGATTTATTCTCCCCAGCTTCCCAAGCCCTTTCGTCCCTTACTGGTGTAGTTCAGCGCTCAATTTGTTTGCACACAAACAAACTACCACACTAACAGTTTGCGTGCAAATCAATTTTGATGCAAATGTATCTGCGATCGCGGGCAGTCTGCGTCAGACTAGAAACACCTAATCACACCACTTCAAGCCTTGACGCCAACATGCAAACCATTGAGAAGACCCATCCCAAATTTCTCGAACTCAAAACACGCCTGACCGAGATCAACAACATTTCGTCAGCAGCCTCCCTGCTGTACTGGGATCAGGCAACGCATATGCCGCCCAGTGGTGCAGCGGCACGCGGTCGGCAGTTAGCCACGTTGCGCCAGATCGCCCACGAAAAATTGACCGATGGGGCGATCGCCAGCCTATTGGACAGTCTGCGAGCCTATGAAGCGGATTTAGCCTACGACTCCAACGAAGCCAGCCTGATTCGCCTGACGCGTCGCCTGCACGAACAGGCTGCAAAAGTACCGGCAGCGTTCACCGCAACCATCTCGCAGCACCGTGCCGCCAGCTATGAGGCCTGGGCCAAAGCTCGCCCCGCCAACGACTTTGCCCTGGTGCAGCCTTACCTTGAAAAAACGCTGGAGTTGAGCCGTGAGTGGGCAAATTTCTTTCCCGGCTACGACCACGTTGCGGATCCGCTGATTGATGCATCTGACTACGGCATGAAGGCCGCAGACATTCGCGCCATTTTTGCCGATTTGCGCCAACAGCTCGTGCCGATCGTCGAAGCCATTACCGCTCAGGCTCCCGTCGATGATGCCTGTCTGCACCAGACCTATCCTGAAGCTGACCAAATTGCGTTCAGTCTCAAGCTGCTGGCCCAACTGGGCTACGATTTTCAGCGCGGTCGCCAGGACAAAACCCTCCATCCCTTTATGACGCGCTTCTCGATCAACGACGTGCGGATCACAACGCGAGTCTACGAGAATGACCTGAGCCAGGGGTTGTTCAGCACCATTCACGAGATGGGGCATGCGTTCTACGAACTGGGTAATGATCTGGCCTTTGAAGGGACGCCGCTGGCAGGCGGCATTTCGGCTGGTGTCCACGAGAGCCAATCGCGCCTGTGGGAAAATCTCGTCGGTCGATCGCGTCCCTTCTGGCAGTTCTTCTATCCCCAACTGCAAGCCGCGTTTCCGCAGCAGCTTGGCAATGTTTCCCTGGAGACGTTTTACCGTGCGATCAACAAAGTGCAGCGATCGCTCATTCGCACCGATGCCGATGAAGTGACTTATAACCTGCACGTCATGATCCGCTTTGATCTGGAGCTGGATCTGCTGGAAGACAAACTGGCTGTCCGTGATTTGCCCGCTGCCTGGAATGAGCGTTATCGCCGTGATCTGGGCGTGGTGCCAGAGAGCGATCGCAATGGCGTACTTCAGGATGTCCACTGGTATTCCGGCATCATTGGGGGTGCATTTCAGGGCTATACCCTCGGAAATCTCATGAGCGCCCAATTTTTTGCGGCGGCCCTACAGGCTAACCCCGAAATTCCGGCTCAACTTGAGGAAGGCAACGTTCACCGCCTGCACAATTGGCTGCAAGAAAACATCTACCGCCACGGTCGCAAGTATACGGCGGCAGAACTCATTGAGCGTGTGACGCAGGCCCCGCTCAGCACCACGCCGTTAGTTGACTACATTAAGCAGAAGTATGGGCAGATTTACCAGCTTTGATCAGAACGCTGAGGATCACGGCCAGCGGTTGCCTGTTGCGAATTCAGCGTTCTGACTCGCCGCTCTTGCTGTCCTATGTGCGACAGACGGGAAGCGTAAAGTGAAAGCAACTGCCGTTGTTGGGCGTGGAATCAACCCAGATTTGTCCGTAGTGTGCTCGGACGATGCGCTGGCAGAGCGATAGTCCGATACCGTAGCCGTCCTTTGCTTCGTCGCGCTCCAGCCGAAAACGGTCTTCAAAAATACGATCGCGGTTTTCGGCGGGAATGCCCGGCCCGTTGTCACAGATGCTAACCTGCACCTTTTGAGTGGTGCGGTGGAGAATGGACAGGGCGATCGCACCATTGACTGGCGTATACTTAACGGCGTTGTCGAGCAGGTTAACGAGGACTTGACGCACCCGTTCTTGATCGGCGTAGACGCTGGGTAGATCGGAAGGAATATCCTGCTCCACCCGTTGCGACTTTGTCTGAAAGCGGTCTTGAAGATAGGCCAGCACTTCCACACAGAGTCTCCCAAGGTCAAGCTTTTGGGGAATAATCTTCAGTTCGGCGCTGCTGCCCCGGGCTGCCTGCAAAATATCGGTGATCATGTGGTCGATCGCCCGTGTTTGCGTACGTGCATGTTTCAAAAGTTGCGCGGTCAGGGTTGGGGTCAACCGCGATGACCAACCCTCCGTGGCGCTGTGCCCCATTTCCAGCGTTTCCATCGCGATCGAGGCGGCGGTGAGGGGATTCCGCAGATCGTGCGCCAGCATGGAGATGATTTGATCCTTAAAGCGAAGCTGATGTTCCAGTTCAGCCTTTTCTTGCTTCAGGCGAAACACTTCATCCGAAAGCTGGATCAGCTCGGCAGAACGGGCCACCGATCCTGACATACTGGAAACAGCCGTTACCACGGGGGATACAGTCGCATCGGGGTTGATGTCATCTGCCAGGGCCGTTACCCCATTAACGGTATCAACCGCTTTTCCATTTGCGCGATCGTCACTCAGCGCCTGCTGATAATTAGCATTCACCGTAAAATTTTCTGCAGACCGTTGCCAGTGGGGCCACCAGTGCTGCAATTGAGCCACCAGGTTACTGCCCGCCAGGGTTTGTCGCGGCTCGGGATGCAGCTTAATTAATGCCGGAGTCGCAACCAAACGAAAGTGTTCAGCCAGATAGGGCTGCTCACTTACATCAATCACTTCAAGCTCAAAGGGGTAGCCGATTCTCAGATCCTTGAGGGCATCACGAACTTGTTGAATGCGCTCCCTTGAACTCGGACGCTGATCAATGAACAGTAGAAGCTGTAGCGGCATTTCGTCATTAATCAGCTTCTCAGAAAATGCCTGCATGCCATTTCTTTCCAGCACTTAGAACCAACAGGTCAAGATTGCTCTTGAATGGAAACACGTAACGAACATTAAGAGATTTAAGTCAATCGATGCTTCTCCTTCATCTATAGACTACCCTGTTGTGTTTAATTCTGGCACAGCAATCAATTTGTAGCCCCAGGATCATTTGGATACGGCTGGCGTCGATCGACAGAGCAACACCGGACAGGGCGCATGGTGAATGGTAAAGTCCTCCGCTGCGCTCAGGCGTGTGTTACGCAGAACGGGCAGTGGTTTGACTGACTCTGGGTCAGACGGTTTTGGCCGCCGGAGCGACTGCAAAGGCAACAGTGCGTCACCCGGTGACAGGTTGAGCCATCGCCGCATGACATTTCCGCCCAGCACAATCAGGTCTACCTGCTGCTGCTGGGCAACCTGGCAGATAAGCGGGCCTGGTTCGCCGGTTTGTCGCACTGTATACACATCCACATTCAGAGCCGTTAGTGCTGCTTTTGACTGCTGCAGAATCTGTTCGCTCTGCTCCCTTTGCGCGTCCTGAAGGGATTGGCTGAGCTGCCAGCTTGGCGTCGGTGTGGCAAATGGGCCGAACAGATAATCGGCATTCAGAGGCGGTTGGGCATAGAGAATGGTGATTCGCTGCACGCCCGCTGGTACGAGCTGCTGGGCTGTGGCGATCGCGTCCTGCGTGGCGGGAGCATCGCTCACCACCAGCAGAATGTGGTGCAGGCTCGGTTCCACATCGGAGGGCACAGCCGCACCGCGAGCCACCAATACGCTACAGGGAGCATACCGCGCAATCACTGCCGACACGCTACCGATCAGTCGGCCCCGCATCCCGCTCGTGCCGCGTGAACCGACGGCAATCAGTCCGGCCCGAATCAGCCGCGCACAGTTTAAGATCTCGATCGCGGGGCGTCCCTGACGTACCTGGCTGGAAATGGGCATGTTCGCTGGAAAGTCGGCCTGGACTGTGGCCGCCAAATCGCCTGCATGGTCGGCCGGGTTTGCTGCTGCCGCCACTTCTGGCGCGTCGTGGATTGCTGTAGTTGAGGGTTGAGCTGTCTCAGCTAAAGGCGATGGTGCCGGTTCTTTCCGTATGTGTACCTTTGAGCGACTCGATCGCCGGGGCTGTACGGTGAGCACGGTGATGAGCGATCGTCCACTGCCATTACGCTCGGCCTGCACGGTCTGTGCGATCACAATCAGCAGCTTTTGCGCTAGACGGGCACTGGGAGAACCATCGGTTGCCAGCAGAAAGGGTGAAAAAAGGACTGGAGAGGTTGATTGCGTCATAACCTTCGCCTCTTAATCCAATCTTTGAACAAGACCAACCCCTCCCATCACTGCGGCTGCCGTAGTGCATACTACTAGATTACGGAAGCTCTTACTACTAACTTATGCGATCGTGCGGAATAATTGGGAGTCGCAGAAACAGAAGCAATCCAATGCCGGAACAAGATTCGTTGCGACAGACCGCATTCAGGTCGTGACCACTTTGGCTTTCTTCCGCTCAGGCGGCATTGTTACGGCGAACTGTCCGGCTATGGTGTTCTGCGATCCCGTTTGCGTGGAGGTTTCTACAGGGGCGGTACGAGCAGGTGACTGCGCCTGAATCGCTTCCGTAACAGGATGGTGCAGAAGCGTGAGCAGGCAGGAGCAACCGGCCAGCAGCAACAAATCCAACTCTTTACTCAATAGCCGCCGTTGCGGTTTACGGGATGGCATATTGGACATTGTTGGCCTCGGTCGTGTACGCGTCATAGTGTTGGACTACCGATAATCGGATGGAATGTTCGGACTCCTCAGTATACCCAAGTCAGTCGTCAGTCTGCCTAGTTTCAGACGGTTCACGCCCCTCCCCGGTTCCTGCCCTGTTGCTGCACTGCGACTGGTTACTCGGCGGTGACGTAGGCGGCTGTAATGCCCCCATCCACCAGGAAGGTTGAGCCATTCACGAACGACGACTCATCGCTGGCTAAAAATAGCGCGGCATTGGCAATCTCTTTTGCCTGTGCCAATCGTCCCGGCGGAATGTGTACTAAACGGCGCTGCCGCCGTGCTGGGTCAGACATCAGCTCTGCCAGTAGCGGTGTCTCTACAGGGCCAGGGCACAGTGCATTCACACGGATATTCTGGCGGGCAAACTCAACAGAAATTTCTCGCGTTAATGAGAGCACGCCTCCCTTGCTGGCTGTATAGGCAACTTGAGCGGTTGCCGCACCCATCACCGCCACGAAAGATGCGGTGTTGATAATGGAGCCGCCGCCCGATCGCAGCAGGGCTGGAATCCCGTACTTACACCCCAAAAACACCCCTTTGAGATTGACGTTCATCGTCAAGTCCCACACATCCTCCTCGGTGTCTAACACGGAACCATCTGCCGGATGGAAGATCCCGGCGTTATTAAACAAGACGTTGAGTTTGCCATAGGCTGCTTCAGCCGCCGCGATCATGGCCTTCGCATCGGCAGCCTTAGATACATCCGCCCGCACAAACGTGGCCTGACCACCAGTGGCCGTGATGAGTGAGACGGTTTCGTTGCCTGCGGTTTCGTTCACGTCACAGACCACCACTTGGGCACCTTCTTTCGCAAACAGCACCGCCGCTTCTCGTCCAATCCCGCTACCCGCACCTGTAATCAACGTAACCTTGTTCGCTAAACGCATCGATGACTCCTTTTGTCTAGTTGAATGACGCTTCCTATAGTCCTGATCCTGCGCTTCTTGTGCTCGCGATCGCGCGATCGCGCCGTTCCAAGCGCCCCCTGCTTGCCGCTGCGACCAATGCCTGAAACAAGCGCTGATGCACCGGGTCATCGGGTGACAGCTCTGGATGCCATTGAACCGCAAAGAGCCACGGGTGCTGGCGATATTCCAGCGCTTCGATTAAACCATCTGCGGCCTGAGCGGTGACAGTCCACCCGTCCGGCACCGTTTTGATTGCCTGATGGTGCCAGGAGACGACCGCGATTTCCGATTCTCCCAGCATTGTGGCCAAACGACTGGTCGGGGAAACCTGCACCGCATGACCAATGGGGCGACGGGGATGATCGAGGCGATGGTGAATGGTTTCGCCATACACATCGGGAACGTGGGTAATCAGCTCGGCTCCACTGGCCACGCTCAGGATCTGCATCCCGCGACAAATACCGAGGACAGGAATGTGCGAGTCGATCGCGGCTTTTGCCAGCGCCAGCTCAAACGTATCCCGTTCGGCATCAACCAGGTAAATCGTGGGGTGGTGCTCACCCCCGTATAGTGCCGGATCGATATCACCGCCCCCTGAGAAGATCAGCCCATCCACGATCGCCAGCAGCTGGTCGGGTGCCGGTTGGTTCGGCGGCAGCAAAATCGGTATGCCGCCCGCAAGCTGTACGGCATCAATATACGGCCCAGGAAGGTAGAATTCACCCGCTTCATTACGGCTGTAGGTTGTAATGCCAATCACGGGCAATGGCTGTTCGCTCAAACCCTGATGTCTCCTGTGTGAAATCATTAAAAGCTTAGTCGATCGCGACGGCACATCGCGTGAAAGCGGCATTCACGGCCATGCTCATGCCCGCTCAAAATACCGTGCCCGCTCCCAGCTCGTGACGACTTCATCAAACTTGCGCTGCTCTGTGCGGAAAAAATGCAGGTAATGGTCAACCACATCATCACCGAGAACGGCGCGCGCCCAATCACTCGTTTCAAGTTCATGAATGGATTCATTCAGGCTAAACGGCACTTGAGGCAGATCGCGGGCCGCGTAGACGTCGCCTTCAAACATGGGGGGTGGCTCAATCTGGCGCTTAATGCCGTCCAGACCCGCCGCTAACGTGACTGCAAACGCGAGATAGGGATTGGCGTCGGCACCGGGAGCACGGCACTCCAGGCGCAATGAGGAGCCATGACCCAGCACGCGGAAGCCCGCCGTGCGGTTGTCGTATGACCAGGCAATGCCCGTGGGCGCAAATGAGCCAGAGACATAACGCTTGTAAGAGGCCGGGTAGGGCGCGTAGAACGCAAAGACTTCTCGAATATGCGTCATCCAGCCACCCAGAAACCAACGGAATAGTGGCGAACTGTGGACAGGGCCAAACGGTTCCTCACCCGGAAAGAGCGGTTTTCCTGCCTCATCCCACAGGCTGGCGTGGATATGCATACTGGAGCCAGCGTAACGCTCGTCCCACTTGGCCATAAAGGTGACGGCGACATCGTTCTGCCAGGCAATTTCTCTGGCGGCGTGTTTGTAGAGAACGTGGCGATCGCACATCTCCAAAAAGTCGGCATAGTGCAGGCCAATCTCCTGTTGCCCTGGCCCCCACTCGCCTTTAGAAGTTTCCACAGGGATGCCGGAGCGATCGAGATGTTTCCGAATGGCACCAATCACAAATTCTTCTTTAGTGCCCTGGAAGATGTGGTAGTCCTCGATGTAGTGACCGATCGGCTTCAGGTCGTGATAATGCTTCTGGCGCGCATCGTCGTAGGAGTCGGCAAAGAGATACAGTTCGAGTTCGGATGCGCCCATGAGGGTATAGCCCGAAGCCCTGGCAATCTCTAACTGACGGCGCAAAATGTTGCGGGGGGCAATGTTAACGGGCACATCTTCTTCTTCATTGAGAACATCGCACAGCACGATCGCAGTCTTCTCCAGCCATGAGGCAATTCGTAAGGTGCTAATATCGGGCACCAACCGAAAATCACCGTAACCGCTTGTCCAACTGGTAAAGCGATACCCTGGTACCGGATCCATCTCCATATCGCAGGCAAGCAGATAATCGCAGGCGTGAAGATTGGCAGCCAGCACCTCGTTGACAAAGTAATCCCCAGTGACTCGCTTGCCCATCAAGCGTCCGTAGATGTCTGGCATGACAGTGATAACGGTTTCAATCTGCTCGTCACGCACCATCTGTTTCAGCGTTTCAACATCTAACATGCCGCGTACAGTGCGGTTGCCCATGAGTACTCCTTACAGTGTGGGAAGATCACCCTGGCGAATGAATCGTGTTCGGGTAACGCCATCCTATAGGATCGGGCTATGGATGCAATACCCCCAGACACGAACTGCCGCTGCCTTCATGTCCACTGCCGTGCGGTCAAGTGCAGTGACATTTTATCCATCGATCCAGTGGATTAATTTTTTGCTTTAAAGAAATTCAAACACGTACTTTAGCCACGACGAAAAACGCTATACTCGGCAAGTGCTTCCTGAAACATCAACGGCCCACAGCGAATCTTCCATCGTCTGTACTCGCGTTTAAGCCGTCACCATTTCGTCACCTGTAGCGATCTCACGTTATCTGTAGCGCCTCGATTTGAATGGCGAGAAGCACCTTCGATCAGCGATCGACGATGGTTTTTGCTGGTTGTTAAATAAAAAAGTCTTACCTGTCAATCGATGGCGAACTGCGCCTGCCTGCTGCTGCACGCAGGGGTGGTTCCCCCAATATGCGTTCAAACGCTATACACCGGGCAACCCAAGCATCGTTCACCGGAAACCTGGAAGCCCTATATTCGGTTCAGCCCCCAACCGAACATTGATTCCAACGTACGCAGAGACCGGATACCAAACGAGCGATCCGATGGATTCCAGTGCGGCATCAGTCACGCATCAAAACGGCACTATGACGACATCAAAAGCTCTGTGCATTCTCAGTGGTGGACAAGATTCGACCACCTGCACCGCGATCGCCTGTCAGCAGTTTGATGCGGTGCACGCCATTACGTTCGATTACAAGCAACGACACGCCATTGAAATCGATAGCGCGGTCGCGATCGCCAAAGCCTTCGACCTGGCAAGTCACGAAATTCTGACACTGGGACGAATTCTGAACGGTACCTCCCCGCTCGTATCGAATCAGCCATTAGGACAGTACACTTCCACTGCCGAATTACCGGGTGGGGTCGAACCCACCTTCGTTCCGGCTCGCAATATTTTGTTTCTCACCCTGGCGGCCAATCGCGCGGCTGTATTGGGTATCCACGATATCTTCATCGGCGTCTGTGAAGCTGATTTTGCTGGCTACTATGATTGTCGTCAAGTATTTGTGGATGCAATGGCAGTGGCACTGGGAGAAGGCATTTGGGGACAACCAGACGCACTGAGAATCCACACGCCGCTGATGCAATTAACCAAAGCCGAAAGTGTGGCGCTAGCGGTCGATATATTAGGCGATCGCTTTCCATCTGTGTTTGTCCACACGCACACCTGCTACGCCGGGATTAAAGGTGGCTGCGGCCAATGTCATGCCTGTCTGATTCGCGATCGAGGCTTTCGTGAGGCCGGTGTTGTTGACCCCATCTGGCAGTTTCGCTCAAGTCCGGTTAACTAATCCACCGCCTTCAAGATACTTTCACCCCAAATGCCTATGCTGCGAATGATGGAATCTCGGCTACACCATCCCAGTGCGCTCAGCCAGGAAACCACGCTGGAAGAAAACCAACTTTTGTGGGACGACTGGCACGTTTTGGCGCGATCGTCCGATTTGCCATCAAACCAGCCTCTCCCTGCGCGACTACTCGGAGTTGATCTGGTACTCTGGCGGGCCACAAACGGTCAGGTGCTGGCCTGGGAAGACCGCTGCCCCCACCGAGGGATGCTGCTTTCCACTGGACGTGTGGTTGATAACACGCTGGTTTGTCCGTACCACGGGCTGGCCTACAACCCGAAAGGGCATTGTGTAAAGATTCCAGCCTATCCTAAATTGCTGCCACCCCGGCAGGCCTGTGTACGCACCTATACAGCGCAGGAGCGCTATGGCTTAATTTTTGTGTCCCTGGGGCACCCCAATCAAGACATCGCTACTTTTCCAGTGTGGAATGCCCCCGGGTATCGTCAATTTCTATGTGGCCCTTACCATTACCAGGCCAGTGGGCTGCGGGTCATCGAAAACTTTTTTGATATTGCCCACTTTCCGTTTGTCCATGATGCACTGCTGGGCGATAGCAGTCGGCCCACCGTTGCAGACTACCAGGTTGCGGTGAATGAGAATGGTATCACCTTGAGTGATGTCCATGTCTGGCAACCCGATCCGGACGGCACTGGACACGGCGCGATCGTCACCAACACATACTGGATTTATCGCCCCTTATCACTATTTTTCTCAAAAGAGTCGAAGAATATGCGGTTAAGCATTTCTTTCATGGTGACGCCCGTGGATGAAGAGGCGTGTATTGGCTGGATGTGGACGGCGATGAATTATGCCCATGACCTGCCGGAATCAGGCTTACGTGCGTTTCAAGATCGCGTGGTGGCACAGGATATTGCCATTGTGGAAGCACAACGCCCACGTCGGCTGCCACTCAATCTCAACGATGAATTTCATTTGCCCTGCGATCGCGCGTCAGTGGCCTATCGCCAGTGGTTGAGTGACCTGCAAATTACCTTTGGTACCACGCAGTCGTGAGACTATCCGCGATCGCCCGTTCCAATGCCTTACTGTCCAGTTGCGTTCCAAGGAGGTCTAATTGTCTCTTGAAGCCAATAAATTGCTCATTCGGCAGCATATGGAAACCGTGGTCAACCAGCGCGACTTGTCAGTTATTGATGAACAGGTTGCCAGTGATTTTGTGGATCACGACGCACCGACCGGACTGATGCTTGGCCCCGAAGGGGTGAAGGCAACCATTCGCCGACTGCACACGGCATTCCCCGATATTCACCTGACGATCGATGACATGATTGCTGAAGGCGATCAGGTTGTGGTGCGCAATACCTGGTGTGGAACGCACGCTGCCGAATTTCTGGGTATTCCACCGACGAACAGCAAGGTGGTCATGACAGGAATTGTGATCTGGCGCATCACTAACGGCAAGATTGTTGAACGCTGGGCCAGGATTGATCGATCGCAATTGCTTCGTGCCAGCGGTTCGCTCGGACTCTGGACGGGTGGGTTATTCACACCGTTTGCGGCAGCCCATCAGGATATTGATGCGCTGATCCGATCGCAGCCTGACCCATCGGCCTGGTTACGTCGAGTCATTTCAGAGGCTGCACAACGAGAGTTGCTTTAACAATGAACCATAGTCGCGCCATGGGAAAAACCCGATCAGTCAGCTATGGGTTTCTCCTTTTGATTGGATTAATTTGGGGTGCTCACTTCTCCTTCAACCAGATTGCCGTCAGTTCAATTCCACCCCTATCGGTCGCGGCGGGCCGAGCGCTGGTCGGTGCCATCAGCCTGACCCTCATCTTGCGGTTAGAAGCCAGTTCTAGACCGTTCCAGTCGGTGCATGGAACCGATCGTGGCCAGTGGCGCATCTGGCAAAAAATGTTTGCGATCGCCTTCTTTGAAGCCACGCTCCCGTTCTTTCTCCTGGCCTGGGGACAGCAGCATATTAATAGCAGCAGTCAGGCGGCCATTTTAATGGGCATGACGCCTCTGCTAACGACCATTCTGGCTGCACTGCTCATTCCGACGACAACGCTGAGCACATGGAATTTCGCCAGCATTGTTCTGGGGTTTGTTGGGGTCGTCATTCTCGTTGGCTCCGTTAACATTTTGGCGGCGATCGGGAATGTCGCCGGCAACTTAGCGATTTTGATCGCCGCGCTGAGCTTTTCGTTTGCCCTGGTTCTGATTAAAAAACTAGCGTCCCCATCACCGATTCGCGCTGCCCGAGACTTATTTTTGTGTGCGTCGGTGCAACTGTTGCCGATCGCCCTGGTGCACGATCGAGTCTGGTCACTGTATCCGTCCCAAAACAGTCTGTTGTCTGTCCTGTTTTTAGGTGCTGTTTGCGGCGGCGTGGCCTACGTCCTCTACTTCACCCTCATCGGCTGGAACAGCCCAACCTTTGCATCCTTTAGCAATTATTTGATCCCTCTGTTTGGCACGCTGTTAAGCAGTATTTTTCTGCACGAAGCCATCACCATTCCCAAGCTTCTAGCACTGCTGCTGATTGTTGCCGCAACCGCGATGAATGGGCTAACCAGCGGCGATCGATCGCTGAACGTCCCATACTCCAGGCGTTAACCCTTTACACAGGCGAACAATCCACGCTGAAGGCGTATGCTCCGTATAAAATGGATCGCTACTGGTTCAAATTGCTTGATAGGATACGGTTCATCGCCATTTGCCAAAAATCTGGATGCTTGACTTCAGCGGGATTCTGCTATTTTTCACCCCTGGCTACCTCGTTTCCCTGATGATCTTCACAGGCACTTTTGCGCTGTTTAGCCTGGGCCTGAACCTGCAGTGGGGCTTTACGGGGCTGATTAATTTTGGGCACATCGCCTTTATGACGATCGGTGCCTATGCCACCGTCCTGCTCAGTATGAAAGGCGTACCGCTGATTCTGGCCGTGCTGATTGGTGCGGCACTGGCGGCGGCGCTAGGTCTGCTGATTGGACTGTCAACCCTGCGGCTGCGCGAAGATTATCTGGCGATCGTGACCATTGGTGTCTCTGAAGTCGTACGGCTCATCGCGCTCAACGAAGAATGGCTCACCCACGGCGCGCGGGGTGTTTACAGCTATCCCTTGCCCCTGGAAGCGCTGACCCGCCCAACCTTGATCAGCAAGATCGGCATGATTGGCATCTGGACGGCCATTTTTGGGCTGGCCGGTTGGCAACTCTGGCGGTGGACGTGGCGACGGCTCGATCGCCTGGGCAAAGACACCCAGACCGGGGCATCACCCGGGCGCATCGGTAAATTGGCACTGGGTATCGCGACCGCGCTGTTGGGGTTGGTGCTGTACTGGGCCGGTGCGGTTTCGCTCTACAACTATTCCTACAAAGCGGGGCTGATGCTGGTGCTGGTGATCGTGCTGGCGCTGGTGTACTGGCGACTGGAAGCGTTAGTCCGATCGCCCTGGGGACGGGTGCTCAAGGCCATTCGGGAAGATGAGGAAATCCCGAAAGCGCTGGGTAAGAACGTGTTCTGGTACAAGCTGCAATCGCTCATGCTGGGTGGCGCGATCGCCGGGATTGCGGGAGCCTTCTATGCGTGGCAGTTAAGCTTCATTAACCCGGACGGGTTCATTCCGCTGATCACCTTTCAGGCCTGGACGATCGTGGTTCTGGGTGGTGCGGGTAACAACGCGGGCACGTTGCTGGGAGCCGCTATTTTCTGGGCGTACAATTCGATCACGCGGTTTCTCCTGCCCGCGATCGCTCCGGCACTTCACGCCATCGTGCCTGCGATTCCCCCGCAGCTTGATGAGGGCAGAGCGGGCGCATTTCGGATTATGATTATTGGCCTGCTGCTGATTGTGCTGATGATGGCACGTCCGCAGGGCATCTTAGGCAAAAAGGAGGAACTCACGCTTGGTCGATGAATCATCCAACGCGCCCCCCGATCCCATCGCCGCGATCGGCGCTCCGCAGGAGCAAAATCTGGCCGAGATCCTGTCCGAAGTTGAAGCGGTCGGATCGCCCGGTCTACAGGTGCCCTTGCTGGCCGCCGGTGGACTGGTTAAGCACTTTGGCGGACTGGTCGCGATCGACCATGCCTCGATTGAGGTTGCCAAAGGTAGCATCACCGGACTCATCGGCCCTAACGGTGCAGGCAAAACGACCCTGTTTAATCTACTGTCCAACTTCATCCGCCCCGACAAGGGCCGCGTGCTGTTCGATGGCGAACCCATTCATCAGCTACAGCCCTACCAGATTGCCCAGCAAGGCATGATCCGCACCTTTCAGGTGGCACGAGTGCTGTCTCGTCTGTCGGTATTGGAGAACATGCTGCTGGCCAGTCAACACCAGACTGGCGAGAATTTTTGGAACACCTGGTTCAAACAAAAGCAGATCGCCGCCGAAGAACGCCAGCAGCGCGAACACGCGATGACCATTCTGGACTCGATCGGCCTTGTCCACATGGCGCACGAATACGCGGGCGCGTTGTCGGGTGGTCAGCGCAAACTCCTGGAAATGGGACGGGCGCTGATGAGCCATCCCCAGCTGATCCTGCTGGACGAACCCGCGGCGGGCGTCAACCCGACGCTGATCAACCAAATCTGCGATCGCATTCTCACCTGGAACCGCGAGGGCCTCACCTTTCTGATCATTGAGCACAACATGGACGTAATCATGTCTCTGTGCGATCGCGTCTGGGTACTCGCTGAAGGCCGCAATCTTGCCGTGGGCACGCCCACCGAAATTCAGACCAATGCTCAGGTGCTAGAAGCCTATCTGGGACAATAGAAGCATTACTTGCTGAGATAGGGTCTGATGTTGACTGAGTTACCCGTTTCGATTAAGCACGTCTTCACACAATCCGCCCCACCGGATACGTTGCTGTCCGCGTTGATGCCAGCGGTGGGAGAGTTTTTGCAGGGCGATCGCTGCTTCCTGTATCTGCGTGATCCCAGGACGCGGTTGGGTAGAGTCCCATTTTGCTGGGTACGTCATTCTGGCATCCCCTCCGTGTATGACGCGCACTGGAAACTGGAACCCGCAACGTTGCCTCAATCCGATCCCATGTTTGCGGCAGCCCTGCGTGCGGAACCGTCGATCGCCGTTGACGATGTCGAAGCAGCCAGTCCACACGTGTTGAATCGACAGTTTGAGCGCGAGAATTTTGGGCATCGGGCGTTAATCCACGCGCATCTGTGCCAGGATGGTCAACTTTGGGGTGTCCTGCAGCCCTGCGTGTTTGAGCAGCCAAGACACTGGACGGAGGCAGAACAGCAGGCGATCGCTCAGGTTGTGTCGGTCATGACACCCATCGCGATCGCCTACGTGCAGGCCACGGTCGTGTCAGCTCGACTGCAATCGCCCGATTAAATGATCCCCCACCCGGAGAGCATTGGCGATGATGGTCAGCGCTGGACTCACCCCCGCATTGGATGGAAAGAAACTGCTATCCACGACGTAGAGGTTATCCACATCGTGCGCGCGGCAGTTGAGATCCAGCACGGCGGTGGCCGGATCGGTGCCAAACCGACAGGTACCGCACTGGTTTGCCACTACTGGCAGCGGCACTTCACCCCGAGGATGCAACCCGCTGCGCTGTAATACGGTTTGTTTCGCCGACTTTTCAAGGGTCTTCAGCACTTCCGTCCAGCGATACACCAGGCGTTCATGGGCCTCCGTGTTGTTGGGCGTGTACTCGACGTAAAGCTTGTTGCCATCCACACGAACACGATTGTTGGGGTCGGGTAAATCTTCAGTCTGCACCCACCAGCCGATCGAGTGAGTTGCTAGTTGCTTCAGGCCAAAGCCGGGGAGGACTTTTGCAAAGACCGACAAGATGGGCGGCGATTCCGCAAAGATCACGTCCTGCAGCAGTCCCCCCGTATTTTGAATGTGCCCCATTGGGTAGGGAAACTCCGGTTCGCCCCAGTAAAAATCGTTGACGCTGACGCTGCGCTGAAAGATGCCTGAATTAGGGGCACTCAATTGCACCACCGACGAGATCTGGTGCTTCATCAGGTAGCGTCCCACCAAATCAGACCGGTTGGCGATTCCGTTGGGATGCGCTTCGTTGGCCGATCGCAACAGCAGTGCGGCTGAATTCACCGCACCACACGCCACCACCACGATGTCACCCAGAAACAAGTGGGGCTTACCAGCGACATCCGCCTGCACCGCCTTAACCACACGGCCTGACTCATTGGTGTGGAGATAGCGCACGTTGGCCTCTGTTTTGAGGGTTACGTTAGGAAATTTGAGCGCCAGCGCAATACCACTCACCTCGGCATCGCTAGTTGGATCATCGTCTTCACGGGTCAGTCCCAGCGGCAGCGGTGTTGGGTGCAGACCTTGTTGCGCGATCGCGTCCACAACGGCCTGAATCTGCGGTTCGTGGGCCACCGCAGGATAGGGATAGTCAGCGCTGTGATGCGGTTCGGTTGGATCACCCCCAACTGTACCGTGTACCTTATACAACTGCTCTGCCTCAGTGTAGTAAGGTTCAAAATCCTGATACTTCAGTCCCCAAGCAGGCGAGACACCTGCTTCATGGTTGACTGCTTCAAAGTCGCGTTCCCGCATTCGCAAGAGGGCAGAACCATAAATCTTGGTATTACCGCCGATCGCGTAGTTGGTCTGGGGTGAAAACGGTTCCCCTGCGCTGTCATACCACTGCTCTGGGGCGCGGTAGCGTTCCTTGCGAAACACATCAACATTACTGCGATTTTGCTCCTCCAGTGGCATAAAACCACCCCGCTCCAGAATGAGAATCCTTTTTCCTGTTGGAGCCAGCTTATAGGCCATCGTACCGCCACCCGCGCCCGTACCGATGATAATGACGTCGTAATACTGATCATCAATGATCATGAGCTTTTCCTCTACTGCCAGAGATAAATCAGGCTAAACAAAATAATCCAGATGACATCCACAAAGTGCCAGAACAAGGAGGTCGCCGCAAAGCCAAAGTGATTGTTTGCAGTGGCATGCTTGCCCGTAAAGGAGCGCAGCAACACACCTAGCTGCAACAAAATGCCCACAAAAACGTGCAGCCCGTGGAACCCAGTTAGCAGATAAAAGGTGCCACCAAATAAGCCAGCGGTGAGGCCAAAGGAAAGACTATTCCACTCGATCGCCTGTCCCGCTAGAAAGTACCCACCCATCCCAGCGGTCGCCAGTAAGAGCAGGCGAAACAGCATGAGGTTATCGCGCTTTAGCGCCAGTTCAGCAAAATAGATTACAAAGCTGCTGGAGACTAGAACCGCTGTGTTAATCGCTGGATTAAAGATTTCTAGCCCGTTGACGTTAACCGGGAGCCAATCTGCGGTTGTGAGCTTGAGAATGATGTAGCCGCTGAAAAAGCCAAAGAACACCATGCTTTCTGAGAGCAGAAAGACGATAAACCCAAACATGCGGTTATCGGCGTGTTCACCGTGGTGGGCAATTTCGGCAGTCGATTGCAATTGCTCGGGAGGCAGTGAAGTATCCATGCGTTTTGAGGTGAATCGGCGTATGGCGTCAAAACTATCTCTTGGATGCTAACACCTGCCTTCGGTTCGTTCCTGTGCTGAGCGCAATTAATTGCCGAAAACCAATGAAACCAACGACCTTTCTGATACGTCCATAGGGCCTCATAACCTTTCTGATATGCCCGCAAGGCCCTTATGACCAAATGACCTTTCTGGTATGCCCGTAGGGCCTTATGACCTTTCTGGTATGCCCGTAGGGCCTTATGACCAATGACTAATGACCACCAACCAACGACGTTTAATTTCCAACCCCAATCAATGACGAGCTGCACTAAGTCGGTGCATTCGTCAACCACCGTCCAAACTCGGCAACGAAACTACCGTTGAAAATAGCACGGCGAATCATCTGGGTAAACTGCACCAGTTCCGTGATGTTGTGAATCGACAGGAGAGTATAAGCAAGCAGTTCCTGCGATCGCAGCAGATGACTGAGATACGCACGGGTAAAATTTTGGCAGGTATAGCAAGGACAGGACGCATCGAGCGGCGTAAAATCCTCGCGGAAGCGAGTGTTGCGAAGATTCCAGCGGTCACCCTGCACCAGCGCATTGCCGTGCCGCGCCAGCCGCGTTGGAATCACGCAGTCAAATAGATCGACCCCAGCCGCGATCGCCTGTACCATCTCGCGGTAGGTGCCAACGCCCATCAGGTAACGCGGCTTGTCGGATGGTAGCAACGGCGTCGTTGCCTGAACAATTTTGGCGATCAGTTCGGCGGGTTCGCCCACGCTGACCCCTCCGATCGCATAACCAGGGAGATCAAGCTGTGCCAACTGCTCCGCAGCAATGCGGCGCAAGTCTGGATAAACGCCACCTTGAACAATGCCAAATAGCGCCTGGTCTGACCGTTGATGCGCCGCAATACACCGTTTCAGCCAGCGATAGGTGCGGTCGGTGGCGTCCATCACGTCGTTGTAACTTGCTGGATAGGGCGGACATTCATCAAATGCCATGATGACATCGGCACCCAGCGCATTCTGAATCGCGATCGAGCGTTCCGGGGTCAGGTGGATCATCTGCCCATCGCGGGGCGATCGAA
>Ga0070738_10003469_pt1 | contig 20639 bp, 19 predicted proteins | sample Coa_R2_2_FD_66446 | JGI IMG/M metagenome (GOLD analysis project Ga0070738, IMG submission 66446) | Surface soil microbial communities from Centralia Pennsylvania, which are recovering from an underground coalmine fire - Coalmine... | ecosystem: Environmental > Terrestrial > Soil > Unclassified ... | reverse complement strand
CGCTCGGCTGCGCAACCCCGACCAGCTCCGCCGATCGCCTGTTGCTCGCACCGCGCCGGAAGGCGTATCAACCGCCGAGGCTCTAATCGTCACCGGATGAAAATTCGGGGGCAGGTCAATTGGCTGCGAAGTGAAGATCCTCGCCAAAGCCATGATCAAACAGATCGATCGTGTTATCGGTGACCTGACAAAGCAGGTGAGACAGTTCCGACGTGGGCGCGCAAATCCGATTTGTATAGGAATCGTTGGGGTGAATTCCGCTCCCTATGCGATAGGATTAGAGGGTGATCGCGCCTTTAGAACCGACGGCAAAAAGCATAGGCATCCATTTCAGGAGTCATCCGAAGCGGAGCGTCGATTGCTTGCTGAAGCCGCGCGGGATTTCGATGAATTCCTTGTGCTGAGATATCGAGCCACGAACGACCCCCACAGTGACCCGCCGTACCCCTTTGAATGGGTGGACTATGCTCTTACGACGCGCGACTATGGCGCGATATTGACGCGAGCCAGTATCGAATACGAGAAGAGGTTTTGATTAGCCCAGCGCCTGGTCGAGGTCGCCGAGGAGGTCGTCGAGATCCTCGATCCCGACGGAAAGGCGGATCAGTGTGTCGCCGATGCCGAGCGCAGCGCGCTGGTCGGCCGGGATCGAGGCGTGGGTCATGATCGCGGGATGCTCGATCAGGCTCTCGACCCCGCCCAGGCTCTCGGCGAGGGCAAAGACTTCGACGCGCTCCAGAAAACGCCGGGCCTCCTCGATCCCGCCCTTCAGCTCGATCGTCACCATGCCGCCGAAGCCATGCATCTGCCGGCGGGCGAGATCATGCTGGGGATGGCCGGGAAGGCCGGGATAATGGACGCGCGAAACGCGCCGATGCCGGGCGAGATGCTCGGCGATGGCAAGCGCATTGGCGCAGTGCCGCTCCATCCGGAGCGCCAGGGTCTTGAGGCCGCGCAGCGCGAGGAAGCTGTCGAACGGCCCTTGCACGCCGCCGACGGCGTTTTGGAGGAAGGCGAGGCGATCGGCCAGCGCGTCGTTCTCGCCCACGACCAGCACCCCGCCCACCATGTCGGAATGGCCGTTCAGGTATTTCGTCGCCGAATGCATGACGAGATCGAAGCCGTGTTCGAGCGGCCGCTGCACCCATGGGCTCGCAAACGTATTGTCGGCGACGGTGAGAATGCCGCGCTTGCGACCGATCTCGGCCACCATCGCGAGATCGATGAGCTTCAGCATCGGGTTTGACGGCGTCTCGACCCAGATCATGCGCGTCTCGGGCTGGATCGCTTCCTCGAGCGCGGCGCGGTCGCGCATATCGACATAGCTCACGCCAAGCCCGGCGCTGCGCTCGCGGACGCGGGTAAAGAGGCGGTAGGTGCCGCCATAGAGGTCGTCGGAGGCGACGACATGCGCGCCATGATCGAGGAGTTCGAGCACCGTTGCCGTGGCCGCCATCCCCGAGGCGAAGGCATAGCCGCGCGTGCCGGTTTCGAGATCGGCGATGCAACGCTCATAGGCCATGCGCGTCGGGTTCTGCGTGCGCGAGTATTCATAGCCTTTGTGCACGCCGGGGCTCGACTGGACATAGGTCGAGGTGGCGTAGATCGGCGTCATGATCGCGCCCGTCGTCGGGTCCGGTTCCTGGCCCGCATGAATGCCGCGCGTGGCAAAGCCCCGACGATTGCTCTTCTTGGCCATGGACCTTCCTTGCCGAATTCCCGCGAGCCTCAGCGCACGCGCCGGCGCAGGTGGTTGATGAAGTCGATGCGGGTGATGAGGCCGACGAACTTGCCGTTCTTCTCCACCACCGCGACATGATCCTTGGCGAAGATCGGCAGGAGCGCATCGATCGGCGCGGTATGCGGCAGCGTCTCGACCTTCGCCACCATGGCGGTTCGCACCGGCTCGCGGAACGCCTCGGCATCGCGGGTCACCGCGACGAGAAGGTCGGACTCATCGATGATGCCGACGAGCCGCTCGCCTTCGAGCACGGGAAGCTGCGAGACGTCATAGAGCTTCATGCGGCGGTGGGTGGTGGCAAGCGTGTCCTCCGGCGTCACCGTGACGACGCTGCCTTCGGCATGGCGCCGGGCGATGAGATCGGTGAGGTCGCCCTGCTCGGCGCGGTCGAGGAGTCCTTGGTCGAACATCCAGAAATCGTTGTAGAGCTTCGAGAGGTATTTGTTGCCGCTGTCGCAAACGAGCGTCACGACGCGCTTGGGGCGCGTCTGCTCGCGGCAATAGCGCAGCGCGGCGGCGAGCAGCGTGCCGGTCGACGATCCCCCGAGAATGCCTTCCCGGCGCAGCAATTCGCGCGCGGCGGCGAAGCTGTCGCGATCGCTCACCGCAAAGGCGCGGCGGACGAAGCCGATCTCGCAATTGGGCGGCACGAAATCCTCGCCGATGCCTTCGACGAGCCAGGAGCCGGCCTCGACCTTCTCGCCGGTCGAGACGAGGGGCGCAAGGATCGAGCCTTCGGGGTCGGCCAGCACCATCTCGACATGAGGCGCCACGCGCGCGAAGAAGCGGCCGAGCCCGGTCAGCGTGCCGCCCGAGCCGACGCCGCAGACGACGGCGTCGAGATCATGGCCCATCTGCTGCCAGATCTCGGGTCCGGTCGTCGTCTCATGCGCCAGGGGATTGGCCGGGTTGGCGAATTGATTGACATAGAACGCCCCCATCTCGCGCGCGAGCCGCTCCGCCATGTCCTGGTAGTAGTCGGGATGGCCCTTGCCGACATCCGAGCGCGTGATGCGAATATCGGCGCCCAACGCCTTCAAATGCAGGACTTTCTCCTGGCTCATCTTGTCGGGAATGACGAGGATCAGGCGATAGCCTTTCTGCGCCGCGACGAGCGCCAGGCCGAGGCCGGTATTGCCCGCGGTGGCTTCGATCAAGGTGCCGCCCGGGCCGAGCTTGCCGTCACGCTCCGCCGCCTCGATAAGCGAGAGCCCGATCCGGTCCTTGATCGAGCCCGCGGGGTTCTGGTTCTCGAGCTTGGCGAAGAGCCGGCACGGCCCCGTATCGCAGCGCGCAAGCTCGATCAGGGGGGTATTGCCGATGGCTTCGAGGACGGATCGCTGAACGGCCATGATGGCAGTCTCCGGGCGCGGCGGGCACCGCTTCCCTTCCTACGCCCGCGGGCGCCTGCGCGGCAAGGGTGGAGGAGAGGGCGATCGCCTTTGGACACGGCGCATTTCGACTCCCTCGCGCCCAGGCTATCGCATTCACACATGTCAGCTTACGATTTTCCCCTCTGCCCTTCAGGGCGGAGGGGCTAGGGGAGGTGGGTCGGCGTCGAGCGCTCCGCGTATCGCTTCCAAAACGCCCTCCAGGTTGTCCAGCACCTCATTGTTCCAGAATCGGATGACGCGATAGCCGGGCTGCGCCAGCTCGGCGCTGCGGCGCTCATCCGCTGCCTCGCGAAGCGCGTGCTGGCGGCCGTCCAATTCGATCGCCAGCTTTCGCTCAGGACAGGCGAAATCGACCACGCGCCGCCCGATCGGATGCTGACGCCGGAATTTCCACGCCGAAAGCTGCTCGCGCAACGCGAACCACAGAAGGCGCTCGACACTCGTGGCGTCCCGGCGCAGGCGGCGTGCCACCTTCGTCCGCGTCCTCAATGCTTTTGCCACCCACCTCCCCCTAACCCCTCCGCCCTAAAGGGCGGAGGGGAATTGAGAGGGCGGTCGGATGGGCGAATGCGATGGCTCCCCAAGGCGAGAGGGATTTTCAAATGCTGTCGCCCGGGCTTGGAGGAGGAGCGGCATGGGCTTGGCGCGGCCCAGGCGATACGATGCGAGCCCGATTGAGGGAGGAACCCATGACTGCCTATGTCATCGCCGAGGTCGAAGTCACCGATCCCGAAGGCTATAAGGCCTACCAGGCTCTGGTGCCGCCGTCGCTGGCGCGCCATGGCGGGCGCTTTCTCGTGCGCGGCGGCCGCACCGAGGCGCTCGAAGGCGCGCCCGCCAAGCGGATCGTCCTTCTCGAATTCGAAAGCGTTGAGGCCGCGAAGCGCTGGTACAATTCGCCGGATTACAGCGAAGCGATCCCCCTCCGCCAGAAATCGGCGAAGGCACGCCTCTTCATCGTCGAGGGCGCGCCGCCGAGTTAAGGGCTCGACGCGGTGAGCCCGTAGGAAGCCTCGCGCCAGGCGGCGCGCCGCCGCTCGATGAGCTGCTCATAGCTCTCGATATAGTCGCTCACCATGCGCGCAATGGTGAAGCGACGCTGGAAGGCGTGGTAGATCGCGCGGCGGTCGAGGCGTCCGATGCGGTCGAGCGCGGCGACGGCGCCGGCGACATCCTGGACGACGAAACCGGTGATCCCGTCATCGACGACTTCCGGCACGGAGCCGCGGCGGAAGGCGATCACCGGCGTGCCGCACGCCATCGCCTCGACCATGGCGAGGCCGAAGGGCTCGGGCCAATCGATCGGGAAGAGTAGGGCGCGCGCTCCGGCGAGAAGGCGGCGCTTCTCCCGCTCATCGACCTCGCCGATGAAATCGACGCCGGGCAGCGTGAGCAGCGGACGGATGGTCTCGTCGAAATAGGCCTGGTCGACCTGATCCACCTTCGCCGCGATCTTGAGCGGCCAACCCGCCTGCTGCGCAATCGCGATCGCGAGATCCGGACGCTTTTCCGGCGAGATGCGGCCGAGAAACACGAGATAGTCTCCGCCCGCGCTCTGCCATACCGGGCCGGGATCGGGAACGCCGTGATAGATCGTGCCGAGCCAGTTGGCTTCGGGCACGGGGACGCGCTGGGCATCGGAGATCGAAATGAGCGCGAAGGAGCGGTAGGCGCGCAGCCGCTGCTGCACCTCGGGAATGTTGAGCCGGCCATGCAGCGTCGTGAGGCAGGCGGTCTCGGACGGCGTGAAAGGTGCGAACTCGAACCATCCCAGATGGAAGTGGATGACGTCGTAGTGCCGCGCCGCCGCGCGCACCTCCGACATGACATGGCGGTAGATGAGATCGAGATCGGGATGTCCCGGCAGCTCGCGCAGGGGACGCGGAAAGAAGGAGTGCAGGCGGGCGCTGGTGCGCGAATCGCCGGACGCATAAAGCGTCACCTCGTGCCCTCGCGCGACGAGCTCCTCGGTGATGTACGAGACGATCCTTTCGGTGCCGCCGTATTTTTTTGGCGGGACGCTTTCTCCGAGCGGCGCCACCTGTGCAATACGCATATTCGTCATCCCCTGGCTGAACGTTTGGCTGCTTGCGGCCACGAAAATTCGTGGCGAGAGAGCAACGACCACGATTCGCTACTCGGCTCCTCGTCGCTCGCTTCTTCGGTTTGCGCTTGCCACAAGCGGGCGAAGGCGCCGCCGCTGCGGCGCAGGGCTTCGGGCGTCCCGTCCTCGACGATGCGGCCGCCATCGAGCACGATGATGCGATCGAAGCCGGTGATCGTCGACAGACGATGTGCGACGGCAAGGATCGTGCGGCCGCGCATGAGCACCGACAGCGCCTTTTGGACGGCGAGCTCCGATTCCGTATCCAGGGCCGACGTCGCCTCGTCGAGGAGGATGATCGGCGCGTCGGCGAGGATGGCGCGCGCGATCGCGACACGCTGCTTCTGGCCGACCGACAGCCTCGTCCCGCGCTCGCCGACGAGTGTCGCGTAACCCTCGGGCAGACGGCGGATGAAATCGTCGCATTGGGCGGCGCGCGCCGCGGCGATCACCTCGTTGTCGCTCGCCTCGGGCCGGCCATAACGGATATTCTCGAGGATCGACCGATGGAAGAGCGAGATGTCCTGCGGCACGACGGCGATGGCGCGGCGCAGGCTGTCCTGCCGCAGACCGGCGATGTCCTGCCCATCGACGAGGATGCGGCCGCGGGTCACCGGATAAAGCCGCTGGAGCAAGGCGAGCATCGTGCTCTTGCCGGCGCCGGATTGGCCGACGATGCCCAGCATCTGTCCGGCGGGAACGCGCAGGTTGATGCCGTCCAGAATGAGATTGCCGTCGTCATGGGCGAAGGAGACGCCGTCGAAGACGATCCGGCCGCCACGCCGCTCGAACTCCCGCGCCGCTGCGTCATCGGGCATGTCGTGGGGGAGGGTGAGCGTCGTCACCGCCTCGGCGACCCGGGTCCAATGATGCATCATTTCGACCAGCGCCACCGCGAGATCGCGCGAGGCTTGAAGCAAGGCGAGGGTGAAGGAGCCGCAGACGACCACATCGCCCATGCTGATGGCGCCATCGGCCCAGAGATCGATGCTCCAGGCGAGGATCCCGCCGCTCAGGATCCAGACGACTGCGGCATGAGCGAGGCGCAGCCGCTCGATATAGATCAAGGCGCGGCGCTGTGCCTCGGTTTCGGCCGTCACCGCCGCGCCGAGGCGGCTCAGCTCGCGCACTCGATTGGCGAAGCTGCGGACGATGCTGTGATTGGTCACGACATCGACGATCTCGCCGCCGACTTGCGCCGCGCGCTCGGCATAGGCGTGGTTGAGCGGCCGGCCGCGCAGCGCGAAATAGCCGATCGCCGCGGCGACTGCGGCGGCGGCGGCGGCGAGCGCTCCGGCCATCGGCCAGCTCACCGTGCCGAGCCCGATCAGCGCGCCCAGCGTTGCGGCACCCGCGGGCAGCACGTTCCAGATGAAGGCATTGCCGACCGTCGAGAGGCCGTTGGCGATGATCGAGATGCGGCTCGCCAGCGCGCCGGAGAAGCGCTCGTTGAAATAGCGCGCGGATTGACCGAGGAGATGAGATAGGAGGTCGAGGCGGATCTCCGCCGTGATCGCGGGAAAGGCGCGGGCCGAAGCCCAGCCGGCGCCGCGCCATAGAAAATTGTCGGCGCCGACGCAGCCCGTGAAGATGAGGAGCGCCATCCAGACGGCATCGAGCTGCGACGGCCCGCCGCCCATGGCATCGACGAGAAATTTCATCGAATAGCGCGCGCCGACCGAAGCGGCGACGGCGCCGAGGACCGCCAGGAGGATCAGCCCGTTCAATGCCCGATAGCGCCACAAATATTGCGCAACGAACAGAAAAGGCTGCCGCGTCGACGCCAATCGATGCATCGTGATCCAATTCATCTGCGAAGTTTTGCCGGGAAGGATCGGGTCGTGGCCGTCATCACCCGTCACCAACAGGCGAGCACGATTCTTCTTCCGCCGGACGGCGCGGCCGTGTCGGGAATGTCGCGGCCGCGGCGCCGGAGGGGAAACGCCCTTCCGCCGGCTACCCTCAACGAGCGAAGCTGCGCCATTCATCTGCACGCGCTGAGCGCTATCGGCGCTTTTCGGTCGAATGGCGGTCACGCGGCGTCGCGTCGCGCGCGACCGCCGTTGCGGTCTCATCGCGAATATGCGTCGTTTCGCCGCGGCGACCCGTTGGAGGGATAATTCCGGCGAACGTCCTCAGCAGATGCGACTTGTCGTCCTTCCTAAGGAGGTGCCAATGATCGCCGCAAAGGGTTAGGATGAGTGCGAGATGAAAGGGGCACACGAATGCCGAAGAAGCACATTCTGCCGCTGATGTTCTGCATTGTCGCCGCCGCAAGCTTGGCGAATTGCAGCCGCCACCGGCCCGTCGGTGACGAGGCGAAGTCGACGGACCCGAGTGCGATGGTAAATCCGAAATGCAATTCCGCCACCATCGTCAATCCCGATTTCCTGAGATCCGAGGGACCGGATTTGCCGGGTGCCGGCGGCGCCAGCGGCCGCCGCTGCTCCACCAACTGAGCCGGCGGGAGGCGGAGCCGGTCTAATCGCCGCCTTCGACGGCCGTGCTCGACAGCAGCCGCGTGGGAAAGCCGGCGGCGACGAGCGCGCCGACCACCTCGCCGACATGGCCGGGATTGCGCGTCTCGACCACGGCATCGACCTCGGCGAACTTCACCGGCACGTCCTGGAAGAGACGCTGGTGATAGATCTCGACGATATTGCCGCCCTTCTCGCCGATGATGCCGGCGACGCGGGAGAGCACGCCGGGGGCATCGCTGATCTCGATCCTGAGGCGGACGAGCCGTCCCGCGCGCACCAGGCTGCGCTGAAGGATGGAAGCGAGGAGGCGCGCGTCGATATTGCCGCCGGAGAGCACGAGACCGACGCGCTTGCCATGGAAACGCGCGCCATGCGTGAGAAGGGCGGCGAGCGGTGCGGCGCCGGCGCCTTCGACGACGAGCTTCTGGCTCTCCACGAGCAGCGCCGTCGCACGCTCGAGCATCGTCTCATCCACCGGGAGAATATCGTCGACCAGCGCCTCGATGATGGCGCGCGTCAGCTTGCCCGGCTCCTTGACCGCGATGCCTTCGGCCAGCGTCGAACCGCCGGAGGGCGCGGGCCCGCGCCCCAGCGCGTGCAGCATGGCGGCGTAAAGCGCGCATTGCACGCCGATGACGGCGATGCCGGGCTTCACCGCCTTGGCGGCTCGCGCGATCCCCGAGATCAATCCGCCGCCGCCCACCGGCACGATAAGCGCGTCGAGTTCGGGATGATCCGCCAGCAATTCGAGCGCGATCGTGCCTTGGCCGGCGATGATCTTGGGATCGTCATAGGGATGAACGAGCGTGAGGCCGCGGGCGGCGGCGATCTCGACCGCCGCTTCGCGCGCCTCGGAGAGACCGGCACCCCGCAACACCACCTGCGCGCCATAGGCCTCGGTCCGCTCGACCTTGGTGAAGGGCGTCCCCGCCGGCATGACGATCGTCACGGGAATGCCGAGGCGCCGCGCGTGGTAGGCGACGCCTTGGGCGTGATTGCCCGCCGACATCGCGACGACGCCCGCCGATCGCTGGGCCTCATCGAGGCTCAAGAGCTTGTTCAGCGCGCCGCGCTCTTTGAAGGAGCCGGTGGGATGAAGCATTTCGGGCTTCAAGATGATGCCGGCGCCGAGAGCGTCGGAGAGCGCAGGGGCGGCGATCGCCGGGGTGCGCAGCACGGCGCCGGCAATGGCGTCGGCGGCCGCGCGAATATCGGCGAGAGAGACGGGCAATTCGGGCGTCCTCGAGGTCATGGCGGCGCGAGCACCAAGGCCGCCGCGGACGGCGCGGTCTTGAAGGTGATGTAGTCGAAATCGCGCCACGGCTCCATGAGATCGCCGAAATGCGCGGAGAGCGGATTGCCCGATTGGCCGGGCGCGATCATGAAGCGCGCGGCATCGATGTCGGCGAGATCGACGATCATGCGCAGGGTCGCGCCATGCACATCGGCATAGGGCTCGCTCGCGCTCCTGATCGGCGTTGCGCCGCGATTGAGCGTGTCGTAGCCGCCGTCCGCCGGAATGTGCAGCGCCAGAAGCTCGCCTAAAAGCGGGACGTTCGACCAGAACTGGCTGGTGAATTGCGCCTCATGCGGCCGGCCCCACCGCCAATCCTTCATGTCCTGGCCGAAATGTTCCCTGAGCTGGGCCACCGCGCGCTCCAGCGATTGCGCAAGCTGGTCGCCGCAGGTCTCGACGACATCGGGCGTCGAGCGATCGTCGCACCATTCGTGATGCTCGGCCAGGATCAGGTGAATGACGTCGGGATGGAGACCCCAATATCGCTCGAAGAGCGCACCGAGCTTGTCGGCGAAGATGCCGCGATTGAGCTCGCGCAGCCAGGCGGTAAAGAGCAGCGGTGCCGCCTCGTCGCGCAGCATATGCCCATCCCAGCCGCGCAGCATGGTCAATGCCTGGGTTGCCTCGGGAGAGCGCGGCGCCGCCTGAAGCATGAGCGGCAGGAGATCCTTGGCCATCAAAGAGAGCGTGTCCTTCTGCATCGCCGCCGAGCTCTCGGGCGACTGCTTCGGCGTCGCCTCGAGAAGCTCTTTGATCCGCTCGGCGCGGTTCGGAATGTCCCAGCCGAGCCCAAGGAAATAGGGGTAGTTGTCGCCGACGATCTTGTTGTTGGCGCTCAAGATGCGGCCGGCCTCGGGATTATAGAGGGTCGGCAGGTCGTCGAAGGGGATGAAGCCCGTCCAATCATACTCGCCGCTCCATCCCGGCGCCGGGACCCAGCCATCGCCCTTGGCGCGGATCGGCACATGCGCCGGCGCGATGAAGCCGATATTCCCCGCGGTATCGGCATAGACCATGTTCTGCTGAGGTGCCGTAAACGAGCGCAGCGCGTTGCGGAACTCGTCCCAATTCGCGGCATGGCTCACGCCCCAGAGCGCCTCGGGCGTGCGGTCGTCCTCCATGAGCCAAGTCGCCTGGAGTGCCAGCACCGTGCCGCTCGCCGCCGCGTAATCGCCGCCGAGATCGGAGATGACGGGGCCATGGCGGGTGGAGCGCACAGTGAGCGTGACGGGATCGGCGCCCTTGACCTTGATGGTTTCGGTGCGTGTCGCGAAAGGCCGCGCACCCTCGGGCGTCATGTAGCGCGACTTGTCCTCGCCATCGACATGCTCGATGAAGAGATCCTCCACATCGCTGCCGGTCGTGGTGAAGCCCCAAGCGATATGCGCGTTGTGGCCGAGCACGACGAAAGGCCCGCCCGGCGAGGTGACGCCCGCCCATTTCACCTGCGGCGTCTCCACGCGCGCGAGATACCAGACGCTCGGCGCGGAGAAGCCGAGATGGGGATCGTTGGCGAGGAGCGGCTTGCCGCTGACGGAGTGATTGCCGTCGACGACCCAATTATCCGACGCGGTTCGCGGTCCGACAAAATCGGGTATTGCCGCATGGATCGCATCGAGATCGAGACCCCTCAGCAAATCGGCGGCCGAACCGACGACGAAAGGCGCGTCCTTGGGATAGGGCGGATAGAGGATCGCCAATTCCTCGGGCTTGAAGCGCTGGGCGAGTTGCGCGTGCAGGAGCTCGCTGCGGAAATTGCCGGCGAGCTCGATATCCATGAGCTTGCCCCAGACCAGGGTATCGGCCGGACGCCAAGGCTCGGGCGTGACGCGGAGAAGCTGATATTCGGGCGGCAACGCGCGGCGATGGGCGAGATAGGCGTTGACGCCGGCGGCATAGGCGTCGAGCACGGCGCGGAGCGCTGGCGGCAAGGCGTCGTACTGTCGCTCCGCGGCGCGATAGAGCCCCAGCGTGCGAAGAAATCGGTCGGTCGCGATGGTGCGTGCGCCGAACCACTCGGATAGGCGTCCGGCGCCGGCGCGGCGCATCATGTCCATCTGGAACATGCGGTCTTGCGCATGCACGAAGCCGAGCGCGAAGGCCGCGTCCTGCTCGCTCTCGGCCTCGATCGTCGGTATGCCATGGGCGTCGCGCGTGATGCGAGTCTCTGCGGCGAGGCCGGGAAGCACCAGCTTGCCTTCGGTGATCGGCAGCGAGGAGCGCAGCCAGAGGAACCCCGCCGCCAACGCGATCAGCGGCACGAGCAGTACGAGGCGGAGAATGATGCGCCACATCGCGCCTCGCCGACGCACCCGCGCGGCTTAGCCGAGATTGAGGATGATGGTCTTCTTCTGGGTGAAGTGCTCCAACATCGCTTCGAGCGAGGCTTCCTTGCCGAGACCCGAATTCTTGATGCCGCCATAGGACATGTTGGCCTGCACGACGAGGTTCTGGTTCACCTGGACGAGGCCCGCTTCGAGGCGCTGCGTCGCATCGAGCGCCGTCTTGAGGTCACGCGTCCAGATGGTGGCGGCGAGACCGTAATCGCTGTCATTGGCTTGCCGGATCGCGTCCTCGTAATCCCGGAACTTCATGATGCAGGTGACCGGGCCGAAGATCTCTTCGCGCGCCAGCCGGTTGTCGTTGGCAATGCCGGTGAAGATGACGGGCTGCACGAAATAGCCGCGTGCGAGCTTCTGGTCCTTGGGCATCGCTGAGCAGCGCAACGCCTTGGCGCCGGAGGTCGCCTCGCCGAGCTTGATGTAGGATTGCACCTTCTCGAATTGCTGCTGCGAGATGATGGTGCCGATATCGGTGGTCTCGTCGAGCGGATCGCCCATCTTCATCGCATCGACCTTGCCCTTGAGCTTGTCGATGAAGGCGTCGTGGATCGATTCATGGACGAAGATGCGGCTCGCCGCGGTGCAGCTCTGGCCCTGGCGCGTGAAGCGCATGCCGATGACGGCGCCGTCGACCGCCTTGTCGATATCGGCATCGCCCATGACGATCATCGGGCTCTTGCCGCCGAGCTCGAGGGTCACGGGGATGAGCTTGTCCGACGCCATCTTGTAGATGAGCTTGCCGGTCTCGACCGAGCCGGTGAAGGTGACCTTGCCCACGCCCTTGTGCTCGACCAGCGGGGCGCCGCAGCCGGGGCCGTCGCCCGAGAGGATGTTGAGGACGCCGGCGGGCAGCACCTGGTTCATGATCTGGCAGGCGCGCAGCACGGCGAGCGGCGCTTCTTCGGCGGATTTCACCACCACGGTGTTGCCCGCGACCATCGCCGGCGCGATCTTGAGCGCCATCAAGAGGAGCGGCACGTTCCACGGGATGATGGCGCCGACGACGCCGATCGGCTCGCGCTGGGTGATGGTCAGCATGCCCGGCTTGAACGGCACGCTCTCGCCCTTCAATTCGGAGCCGAGGCCGCCATAGAACACCATAATGTCGGCGAAGACGCCGGCCTCGACCCGGCTTTCGGTGCGGATCGCCTTGCCGGTCTCGAGCGTGATGAGGCGCGCAAGCTCCTCGACGTGATCATTGAGGACGCGGCCGCAATCATAGACGAGCTTGCCGCGCTCGCGCGGCGCCATCTTGGCCCAAGCCTTCTGCGCCTTGGCGGCCGCCTGCACCGCGACATTGACATCGGCGGCGGTGCCCTCGGCCGCGTCGGCGACCCGCTCCTGCGTCGCGGGATTGACCACCGCGAAGCTGCGGCCCGATACCGAAGGCACCATCGTGCCATCGATCAACAGCTTGTTGGAAAGCTCGCGCGCGAGCGCATGCGGGTCGAGCACGGGTTGCAGGCGGTTCTGGAGCATGGGGTCCTCCCGTTTTGCGCGGATTTCGCGACCACCCCACCTCACCTAACCTCTCCGCCCCTGAGGGGCGGAGAGGGAGGGACCCGCATAGCGGGAGGGTGAGGCGGGGCCGATGTCTAGCAGACCATATAACGCATCTCTGATTTCGACCGCTAGAGCCCGAGCTCGCGCAGCAGCGCGGCGCGATTGCCATCGAGCTCCGGCGCGGGCTCGCGCGTCGGCGGATCGGCGAAGGCCGATGATTTGAGCGGATTGCCCGCAAGCTTCAGCCGGCCGGAGACGGGATCGTCGACGGTGACCAGCATGTTGCGCGCGGTGACCTGAGGATGTTCCAGCGCTTGCGCCACATTGTTGATGGGGCCGCAGGGGATGCCGGCCTTGCCGATGCGCTCGATCCAGGCGCGGGTCGGGTGCTTCGCCAGCTCCTTTTCGATCTCGGCTTTGAGCGTGGGCTCGTTCTGATTGCGGAGATCATTGGTGCGATAGTTCGGGTCGGTCGCGAGATCCGGCCGGCCGAGCGCGTCGCATAATTTGAGCCACAGCCCGTCATTGCCCGCGGCGATGATCATCGCTCCGTCGGCGGTGCGGAACGCCTCGAAAGGCGTGATCGAGGGATGGCGCGCGCCGAGCGGTCCGGGAATCTCGCCGGTGACGGTGTAGCGCATGACCGCGTTCTCGAGGAGCGCCAACTGGCAGTCGAACATGGCGATGTCGACCTTGCTCGCCTCGCCCGTGCGCTCGCGGTGGAGGAGGGCGGCATTCACCGCGACCGCGGTATAGAGGCCGGCGCCGATATCGCCGATCGACATGCCGATGCGCACCGGCGGCTGGCCCGGATGGCCGGTGATGCTCATGATCCCGCCGAGGCCCTGCACCACCATGTCATAGGCCGGCTCGCGCGAGGAAGGGCCGGTATGGCCGAAGCCCGAGGCGGAGGCGTAGATCAGCCGCTTGTAGCGCGCGTGGAGCTTGTCCCAGCCATAGCCGAGCTTCTCCATCGTGCCGGGCCGAAAATTCTCGACCAGCACATCGGCGCGTTCGAGCAGCTTTTCGAAGATCCGCTTGTCGGACTCGGATTTGAGGTCGAGCGCGATCGATTCCTTGCCGCGGTTGATGGACGAGAAATAGGTCGACTTCCCGTTGCGGAAGGGACCGTATTCGCGCGCGTCGTCACCCTTGCCGGGCGGCTCGACCTTGATGACCCGCGCGCCCAGCTCGGCCATGAGAAAAGTGCAATAGGGTCCTGCGAGAATGCGCGAGAGATCGACAACCGTAATGCCCGAGAGCGGCCCTTCCATGGCCATCGCCTTGTCCCGAAAATTGCTGATGCGGTCGGCCGCGTCTTAGCGCAGTCGCTGAGGTCCGGCAATCATCCTCCCGTCGGAACCGCGCGGCGGCGATCCCGTTCATCGAAATTGCCGACACTGTCTCGGCCCGCAGGTCTTTCAAAGGGTCGTTCGGGGATGACGAGGGATCACGACAGGGAGAAAGAGAAGCGATCGAAGCGGCTGGAAAACGTGGCGCTTCAGGATCGCAACCGCGCCGCGCAGCTTTTGCGGTTCTCGATCATACGCAAGGGCGAGGCGGCGACCCACGATATGGGCGAGTGGATCATCGACGAAGCGGATTGAGCGATCGCGCCGCCTCGGGGGTCACGAACGCTGGCGGAATTCGAGCTCGACCAGGAGCTGCGCCGCCTGATCCTTGTCGATCATGGCAGCGCTGCCGCAATGCTCGCAGGTGAAGAACGTATTGTGCTGCACCCATTCGACGGATTTGACGGTTGCCTTGTGGCAACGGGGGCAGGTGAGCGGGATCTCTGTGACCATCGCGTGGCTTCGCTCGCGCCGGCATCGATAGAAGCCGGAGTTCCGACGAACCGTTGGGCGATGAACGGCGGAGGGGCGCGAAGGTTCAATGGCCGCGCGACGCGCGTTGGAGTCTTCTTGCGAACGCCGCGGCGACCGAGCGGTGGTCGCCGCGGCGTGCGGTTCAGTCGAGCGCGCCGGAATGCTTGGCGAAGTGCATGTGGACCGCGAGGCAGCGGTGAAAGGTCGTGGGCTCCGCCGCACCGAGCAGGCGCCGGGGCGGCGCCGGCGGGGCGCGCCGCATCTCTCGCGGCGCCGGTGCCTCGCGTTTGCGGCCATGCGGTTCGACGCGGAAAGTCTCGCGTATGGTTTTCGCGTTAAGTAGTGTTGCTAGGTTCATGGCGATCGTCCTTCGACAATCCCCCCTGCTCATAGCCAAGATTAAAAATCGGTGAATAGCAAGATCGAATCGCCATTTCATTTGGGCAATTCGCTAAAATTTGATCCAATAATTAACCTTATTTTCCTGACACTTTGGAGTGAAGGCATTCGTGGTCGGCCAATCTTTGCCGAAGCGATCTCTCCCTAACCGATTGAAATCTCGAAGCGGCGCCAATCCGGGCGGGTATCCCGCCGGCTCGATTCGCCTGGCGTCACGGCGCCTCGGATAGCGGGTTCGACCGGCCGGCGACACGGGATAAAATCATCGTGCTCCGACGTTCTCTGTTAGCCAAGCGGTTGCCGCCGCTTGGATGCCGATCACGCTCCACAAGCCCTTGGGTCATGACGCCGTTCGCCGCTTCGCCGCCTCCTTGTCCCGAAAAGCTTGGCGTCAATTTCATTCTTTTCTGCAAGGCGTGACATGGACGCGCTCGAGTTGAATGGCGCATCGGTCCTGTCGGGCATTGCTTTTCCTCCGTTCCGGGCGCGGGCGCCGTGGTGGGGCGGCGATCTTCAGACGCTGCGCAATTTTCTCGTGCGTCGGCGCGCCCCGATCGCGGCACTGTCCGAACGGCTCGAACTGCCCATGCGCGACGGCAGCGGCGACCGCCTCGTCGGCATGCTGCATCGGCCGGTGGCGAGCGCCGCAGCGCGCCCGCTGGTCATCCTGATCCACGGGCTCAGCGGCTGCCAGGACAGCTTCTACATACTGAAATCCGCGGCACATCTGCTGACGCTCGGCTTCCCGGTGCTGCGTCTCAACCTTCGCGGCGCCGGCCCTTCGCGGTCGATCTGCCGCCTGCAATCGCATGCCGGACGGTCGGAGGATTTCGCCGACGCGCTGGCGGCACTGCCGCGCGGCATCACCGCGGCCGGCATTGCCGCCGTCGGGTATTCGCTCGGCGCCAACATGCTGCTCAAATATCTGGGCGAGCGCGGCAGCGACGCGCCGCTCAAAGGGGCCGTCGCCGTCTCGGCGCCGCTCGATCTGGCCGCCACCTCGCGGCGCATGATGCGGGCGCGCAACGCGCTCTATCAGCGCTATCTGCTATCGCATATGCGGCTGGAGAGCCTGGGGCCCGGCGCGGAGCTGACGGCCGCCGAGCGCGCGGCGATTCGCGATGCGCGCAGCATCTGGGAATTCGATCATCGCTTTAGCGCGCCGCGGAACGGGTTCTCGGGCGCGGAAGATTACTACGAGCATAATGCCTCGAAGCGCTTCCTCGATGATATCGAGGTTCCGACCCTGCTCATCCACGCGCTCGACGATCCCTGGATTCCCGCGACACCCTATGTGACCCGGGACTGGCGCGCCAACCGGCGCCTCGTCCCGCTGATATCGCCGCGCGGCGGACATGTCGGCTTTCAGGGCCGCGACCGCCGCGTGCCCTGGCACGACCTCTGCATCGCGCAGTTCCTGTCATCGCTGTGAGTGGCGCTCACGCCTCGATCACGGTGAGATTGGGCCAGCGTTTCCGCCACTGCTTGCGGCGCAGCCGCTCGCGATAGGCGGCTGGCCGATGCTCGCGGAAATGCGGCGTCGGCCGCACGATCATCGCCAGGAGATCATCGACGCCGAAAGGGGCCAGCAGGCGCAGAGCGCCATCCGCGCCATAGCTGATGGCCAGCGCGGTTGCCGTCTCCGGCCAATGCCATACGGCGTCGCTTGATGAACGGTAGGGCGGATCGCCATTGCGCTCATGTATGCGCGCCTGGTTCTTGACCGACCAGGGCAAGTCCGGGCGGATCGCTTTGAGACGGGCGGTCAAGGCATCGTCGAGCGACGGATCGGCTCGGTCGGCGTTGAACCAGATGACATCAATATCGGCGAGGGGCGTCGGCGTCGTGAAGCCGTGAAGGGGATCCCACACCACGCTGCGCACGAAACCGGCGCCGATCCAGCAATCCGGCAAAGCGAGCCCACGGACGATGTCGAGTGCTGACCGGTGCAACGCCGAGGAAGCGATCAGCCGGCAGACCGCCGCGGCATCCTCGATCGCCACTCACCCTGCCTTGAGGCGCTTGGCAGCATCCACCGCGGCGTAGGTCAGCACGCCATCGGCGCCGGCGCGCTTGAAGGCCATAAGCGCCTCGATGACGACGGAAGGATCGAGCCAGCCGCGCTCGACGGCGCCCGCCAGCATCGCGTACTCGCCGCTCACCTGATAGGCAAAGGTCGGCGCGCCGAAGCGGTCCTTGACGCGGCGGATGATATCGAGATAGGGGAGGCCCGGTTTGACCATGACCATGTCGGCGCCTTCGGCGAGATCGAGCGCCACCTCGCGCAGCGCCTCGTCGCTGTTCGCCGGGTCCATCTGATAGGTTCGCTTGTCGGCCTTGCCGAGCGAGGATTTGGAGCCGACGGCATCGCGAAACGGCCCGTAGAAGGCCGAGGCGTATTTGGCGGCGTAGGACATGATCCGCACGCGCTCGAAGCCCTTGGCGTCGAGCGCGTCGCGGATCGCGCCGATGCGGCCATCCATCATGTCGGAGGGCGCGATCACATCGCAGCCCGCCTCGGCCTGAACGACGGATTGGCGGCACAAGATCTCGACCGTCTCGTCATTGGCGACATAGCCGTCGCGCAACACGCCGTCATGGCCATGGGTGGTGAAGGGATCGAGCGCCACGTCGCACAGCACGCCCAAATCGGCATGCGCGGCCTTCACCGCGCGCACGGCACGGCAGACGAGGTTTTCGGGATTGACCGCCTCCTCGCCATCGGGCGTCTTGCGATCGGCGGGCGTCACCGGAAAGATCGCGATGGCGGGAATGCCCAGCGCCTTGGCTTCGCCCGCGGCATCGACAAGGGCCGGGATCGAGAGGCGATCGACACCCGGCATCGACGGGACCGGCGCGCGCGCCGCGCGCTCGTCATGGACGAAGACCGGCCAGATGAAATCCGCCGCGCTCAAGACGTGCTCGGCAACCATGCGCCGCGACCAGTCGTCGCGACGGTTGCGCCGCATCCGCACGCGCGGATAAGCGCCGAGCGGCTGGGAAGGAGAGTTCGTCACGGCACGCCTCTGAAATCAGCGGGAACGCGCGGCATGATAGGGTCGGCAAAGGCGGGCTGACAATATTGCAGGGCATGGTTTCCCGTCGCCCGTTGTCCTGAGACGCCTTACCCGGCAAAATGCCGCGCCCCCGGGGAAACCGGGAACGGTGAATCCAGGGAGAAGAAGCTCATGTCCGACCCCACCTTGCGCAGCGGCATCTTTCTCGCGCCGTTCCATCCGACCGACGAGGATCCGACGCTGGCGATCCGCCGCGATCTCGAGCTCGTCGAATGGCTCGACAAGCTCGGCTATGAGGAAGCGTGGATCGGCGAGCATCACTCGGCCGGCTTCGAGATTATCTCCTCGCCCGAGCTCTTCATCGCCGCGGCGGCCGAGCGCACGCGCCGCATTCGGCTCGGCACCGGCGTCGTTTCGCTGCCGTATCATAATCCGCTGATGGTCGCCAACCGCATGATCCAGCTCGATCACATGACGATGGGCCGGGTGATGTTCGGCGTGGGGCCGGGGCTTCTCACCTCGGATGCGATGATGCTCGGCATCGAGCCGATGAAGCAGCGCGACCGCATGATGGAATCGCTCGACGTCATCCTGCGCCTCTTCCGGGGCGAGACGGTGACGGAGGAGACGGAGTGGTACACGCTCCGGAACGCGAAGGTGCATCTTCTCCCCTATACCAGGCCGCATCCCGAGATGGCGGTGGCGAGCACCGTGACGCCGTCGGGCGGGCGTGCGGCGGGCAAGTACGGGCTCAGCATGCTGTGCGTCGCCGCGACGCAAGCCGACGGCTTCGATGTGCTCGGCACCAATTGGCGGGTCGCCAACGAGATCGCCGCCGAGCATGGCCGCACCATGGACCCGTCGGTATTGCGCCTCGTCGGCCCCATGCACATCGCCGAGACGCGCGAGGAGGCGCGCGAGAACGCGAAGTTCGGCTTCTACAAATGGTTCGACTATTTCCAGCGCATCAATCCCGCGCGCTTCGCCAACCTGCCCAAGGGCGATCCGCTCGATCTGCTGATTGCCGGCGGCGGCATCGTCGTCGGCACGCCCGAGGATGCGATCAAGCAGATCGACCGGCTCCATGCGAAGCAAGGCGCCTTCGGCTGCTTCCTTCATCTCGCGCATAACTGGGCCAATTGGGAGGCGACGAAGAAATCCTACGAGCTCTACGCCCGCCACGTCCTGCCGCATTTCCGCAACGCCAACAAGCATCGCGTCGAATCGCTCGCCTGGGTCACCGAGCACAATCAGGAGCTCATGAAACTGAGCACGGACGCGGCGATGGCGATGTTCGCCAAGCATAAGGCCGAGCGCGAGGAGAAGGCCAAGGCGAAGGGGCAGGCGGCGGAGTAGACTCGCCTCGACCACGTACGATGTTCAGCATTACGGCGGCGCTGTGTCTGATCGCTGGAGTTCTGTGCAGCGGGTCAGAAGCGGCGGAGAATTTTGGGGCCTTTCCGCATCCGGTTTGGGATTCTGAGATTTACGTCTCGGAGCAGATTTTTCCAAATTGGGTTGATGACAACACGCTTCTTTTTAAGGGCCTGGATAAGAAGCCGCAAAATTCTCAAGAAGCTCTCACCTTTTGGCCGTCGCTCTATCTTTGGCGACTGGGCGAAAGGCCCCAGCCCTATGGCGTAAATCCAATAGAAGCCGCGAAATCTTACTGTGCGGAGGGTGGCTGGATTACTTACCGGCTGGCCGAAGCCCGCGACCCCGACACCGGCAAGATGGTTCCAAAAGTGATGGCGGGACCGCTGGGGCATGAAGTGCAAACGATTGCAGATGATGCGTCGATCGGCCGGTCGTTGGTTCTGGTAACTCTGCCCAGCACTGACTCGCACCTCACCGAGAGGAACAAGTGTCAATCACGGCACGACATGCGGATGAAGGACCGCATCTGGGTCACCGATGCCGATCGGCACTTCTATATCGATTTCGGTGCGAAGTCGGAGCTGATGAGGGCAGACGTTCATCTCACGCTTATGCAGTCCGATGGCAGCGATCGGATCGAGCTACCGATCATGAGGAAGGACGCTTGGCCGAGATGCACTCATTATCACCGCTTCCTCGGCGCATTCATCGTCTGGAACTGCCTCAGCATGGGAGAACGTGGATCCGCTTTAGAGGATTGGCGGAGGACCAACTGCTGGCCGGCTTGGTACGTTTGGCCGCCCGACGGCAGAGTCGAGAAATTTTGTCTGCCTTTTGGCGACTGGTCCGATGGCGGTTTGGCGCAATTGGTCCCGACCAAGGTCGGCATGTATTTCACCGTGGTGAATTTCCTGAAGTCGAGGAGTCTCAGGGATCCTTGGATCTCCGGGCTCTATCAGCTCGACGACGGAAAGGCGCATCGCGTCTTAGCCGGCGTGGTGCGCGACGCGACCGTGTCGCCGAGCGGCTGCAAAGTCGCCTTCTCCTATGCGCCCTACACCTTGGCCGAGCGCGTCGGCACGCCGGGCACGCGAAGTCTCGTCGTCGTCGATCTCTGCGCAAGCCGATAGGAGTTGGCTGCGCCGCGCCTACACGCGCG